>CAJIAY010000129.1_pt1 | contig 29978 bp, 32 predicted proteins | sample 9199221 | NCBI WGS metagenome assembly CAJIAY01 (sample SAMEA7708283, study PRJEB35096) | sediment metagenome | biome: marine neritic benthic zone biome [ENVO:01000025]; feature: sediment [ENVO:00002007]; material: shallow marine sediment [ENVO:03000034] sea grass bed [ENVO_01000059] ...
CAACGGAGGCGCCTGCGTCCTGCATCTGGTTGCAGGCGGCCATGGACAGGTCGAACACCACGACGTCGTGACTGGCCTTCAACAGGTTCGCAGCCATGGGGCCACCCATGTTGCCGAGACCGATGAACGCTACGTTAGCCATTGTGAGTGACCTCCCAGTAAGGTGGGTTACAAATCGATAAGTGGGTTGCTGGCCCACGGCTCGGCAAAAAAGGAGTCCAGTACCTGCGCGGGCACGTCCCTGGTGGCGGAAAACTGCCAGGCCGGGTTGCGGTCCTTGTCGATTAACAGGGCGCGCACGCCCTCGGCGAACTCCGGGTGCCTGACAATATTTGTCGCCAGACGGATTTCCGACTGGAACACTTCTTTCAGGGAGGCGTGGCGCAGTTCGTCGAGCTGGCGGGAAATCCACAACGCTGCCAGCGGCGAACCGTGAGCGAGGCTGTCCCTGGCTTTCGACAGCCACTTGTCCTCCGTTTCCAGCGAGACAATATTGTCGATGATTTCGTGAATATCGTCTCCGTCGCAGAGGGTGTTAATCGCTCGAAGGTGGGGTTCCACCTGCCCGTCGGTACACTGCGTCTCGCTTTGCGAGGCGAAAGGGCGCAGGACGTGACGCACCAGCGCGTGGTTGACGGCGGCATCCTCCTTCCACTGCTGTTCCAAAAGGCTGTTTACGACAGCATCCTTGTGCTCGCTGGCGATAAACCGGTCCGCGATATCGATGTAGATGGCGTCCGCCGCGTTGATCGACGCGCCGGTCAGGGCCAGGAACTGTCCCGTACTGCCAGGCGTGCGGTTCAGGAACCAGGTACCGCCCACGTCGGGAAACAGGGCAATAGTCACCTCCGGCATGGCGATGCGCGTCTTTTCCGTCACCACCCGGTGCGAGCAGCCCGCCATCACACCGAGACCGCCGCCCATCACGATCCCGTGGCCCCAGCACACCAAGGGCTTGCTATAGGTATGCAGGGTGTAGTTCATGCGGTATTCCCGCGCGAAGAAGTCTTCCGCGTACTCGCAGGGGCCCCCGGGTGTTTCCACGGCGGACTTGTGCAGCGCCTGCACATCACCCCCGGCGCAGAAGGCCTTCTCGCCCGCGCCCTCGATGAACACGGCCGCGACACTGTCGTCGTCGCGCCAGGCATCCAGCTGCGCCTGCAGCAGGTCCACCATCTCCAGCGTGAGCGAGTTGAGGGTGGCGGCGACACTGAGGGTAATGCGGCCCAGCTTGCCGGTGGCAGCAGGCAATTCCGCGAACAGGATCGGTGCTTCAGACATGCGTGGACTTCCTCAGGCGTTCTTCCACTCGGGTTTGCGCTTCTCGAGGAAGGCGCTCACGCCCTCCTTCTGGTCCGCGGTGGAGAACAACTCCACGAACAGGTCGCGCTCGCCCTGCAGTCCATCGCCGATCGCTTTTTCGCGGGCGGTGTGAATCAGGGTCTTGCACATGCGCACGGAGGTGGGGCTTTGCTCGCCCACCTGCTCGGCGAGGGCCAGGGCGCGCTCCAGGGATTCGCCCGTCCCGACCACTTCCTCGACCAGGCCGATCTTCTCGGCAGTCGCCGCGTCCAGGCGCTCACCGCAAAGGATGACGCGCTTCGCCCAGCCCTCGCCTACCAGCCAGGACAGCCGCTGCGTACCGCCGGCGCAGGGCAGCAGCCCGACCTTGGCTTCCGGCAACGCCATTTTCGCCTGTTCCTCGGCGATGCGGATATCGCAGGCAAGGGCGACCTCGAGACCGCCGCCCATCGCGAAGCCGTTGATGGCGGCAATGGATACACCGCGGAAGTCGGCAAGCGCCTCGAAGCCCTCCCCGAAGAAGCGCGCCATATCGCCCGCGGTCTTCGGATCGCCGTCGGCGAACAGCTTGAGATCGGCCCCTGCAGAGAAAAATTTCTCCCCCTCACCGGTGATCACCAGGGCGTAGATGTTCTTGTCCGCGTTCAACTTTTCGACCACGTCCTTCAGCGCAGGCAGGCTTTCGACATCCCAGGTATTGGCCGCCGGATTGTCGATGGTGAGCAGCGCCACGTTGCCGCGAACCTCCACCTTGAGTTTGTCCGATGTGCTCAGGCTCATTTAATAACCTCCAGTGCGCCGTCCATTAACAGTTTGCGGGAGATGATGACCCGCATGATTTCGTTGGTTCCCTCGAGAATCTGGTGCACGCGGGTATCGCGCACGTGCCGCTCCATCGGGTATTCCCGGATATAGCCATAGCCGCCGAGCAACTGCAGGGCATCGTTGCAGATATTGAAGCCCGCGTCCGTGGCAAAGCGCTTCGCCATGGCGCAGTAGGTCGATGCCTGCCCATCCTTCGTATCCAGCTTGTAGGCCGCCAGCCTGACCATCTGCCGGGCGGCGACCAGCTCCGTCAACATGTCCGCGAGCTTGAACTGGGTCGCCTGGAAGTCCGCGATGGCGGTGCCGAACTGCTTGCGTTCCTGCACGTAGGCGGTCGCCTCTTCCAGCGCCTGCTGGGCGGTGCCCACACTGCAGGTCGCGATACTGATACGGCCGCCGTCCAGTCCCTCCATCGCGATGGCAAAGCCCTGCCCCTCCTCGCCGAGCCGGTTGGCGACGGGCACCCGCACATCGTCGAAGGTGATCATGCGGGTGGGCTGGGCGTTCCAGCCCATCTTCTCCTCTTTCTTGCCGTAGGAGATACCCGGTGCGTCTGCCGGTATCAGCAAGGCGGTAATACCTTTGGGACCCGCGTCACCGGTACGCAGCATCACCACCAGCACGTCGGTATCCCCCGCACCGGAGATAAAGACCTTCGCACCGTTCACCACGTAGTCGTCGCCGTCGCGGGTAGCGGTCGTCGCGAGGGACGCGGCATCCGAGCCCGCGCCCGGTTCGGTCAGGCAGTAGGAGGCCAGTTTCGTGCCCGCCGTCAGGTCGGGACACCACTGCTCAATCGTCGCCTCGTTACAGTACTTGCCCACCATGTTGGTGGCCATGTTGTGAATGGTGAGAAACGCGGCGGTCGCCGTACAGCCCTTCGACAACTCCTCGACGATAAGGCTGGCGTCGAGCCGCGACATGGACAGGCCGTAGGCCGACTCGGGCGTATACATGCCCATGAAGCCGAGTTCTCCCGCCTGCCTGAGCACATCCCTGGGGAAGATCGACTCCGCGTCCCAGCGCGCGGCGTTGGGGGCGAGTGCGCCCTCGGAGAACGCGCGGGCGCTCGCGACGAACGCCTGCTGGTCCTCGGTCAGGGAAAATTCCACTTCAGGTACTTCCTTCTTGCATCCAGATTCAGAGTCGCCCCCGCGCAGGCGGGGGCGACGGCTATTCACTTGATCTTGTCCATCACCTTGCCGAACAGTTCTTCGTCGGCGGGAATCTCCTTGGTCTGCGCCAGCGGCTTGGACACCCAGGTCTCATTGATCAGGTCGCGCCAGGTGATGTTGTGGTTGATGCTGTTACCGCCCCAGGAGCCACAGCCCAGCGAGAAGGTCTGGCGCATGCCGTTCCACAGGTTACCGCTGTTGGACGCCGCCTGCGGCTGGTTGACCATTACCCGCGAGGTGCGCGTACCCGCGGCCAGCTTCATGATGTTCTCGTCATTGTAGGAGTAGATACCGCAGCTGTGACCCTGGCCCTGGTAGGCCTGGATGCGGTTGGTCAGTTCGATGGCCTCGTCGATGTCCTTGACCTTGTAGAAGGCCATGGTGACCGTGAGCTTCTCACCGGAGAACGGGTAATCGGGCCCCGCGCCGGTTTCCGGTACGATAAGGAAGCGCTTGCCCTCCGGCAGGTCGATGCCGGCGCGCCCTGCAATAGTGGCGGCATGCTGGGCCACGATATCCGCGTTGAGGTAGCCGTCCTTCCACAGGACGTTCTGCAGTTTCGTCTTGTTCTCACCCTCGATGACAAAACCCCCTTCGTGCTCAAGCCTTCGCAGGAAGTCGTCGTAAACGGATTCGAACACCAGCACCGAGTTATCCGAGGAGCATGACGCGGCGAGGTCGAGGGTCTTGGAGGTACGGATCTTGTCGGCAGCCTCTTCCAGATTGGCGGTGTCGTCCACGGTGATCACGGCGTTGCCCACGCCGACACCCAATGCGGGCGTGCCCGAGGAGTAGGCGGCGCTGACCATGGCTTCCCCGCCGGTGGCGAGCACCCGGTCACACTGGCGCATCAGTTCGTTGGTCTTGTCCAGCGAGGGCACGTCGATACTCTGCACAAGGTCGGCGGGCGCACCCATCGCGACGATGGCCTCACGCATGTAATCGCAGATCTTCTTGTTGGTCAGCTTGGCGCGCGGATGGGGTGCGATAATAATCGCGTTGCGGCCCTTCACCGCGGAGATGGACTTGATCACCGGCGTCGCCTCCGGGTTGGTCGAGGGAGACAGGGCCCCGATCACGCCGACCGGCTTGGCAATCTTGACGATGTTGCGCTCCGGGTCCTCATCGATTACCCCCACGGACCTGTCATCGATGATGTCGAGCAGCGTCGCGCGGGTCTTGCGGTGAATCTTGAGGTACTTGCCCTCGTAGTTGCCGAGCTGGGTTTCCTCCACGGTGAAGCGAGCGATTTCCTCCGAGCGGTCCTCCCTGGCCACGGCCCAGACCATGGCGGTGATCAGTTCGTCCACCTGCTCCTGGGTGAAGTCGGCCACCGCCGCCTCGGCCGCCCGGGCCCGCTCGATCATGGCGGCCACTTCTTCCCGCGCGTCTATCAGTTCCTGGGTGTCTTCCATCGTGCGTTACTCCCGCTGTCGTAGGGCGGCAGCATGGCTGCCTCCAAATACACTAGCTGATCAAATCGTGAGCGCCAGAATACCGGCGCCGCGCCCGAAAGTGGGCGGAAACTGCGCATTGTAGGGGATACAGCGCTACATACAAGCAGGTCTGACTGTTTTTTTATCCGCGCCACCGGCCCCGCCACAGGCCGGGCTAAGATTCAGGCCTGTGAGAGGCCGTCGGGGCGGCTAGGAGCCGTCCGCGGCCAGCTTTTCGGGCGTATCGGGCTTGACCAGCTCCGGCGAGCTGGAAAGGTGCCTCATGAGCAGCCCGCGCATCCACTGGTGCGGCGCGCTGCGGGAGGTGCGGGTATGCCGCATCAGCGACATCTTGCCGCGGTTGGCGCTGTTGGTATTGCGAATCATGCGCTGCAGTTCGTCGGGCAGCTCATGGCCGGCGATCCGCTCCCGGTAGAGGCCGCCCTCCTGGAACCCGGCGTTGGCCACCAGCAGGGAGTCCGTGCGGGTCAGCACGCCGACCGCCGAAGAGAACTGCGTCGTCTCGAGCACGATGCTGCGATGCACGCCGTACTGGCCCAGGACATCGTCGACCATGCTGGTATTTTCCCGTGTCAGGCCCGGCAGGTACAAGCGCAGGTGCGGGTAGGCCAGGAAGTCCTGCAGTTTCATCTGCTTTTCGGCCAAGGGGTGGTCGACCCGCATATAGCAGCGCGGCGCGATGGCGGCGATGGGCTCGGCGAGGATGTCCCGCTCCGTCTCCAGCGCCACGAAGGCGGCGAAATCCGCCTCGCCTTTCTTCAGGTGCTCCTGGTAGTTCGGCGGTACCTCGGCCATGATGATCTGCACATTGGGCGCCACCTCCGCGAGCTCTGCCATGAGGTTCGGCAGCAGCGATTCGCAGAGGATGGGAGGCAACAACAGCTTGAAGCTCCCCGCGTAAGTGTCGGGGCTGAAGTCCGTGTCACCCAGCACGTGCTCGATCGTCTCCAGCAGCTTCGGCAGCTCGCTACCCAGTTCCTCCGCCCGGGGGGTCGGTACGAGACCGTGGGAGGTGCGCGTAAACAGCTCATCCTCGAAGGAGTCGCGTAACTTCTGCAGGGTTTTACTCAAGGCGGGCTGGGACACCGAGAGGCGCTCCGCCGCGCGCGTCACATTGCGCTCCTCCAGCAGGATTTGCAGGGCGACCAGCAGGTTCAGGTCGGTTCGGATCAGCTTGCGTGAAATCATTCAGGTTCCCGGAAATAACTTCTAGTTATATTAGAAGAGATTAACAAACTGTCAGCCCTAAAACACCGGTCATAGTTACATTAGGGCGCCGCTCCCCTGCAGGCCCCGCCAGCCGGGGCTCTTGTGGCCGCCGCTGGCACGGCCTGCTACCATGAACCGCACTGCCCCGGCAGCCCGTATTCCGGCCTTTTCGCCCTGAGGAGCAACATGCGTATCAACACTGTACTGGCGTCCACCCTGCTATCGCTGGCCCTCGCGGCCTGCAGCGGCATCGAAATCGAGCCCGAGGGGACCGAGCGGTTCGCAGCCGGCAGCTACCAATACTACCGCTGGCGCACCGAACCGCTGCCCACCGGGACGGGATCGTCGGACCCGATATACGCGATCGACCCTGTGATGCGAAGGGAGGTGGATGCCGCGCTGGGCGCCAGGGGATACGTGCTGGATCCGCAACGCGCCCAGTTCACGGTCGACTATATCTTCGCGCCGGGCATGCTGCAGGGAGAGCGCAGCGAAATGGCAAGCAACGTGTCGCACCGGCCGAGCGTCACGCCCAACCGCCAGGTTGACCAGGCCAGCGTCGACAACGCGATCGCACTCGGGGGCGTGAAGGAAACCAACAATATTGTCCTCCAGTTCAACGATGGCACAACCAACAAGGCGGTGTGGCAGGTGACCCTGTCGAAGATCGTCGAAGACGCCAACCGGTCCGATACCGGCAGTATCGACAGAACGCTGGGCAAGCACATCGAGCGCGCCCTGGAAACCATCCCGCCGGTAACCGCCCCCTAGCCGTACACCTCGGGGTTGACGCAGTGGGGCATGGGCCTGCCCTGTAACGCGGCCACGGCATTGGCCACCGCCAGTTCGGCCATCTGCCAACGGGTATGCGCCGTTGCGCTGCCGATGTGGGGCGCCAGCACCACGCGGGGATGACCCAGCAGCCGACTGCCGGGGTCCAGCGGTTCCCGGGCAAACACATCCAGACCCGCTGCGAACAGGCGCCCCTCGTCCAGCGCCTCTGCCAGCGCATCCTCGTCAACAATACCGCCGCGCGCGGTGTTGACCAGCACGGCGCCGGATTTCATCTCAGCGATCCTGGTCGCGTCGAGCAGGTTGCGTGTCTCGTCTACCAGGGCGACGTGTACGCTCACGAAGTCGCTGACCCGCAGCAGTTCCTCCAGCGCAACCGGCCGCACACCGGGCACCTCGCGTCCCGAGGGCGTCCAGCCCACCAGCTGCATGTTGAACGCCGCGGCACGGCGCGCCACCGCCTGGCCGATAGCGCCGAGACCGACAATGCCCAGGGTTGCCCCACTGACATCCTTGCCCAGGAAAAAGTCGGGCGACCAGCGGTTCTCCGGGCGCCAGTTGCCATCGCGAATGAAGCGATCCCCCTCCGCCACCCGGCGGGCCGCCGCCAGCAGGAGTGACAGGGTGAGGTCGGCGGTGGCATCGACGAGCACACCCGGCGTATGGCCCACGGGGATACCCCGTCCGGTCAGCGCCTGCACGTCGATATGATCGACGCCGACGGACACACTGGAGATAAATTCAAGCTTATCGAGCCTGTCAGCCAGCGCGCGCGTGACCGGGTCGGTCAGCATGCATAGGATGCCGTGGCAGCCGGCCGCCGCATCCGCGAGCGACTGCCCGTCGGCGAGGGCCTCCAGGGTGCAATGACGGCCGAGCTCCGCCAGGCACTCCCGGGGCAGGGGCTGCGTGACCAGGACGTTCTTCATGACGGCAAGGTGGGCAATCCGGATCAGGGCTCTCGAGGGGCGAGGCCGATATGCTCCACGAGGTCGGTCTGCCACCGCGACAGGTCTTCCGCCGAGTAGACCGCGCCATCCGGGAGGTTGTTCCAGACCGGCTTCGGCCAGCAGGCGTCACCCACATCACGCCCGATAATGTGCAGATGCATCGCGGAGACCACGTTGCCGAGCCCGGCGAAGTTCACCTTGTCGTAGCCGAGCACGCGCTTGATGAACGCCGAGACCGCCGCGCACTCGCCCAGCACCGCCTGGCGCTGGTCGGCGGGCAGGTCCAGGAAGTCCTCGAGGTCCGTGCGCGGTACGAGTATGAACCAGGGCACGGCCGCGTTGCGGTTCAGCAGCAGCTCCGCCGCGGGCAGGCTGCCCAGGTGATGGCAGTCGTCGAGGAGTTGCTGCGGTATCTGGAAATCTGCCACGTCTCACTCCTGCAGGATCAGGCCGCCGTGACCGCGAGCATAGCACGCCCTCACGTGCTACCGGGTGCGTCGGCCTCCACAGGGCGCACCTGCCGCGTCCCCTCGAACAGTGACAGCGCTAGGTAAATCGTCACGATCACGGCGCTGGTCAACCATGCCCCGGAGAAGCCGAACAGTCCGAGGCTGGTGCCCGCAGTCAGCGGTCCCAGGACGCGGCCCCAGCTGGACGCCGAGTTGGTGATCCCCATCATACGGCCGCGGTACTCGAGCTGCGTGGTGTAACTGACGATGGTATTGAGCAGGGGGATGCACAGGGTCGCGCCCGTCATGGCAATAAACACCGAGCCGACCATGGTGTACATGGTGTCGGCCATAGTCGCGCTGACCAGTCCCGTCAGCAACAGGCAGATGGCAATGCGCAGCAGGCGCCACTCGCCCAGCCAGCGCGACAGCGGGCCCAGCAGCCCCCCCTGGAAGATCACGATCAGCGTACCCTGCATGCCGAAGACAATACCGACTTCCCGGGCGCTCCAGCCGAGCTCGTCGCCGAGCCACAGGGGAAACATGTAGATAATCGAACTGACGGCCGCCTGGTGCAGAACGTACTGCAGGATATACACGCGTTTGCCCGTGTGTCGCAGCAGGCCGTAAATGGACATGGCGCGCACATGCGCATGGTGCTCCCGATTATGGGCGCGCTTCTCGGCGGTCAGCGATTCCGGCAGGAACAGCGCGGCGGCGAGTATCGCCAGCAGGGACATGCTGCCCGCCACGAGGCAGGGCAGTGTAAAGCCGCTGCCGTCGACGGTTAACAGGCCGCCGAGCAGCGGACCGAGTACGATGCCGAGCCCGAACGCGGCACCAATGAGGCCCATGCCGCGGGCCCGGTTCTGCGGCGTGGTGAGATCCGCAATCATGGCCGAGGCCACGCCGAAGTTCCCCGCCATGAGGCCGGCAAAGCCGCGCGCCGCGAACACCATCCACAGCTCGCTGGCCAGCCCCAGCATCAGGTATGCACAGGCGGCGCCCGCGAGACAGATCATGATAACGGGTTTGCGGCCTATGCGATCCGACAGCCGCCCCCACAGCGGGCCGCTCAGTCCGGCGCAGGAGGCATAGGTCACGATAATGAGCGCGATATCCATCTTGTCCGCGCCCAGCTGCGGCGAGAGGAACGGCAGGATGGGAATGACGATACCGAAGCCGATCAGGTCGATCAGGATGACACCGAACAGGACGGGCACAGCATCAGCTCCGCGCTGCGGCAGGCTCGGGGGCACCCGGCCCCGCCGCTGGCACGTTAATCAGTGCTGCCCTGGTTGCCCTGCCAGCGCTTCACCTGCTCGAGGTCCAGATCGAACAGGTCGAGCGCGCGGCCCACTGTCTGGGTGACCATGTCATCCAGGGTTTCCGGCCGCGTATAGAAAGCGGGAACCGGCGGTGAAATCACCGCGCCCATCTCCGACAATTGCGTCATCGTGCGCAGGTGGCCGGTGTGCAGCGGCGTCTCGCGCACCATCAGGACCAATCGCCGACGTTCTTTCAACACGACGTCCGCCGCCCGCGTCAGCAAGGTGGAGGTCACACCCGTGGCGATCTCGGACATGGTGCGCACGGAGCAGGGCGCGATCAACATGCCGGCGGTCGGGAAGGAGCCGCTGGAGATCGCGGCGCCGACATCGCCGGCGGGGTGCACCTCGCCGGCGAGGGCCTGCAACTCTTCCAGCGACATATCGAGTTCGTGGTGCAGCGTCAGTTTCGCAGACTTGCTGACAACGAGGTGGGACTCCACGCCGCACTCGCGCAGCAACTGCAGCGCGCGCACGCCATAGACGATGCCGGACGCACCGCTAATGCCGACAATGATGCGCATGGGAGTAGCGCTCATGTGGTCGCCATCTGGTCCAGCATCTCACGCATGCGCGCGTGCATCAGGTTCACCGCCTTGAGCGGACGCAGCATCACCTTGAACTCGACGATCCGGCCTTCCTCGTTGAAGGTCATGATGTCCACGCCGTTGATCCTGATCCCGTCGATGTCACAGGTAAACTCCAGCACCGCATGCTGAGGCGTCACCACCTCCTTGATATAGCGGAAGCTGTCGTTAAATACGCTGAGTGCGCCATGCAGGTACATGCTCGTCAACTCGCGCCCCTCCTGGGGCGTGTGCACGATGGGCGAGAGGAACACGCAATCGTCGGCCAGCACCTCGTCGAGCCGGTCGAGATCCTGCCTGCGCACCATGTCGTGCCAGATGTCGAGTGTATTCATGGCGTTGCTTCCTGTCATTGGGTGGGTGAGATCAGGTGTCCCGTTCCTGCAGGTACTCGCGCTCGATTCTTTGCTGCAATTCATAGCGCGCGACGCCGGCACGGCGCGTGGACTCCCTGAGGCGCTGCTGGTAGCGGCCCTTACGAAACTGGTTCACCAGCTGAGCAAATCGCTCCTGCTCCGTCTCGCCGGCGATGAGTTCCTCGATGAACGCGATGTCGATACCGACCCGGAAGGCGATACGGCTGGGCCGGATCTTGTGGGCGTGGAACTCGGCCACGATGCGGATCTGCTGCTCGCGCGAATAGGTGCACTCGCGGGAGTAGCCGTAGGGCGGAGAGGGCGTGCGGTTATCAGGCAGGGGTAAATCCGAACTCATGGGCAATTATTAGCAGTTGTCACAGGTTCTGCCAAGCCCGGCCCCGCGGGGCGTGGCCAGAAATAACTCGCTTTTCTGGTTAAATTTCGTCCACCCGGGGACTATAATTGGCTGCTCCCCACGCACCACGGCCGGTGAACGACAAGGACCCGATTATGAACGCACCCCAGCAAGTGACTCCCCAGGGCGATATCGAAGAGCAGATGAAAGCCATTCTCGAGATGCAACGCGAGGACTACCTGAAAGAAGGCGTCGTCACCGCGGAGACGCGCATCGATCGATTGCAACGCGGCGTTGACGTGATGGTGAAGTACAGCGACAAGCTGGCAGAGGCGCTGAATGCCGACTTCACCTGCCGCCCCCGCGAAATCACCCTGTTGACCGATGTCGGCGCGGGTATCGCCCCCATGAAACACGCTATCAAGCACGTTCGCAACTGGATGAAGCCCGAGAAGCGCCCCACCATGTTCCCGTTCAACCTGCTCGGTGGCCGCTCGAGGATAGAGTACCAGCCGCTCGGCGTGGTGGGCGTGATTGCGCCCTGGAACTTCCCGGTCAACATGGTGTTCGCACCGCTGGCCGGTGTGCTGGCGGCGGGCAACCGCGCACTGGTCAAGCCGTCGGAATTCACACCCGCCACCTCGGCACTCATCGGGGAGATGATCGCGGAGGCCTACGACCAGAAAGAGGTCGCCTGCTTCACTGGCGGACCTGAAGTCGGCCAGGCGTTTTCCAGCCTGCCCTTCGACCACATGATCTTCACCGGTGCGACCTCCATCGCCCGGCACATCCTGGCCGCAGCGTCGCAAAACCTCGTGCCCGTCACGCTGGAGCTCGGCGGCAAGTCGCCCGTCGCGATTTCACGCAGCGCCGATATCCAGAAGAGCCTGGACCGGATCATGGTGGGCAAGACGATGAATGCCGGCCAGATCTGCCTGGCACCGGACTACCTGATGGTGCCGGAAGAGAAGCTCGACGAGGTCATCGAGGCAGCCCGGAAGGCCGTTGCAGAGATGTACCCGAAGATACTCGACAACCCGCAGTACACCTCCGTCATCAACCAGCGCCACTTCGAGCGCCTGAACGGCTACCTCGCCGAGGCCGCCGAGCGGGGCCAGAAGCTGATCCCGATCAACCCGGGCGGAGAGGACTTCGATGCCCAGCAGGGCACCATGAAAATCCCGCCGACGCTGGTACCGCAACCCGCGGACGACCTGAAGATGATGGAAGAGGAGCTGTTTGGACCGTTGCTCCCTATCCGCACCTACAAGGATTTCAGCGAGACGATCGACTACGTCAATAGCAAGCCCCGGCCCCTCGCCGCCTACTACTTCGGCGAGGATGAGAAGGAAGAGTCAGACTACGTCAGCCTCACCACATCCGGCGGCGTGTGTGTGAACGACGTGGTGATGCACGTCGCCCAGGAAGAGCTCCCCTTCGGCGGCGTCGGACCGAGCGGCATGGGCGCCTACCACGGCTTCAAGGGGTTCCAGACCTTCAGCCACGCCAAGTCGATCTACCGCCAGTCGAGGTTCAACATCGCCAAGCTGGGCGGCATGGCGCCCCCGTTCGGGAAGGCGACCGAGAACACCATCAAGATGCAGGTGAAGAGCTGATACCCACCGGGTAAAACACGAAGGGGCCCACGGGCCCCTTTTTTGTGGGTCGACCTATACCGGGAACTGCGTCAGGTCGACGCCTGCTGGATCAGCAGCGTCGGTATCTCGAGGCAGTGGCTCTTCACGGTGGCCACCCGCGTACCCGGCTTCCTGCCGTCGCGTACTTCCGACAGGGTGACACCGTTATCCTTCAGGCGCAGGGCGGCCGCCTCGATGTCCGCACACTGATAGGCGATACCCCAGAAGACACTTGCGCCTGCTGACTCCTCGTCCGACTGGATCACCTCCAGGGTCAGCTTGCCGCCGCGAAAAAACAGCATGCGACCGCCCCACTCGGGGACCGTCTTGTCCAGCGCCAGGCGAATGCCCAGCCGGCTGGCAAAAAGGTCGATGCAGGCCTCGGCATCGCCCGTCCGCAGGACCACATGGTCCACCGATAACGCTGACTCTCCCCCGGCCGCCCCGTGCCGCTGCCTAGCGTTTTCCGTGGAATGCCCGTCACACTGCCGGATGTCGATCCCCAGGGAATTGGCCACCGCCTCCTCCCGCGGTCCCGCCCCCGGCACATTGAAAGCAATGCCTTCGAGGCAGGGCGCATCCACCGCGCGCTCAAAAAGTTCGATCACCGTGTTGGGCAGGAACCAACGGACCACCGGCCGACCGTCACCGGCCTCACCGGCATGGCCCCCCACACCCAGCAAACGCTCGTACTGCGCGACCGCGCCGTCGATATCGGGAACCGCCACCAGGATGCGATCAAATACCCGGATCATGTGCATTGACACCTCTTTCTCGTTCGCACCTGCATAATAAAAGGTTTTGGCATCTTTGCCGATCAGCCCTACACTTGTAGCGTTACAGCAGGACGCTGCCAGACGGTCTCGCCTGCGGTCACGGCTGCGCCCTCTTCGCCAATACCGCGACCAGATTAGAAACTCTACGGGAGAACGAAGCGATGTCCAAAGTAATCAAGCCATTCCTGCGGTCCAGCCTGTTCGCACTGCTGACGCTGCTGCCGCTGGGTGCAGCGGCCGGCGACGCGCTGCAGCGCGTCATCGATTTCCAGGTGGTGAAGGTGGGCATGTCAGGCAACCAGCCTCCCATGTCCATGGTCAACCGGGAAGGCGGGCTGATGGGCTTTGACGTCGACCTCGCCAAGGCGCTGGCCATGGCGATGAACGTGAAACTCGACATCACGCGCATGCCGTTCGGCGAGCTGATGACCGCCCTCGAGGAAGACAGGATCGACATGATCATATCCAACCTGTCCATCACGCCCGAGCGCACGGAGCTGGTTTCTTTCGTGGGGCCCTACATGATGTCGGGCAAGTCGATCCTGACGAAGAGTTCCGCCATGGGGGACCTCTCCTCCACCGAGGAATTCAATCGCAAGGGCCTCGAGATCCTGGCGCTGGAAAACTCCACCCATGTCTCCTATGTAAGGGCCGTCGCTCCCGAGGCGAAACTGATCGAGGTCAAGAGCTATGACGAGGGTGTCGCCATGCTGATTGACGGCAAGGCGGACCTGATGGTGGCGGACATGACCCAGTGTATCCTCGCCGTGATGCGCTTCCCGGATGCGGGCCTTACCACGCTGGACAAGCCGCTTACCGTCGAGCCTATAGGTATCGCCGTGAGCAAGGACGATCCGCAGTTTTTCAACCTGGTCGACAACCTGCTGCGCTCCTACGAGAAGACCGGCGTGTTGAACCAGCTGCGCAAGAAATGGTTCGAGGAGAGCGCGTGGATAGCGGCCATGCCCTGAGGCGCGGTCGCACCTGCCGACCCCCGGGACGGCAACCGGTCCGGCGTCTCCCGCGCCCTGCCGTTTTTACACCCTGATCATGCGCGATTCACGTCCCCTCGTCATCGCCCACCGCGGCGCCTGCGGTTACCTGCCGGAGCATACCCTGGCCGCCAAGGCGATGGCGCATGCCATGGGGTCGGACTTCATAGAGCAGGACGTGGTTCTGACCCGGGACGGCGTCCCGATCGTGCTGCACGACATTTACCTCGAAAGTACCACGAACGTCGCCGAGCTGTTTCCCGGCAGGGCGCGGGCAGACGGTCGTTTCCATGCCATGGATTTCGACCTTGAGGAAATCCGGCTGCTTGGCGTACGCGAACGCTGCCATACCTCGAATGGGCGGTCAGGAGAAGCCGTATTCCCGCAGCGCTTCCCCGCGGAGCCCGCACTGTTCCGGGTGCCGACGCTGGAAGAGGAAATAACCCTGCTCGCGGGGCTCGACCGCAGCCGACAGTGCAAAACCGGTCTGTACATCGAGATGAAGGCCCCCAACCGGCACCTGGCGAAGGGCCTGGACCTCGGGGCAGCGGTACTGCAAGTGCTGGAGGACACCGGGTACGCCAGTCGCACCGACCAGGTGTTCCTGCAGTGTTTCGATGACCGCACGCTGCGCCGCATACGCGAGGAGGGCTTGTCGCCACTCCCCATGATCCAGCTGATCGGCGAGAACCACTGGGGCGAGGACAGCGAGGCGGACTACGAAGACCTGCGCACGCCGCAGGGGCTCGACTACGTGGCCGGGTACGCCCAGGGCATCGGGCCCTTCCTGCCCCACATCTACCTGGGCAAGGACGATTCCGGCGAGGTGCGCCTCAGCGACCTGGTGCCTGAGGCACGGGCCCGCGGCCTGCAGGTCCACCCCTACACCTTCCGGCGGGACGAGCTGCCGGAGGGCGTGGGCAGTTTCACGGAGCTGCTGGATATCTTCGTGCGCCGGTCCGGCGTGGATGCGCTGTTCACCGACTTCCCCGATCTCGTGGTCGACTACCTGGAACACGCCACGGCTTCCCCGTGAAGTATGACGAGGCCAGGACCTACCTGCTGGACAAACCCGAGGCGATCGAGGATTTCCCCTTCGGGCCGCGGGTCGCCGTAATGAAAATCCGCGGGAAGATGTTCGCCACGCTGGCGGAGGAAAAAGGCACCGCCAGGATGAACCTGAAATGCGATCCACGCGAGGCGTTGATACTGCGTGATATTTTCGACGCGGTCCTGCCGGGCTATCACATGAACAAGCGCCACTGGAATACCGTCGTGCTGGACGGGAGCATACCGCCCGGCGAGGTCGAGCGCATGGTGGATAACTCCTATGCGCTGGTAGTGGGAGGCCTGCGAAAGACCGAGCGGCAGGCATTGGAAGTACGTCACGGTAGTAAGGCTCTGTATCCTGCAAAGAGCAGTTGAGCCCGGCAGCGATTGCCGACGGGATGTGGCAGGGGTGTTGCTGCCGTGGCGAGTTGCCGTTCTGTCTGAGCAAGCGGCGGCAACACCCCTGCCGCAGCCCCACAAAGACATCTAATGATGCATTTTCCAATGCAACAAGGCATTATCGTCGCTACATCCGGCGAGCAGAATCGCGCCGGACCTTGTACACGGGGAATATCGTGAATCCACAGGTCATCAGACGCACCAAGATCGTCGCCACCATCGGTCCTGCCAGTGAATCGGATGATCTCATCGCGCGCCTGATCAATGCCGGGGTTAACGTCTTCCGCCTCAATTTCAGCCACGGCACCACCCAGCAGCACGTGCGTGTCGCGGAGCGCATCCGCAAGCAGGCGAGTATCGCGGGCCGTTACGTGGGTATACTCGCCGACCTGCAGGGGCCCAAGATTCGTATCGGCAGCTTCCGCAACGAGTCGGTGGAACTGGCCAGCGGCGACCGTTTTCGGCTCGATCTCGAACTCGGGGAGGCAGATGGCGATATCACCGGGGTGCGCGTCGAATACCCGGAACTGTGCAACAGCGTGGTACGCGGAGATACGCTGCTGCTGGACGACGGCCGTATCCGCCTCAGGGTGGACGACGTGGAGGCATCGGCGCTTGACTGCACGGTGCTGATCGGCGGCGAGCTCAGTTCCAAAAAGGGTATCAACCGGCTCGGCGGAGGGCTATCCGCACCCGCCCTCACGCCCAAGGACCTCACCGATATCGATAGCCTCGACGAGGTGAAACCCGACTTCGTTGCCGTCTCTTTCGTTTCCAGCGCGGACGACATCCTGTTGACACGCCGGCTGCTGGAGGAGCGCGAACTGCGGCCGGCGATTATCGCCAAGATCGAGCGCGCGGAGGTTATCGGCGACGAGGATACGCTCATTGGCGTGCTGACGGCATCGGACGGCGTCATGGTGGCCCGCGGCGATCTCGGCGTGGAAGTCGGGGACGCCCAGCTGATCGGCATCCAGAAGGAGCTGATTACGCGCGCACGCAAGATGAACCGGGTAGTCATCACCGCCACCCAGATGATGGAATCCATGATCAACAGCGCCATGCCGACACGCGCCGAGGTGTTCGACGTGGCGAACGCTGTCCTCGACGGCACCGATGCCGTCATGCTGTCGGCGGAGACCGCTATCGGGAGCTACCCGGTAGAAGTGGTTGTGGCGATGTCGGACGCCGCCCTGGGCGCGGAACGCCACCCGGTGGCAAGGACCTCCAAGTACCGTATCGACACGGAGTTCAGGATTGCGCAGGAAGCGATCGCCATGTCGGCGATGTACGCCGCCAACCAGTACAAGAATGTTCGCGGTATCGCCTGCCTGACAGAATCGGGCACAACGCCGCGTCTCATGTCGCGCCTCAGCTCAGGCCTGCCCATCTTCGCCCTGAGTCGCCTGAGCGAAACCCTGCAGCAATTGGCGCTCTGTCGCGGCGTGGTACCCCTGTTTTTCGATTTCACCGCGTTCGACCATGACCGGGTAGACGGCAGGGCTATCGAGTTCCTGCTGGACGGCGGCTACCTGAGCAAGGGCGATTCGATCATCCTGACCAAGGGCGAGGTAATGGGCGCCGCAGGCTCCACCAACATCATGAAGATCCTGCCGGTGTACTGAGTCGATGTCTCCGGGGGAAGGCGACGGTACGCGGCTGGTCGCGGATATCGGCGGCACGAATACCCGTATCGCACTGTTTGACTACGAGCGCAAAACGCTGCGCGCCTTGCACCAGTATGTCAACCGTGAACACGGATCGCTCGAGGACATTGTCCAGGCCTGGCTCGACGACCTCGGGGAAGCCGCACCACCGGACTGTTGTTTCGCGGTGGCTGCACCGCCTCCGTTCGACCATCAAGTCACCATGCTGAATATCGACTGGCGCTTCTCCCCGGACGCGCTGTCCCGGCGATTCGGTTTTTCCAGCCTGCGCATCGTCAACGACTTCGAGGCCAATGCCTACGCCCTCCCGTTGCTTGGTAACACGGACCTTGCGCCGCTGCACGGGGGGCGTGACCCGCTGCCCGGCAAGCTGGCCACCGTGGGCCCGGGAACGGGACTGGGTGGCTCGACACTGGATACCCGCGGCCCGGTCCCCCGCGCCTCCGCCTGCGAGCCCGGCCATATGGGCCTGGCGCCGGCCACGGAACTGGAGCTCTCCCTGTTCGAGTACCTGCGACCAAGGCACGGGGAGGTCTACGCCGAACTGCTGGTTTCCGGGCCCGGGCTCAAGCGTCTCTACGAGTCCATCGCGGCCGTTCGCGGCCAGCGCTGCGAAGACCTGGACCCCGAGCAAATCTCCGCACGGGCGCGTGCCGACAGCTGCGAACTGTGCGTCGACGCACTGCAGGCATTCTGTGCCCTGCTCGGTTCGGTCTGCGGCGATTTCGTGCTGGCAAACGGCGCCTATGGCGGCCTCTACGTGGCCGGGGGTATCGCACCCGGCATGGTGGAGTTCCTGCGAGCGAGCCCCTTCGCCGAGCGCTTCCGCGAGAAGGGCAAAATGGGCGATCACCTCGCACGGGTGCCCCTCTATGTGATCACTTGCGACACCACGGGGCTGACCGGGGCCGCGCATGCTCCGATGCAGGAAGAGGGCTTCTGACGCACACTGGATAGGGCGAAAAAATAGTTGCGTGAGTTTCCTGTCAATCTGGAAATATGGTGCTACACTGGATTGTGCTGATTGGTTTCAGCTGTATTTATGTGCGCGTCGAAGTTCCATCCAGATCATCGTTACGTTAACCATAAATTACATTCACTGGAAAACGCGCCTGGACATGGCGCTGCAAGCTACACAGGTAAACACTATGTCTAAGACAACCGGCACCGTTAAGTGGTTTAACGAGACCAAGGGGTTCGGCTTTATCGAGCGTGAAGATGGCCCGGATGTATTCGTCCACTTCAGCTCAATCCAGGCCGAGGGATTCAAGACCCTGGCGGATGGCCAGAAGGTGGAGTTCGACGTTACGGACAGCCAGAAAGGCCCCCAGGCGGAGAACGTCGTTCCCCTATAGGCCCGACTGCGGTTAACGTAAGTTAACGTGATCTGAAGAAAATAAGGAGCTCATCGAGCTCCATTTTTTTTAACCTTGAGGATTGGGCTGGTCGGCCGCTGCGGCCTCGGCTGCTTCCTGTTGCGCGCCTTCCTCTGCTGCCGCTGCGTCTTCATCCGGCTGCCCAGGTTCCGCGCCTGCATTGATTGCAGCATCCAGCGCCGCATCCTCGTCCAGCAGCGCCTGCTGGCGCGCCAGCTCGGATTCCATGTACTTGATCCATTGGGCGGCGTACGCCTCCGAGCGCTCGTCCTTGCCCGCGGCCTCGAAGGCCTCACGCGCCTTGTCGTACTGCTTCGTCTCGAAATAGGCCATCCCCAGCACGAGTCGCGAGGTATCCGGCCGCTTCACGCCGCCGCGGGACAGGCCCCGATTGATCGCGGTGATCGCTTTATTGTAATCGTCGTTGTCCATGTAGATGGCGCCGAGGCGGGCATAGAGCTCGCCCGTTCCGGACTTGGCGGCGGCCTTTTCCATCGCCGGAATGGATTTTCTCAGCTCCTGCGACTGGCGCCAGGCGTTGCCGGTGAGCTCCCAGTTCTTGGAGGTACCCTCGATTGACTCGTTCCCGAGGCCCTTGTCCAGTACCTTGGCCGCGCTGTAGGGAACATCCGCGTTCAGGTAGAGATAGGCCATGGTCACCTGCTCGCTTTCCTTGTCCAGCATATTCTGCACGTAGGCGGTATCCATTGCCGCCAGCTGGTCCGACTCGTTCTTCTGCTCCCCGTACATGTGGGATATCTGCACCCAGTACTCTTTCTTGGGGTAATGGGTCAGGAGGGCCTCCAGCGTCGCCACCGTGTTCCTGGTGTCGTTCTTCTCGAAATAGAGGAAGCGGGCCAGGTTATACCACTGCTCCTTCGGAATCTTGCCGGCCTCCTCGTGCATTGCGATCGCTTTCTTCACGTTCAGGAGCGCCTTGTCGTAATCCTTCACCTGGTAGTAGCCCTGCGCCAGCAGGATATAGGCGTTGGCGTTCGGGGTCTCGGTCATATTGAACCAGACCAGCAGGGCCTCGATACCCTTCTGCCACTGCTCCTGTACGAAGTACAGCTGGGCGATCGTGAAACGGGTGTTGATCTCCATCGCGAGCGGGATGTCGGGCTGGGACACCACGTTCTGGTAGCTCTTCAGGGCAGCACCGTAGTCTTCACGGGAATAATTGATGAACGCATACAGGTTGTAGACGTTGGCCAGCTCGTAACTGTTCAGGGACTTCTTGCCGCCCGCCGCGATCATCTCGTCGAGAATCCGCTGAGCCGAGTTCAGGTCCTTGGCCTCGGCGGCTGCCTGTGCCTCCGACAGTTTCTCGTAGACCTTGTTGCGCAGGGCCGGGGTGCGGCGCGTCTCACGCTGCGGTTTCTTGCCCTGCTCATCCTGCGCCCGGGCAGAGGACAATGGAGAAAGGCCGAGATCAGATTGCAACTGGGTCACGGAGACCTGGAGGGCGAACACCGCCGCCACGGGCATTACCAGCTGGCTTCGGAATATGGCTGTCAACAGATTCATTGCGTCACCCGTTTAATTCTCAAGCTCATAGGTGAACTTGTTCTGCACGCCGGCCACCTCGATGGCCTCGCCATCGACAACCCGAGGCTTGTACTTGAACTTCAATGAGGCCTTCACGGAGGCCTTCTCGAACACACCGGAGGGCTGGCAGTCGACCGCCACGGGATCGCGGATCGCTCCCGAGGTCATTACCGTGTATTCGACGATACAGTAACCGGTAATGCCCCGCGTCTGGGCCCTGCGTGGGTAAATGGGGGCAACCTTGACGATGGGCAGGTACTCACCGTCGCCGGACTGCATCTGTCCGGCATCGATGTTGACGTCGGCGCTGACGATGGGCGCGAAATTCTCCGTGTCCATATCCATATCGACATTGAGTTCCATCATTTCCAGGTCCGGCGGCGGCTCCTCCGGGTCTTCCACCTTGTCCGGTTTCCGCGAGGTCTTCTCCACCACGATTTCCTCGTCGGGCTGCACCAGGTCGGCAATCTTCGTCGCCTTGACGTCGGGGTTCCTGAAATCGCGATCGATCAGGCTGTGCATGATCATGAACAAGCCCAATACCACCGGGATGGACAGCAGGATCGCGATAAGCATTCTCACTGCATTGTTGCCCATGCCGCTTACCCCGCCTCGTCCGTGGAGGCGCACAGGGGCACGTCCATCAGCGGTTTGAGTGCCGTCAGCAACTCGCTGAGTGCCGACGTGGGCGCCTCGCGGTCTGCCTGGATCACGAAGTTCGCCTTGGGCGCTTCTTTCTTGGCCGCCGTGGCCAGGCGATTAGCGTGCTCCAGCGGAATCTCTTTCTTGTTGTAGTGAATCTTGCCCGCGGAATCGATCGCGAAAATGATGGTGCCCCGTTCACAGGGGTCGGTCGTGACCGCCTCTACCTTGGTGATGTCGATGCCGGGTTCCTTCACGAAGGACGACGTCACGATGAAGAAGATGAGCATGATGAACACGACGTCGAGCATCGGCGTCAGGTCAATTTCGCCCTCGCCGCCGCCTTCCTGCGTCGTACGCCCGTTCGTCGCAATTCCACGCCTCACCGCTTTTCCTCCGCTGGCCAGTTCACCTGTTTGACGCCGGCCTCACGGGCGGCATCACCGACCTCGAGCAGCACGCCGGCACTGGCACCCGGCTCCGTCTTGACGGTGAAGGGCTGCTCCGGATCCGACGCCAACAACCGCGCAATGTTCGCCCTGACGGCCCGGATATCGATACGCCGGTTCTCCATCCAGATCTGGTCGTCCCCGGTGATGGTGACGACGATACTCGTTGCATCGGTTTCAGGAGGGTTCTGGTTACTATCCGGCCGGTTCAGATCGATACCGGCCTCCTTCAGGAAAGAAGCCACCACGATGAAAAAGATCAGCATGATGAACACCACGTCCAGCATGGGCGTCAGGTCAATCTCCGCCTCTTCGGCGACGGCATCTCGGTTTCTCTTGCGCATGGCTATATCAATGGTCCGTTGTCAGGTTGTCCTGCAGGAAAGTGCTCTCGCGCTGGGCAATCCGGGTCACATAGGTGTTGGCAAACACGCCTGACAGCGCCGCGACCATACCTGCCATGGTGGGGATCGTGGCCTGCTGCACGCCGCCGGCCATGGACTTGGCATCACCGCCGCCCGTGACCGCCATGATATTGAACACCTCGATCATGCCTGTCACGGTACCCAGCAGGCCCAGCAGCGGGCACAGGGCCACCAGGGTCTTGATGGTAGGAAGGTACTGGTTGATCCGCATGCGAGCCTGGGAGATCAGCATGCTGCGCACCTGGAACGCCTCCCAGGATTTCCGCTCCGGGCGGCTCTCCCACTTGGCGATAACCGCCGCGACGTCATTCTTCCAGCCGAATTTGAGGTACCACACCCGCTCGAAGATCAGGGCCCACATCACGAACAACAGGGCGGCGATCAGCCAGAGCACGTCGCCGCCCTTGTCCATGAAAGCAAGCAGTACTTCGATCACACCGCCCATATCAAGACCTCAGGTTGGCTTCGGTATGCTCCGCGATGATGCCGGTGGACTGCTCGTCCAGGATATGGATGATCCGTTGAGCCCGGCCGTTCACGATGGTGTGCAGCAGTACCGTCGGGATCGCCACCAGCAGACCCAGCACCGTGGTAATCAAGGCGCTGGAAATACCGCCGGCCATGGCCTTGGGATCGCCCGCACCGAAAATGGTAATGGCCTGGAAGGTAATGATCATACCGGTCACCGTCCCCAGCAGCCCCATGAGCGGGGCCACGGCAGCAATAATCTTCAGGATGGTTAGACCACTCTCCAGCCTGGGAGTTTCCTTCAGGACACCCTCGGACATTTTCAGCTCCAGCGTCTCCGTGTCCATCGTGGGGTTGTCCTCGTGGACCTTCAGCACACGGCCCAGCGGGTTGTCATCGTTGGCCTTGTCGCTCTTGAGCTGCGCGTTGACCTTGCCGCCGACAACCGTCAGGACAAACATGCGGTAGATGGCCAGCAGGAAGGCGAAGATGCCGATCGCGGTGATCGCGTAGCCCACGTAGCCGCCCTGGTGCCAGCGCTCCTGGATCGTCGGCGTATCGATAATGGCAGCCAGGAAGGACCCGCCGGTCGGGCCGGTGGGGTCCACACCGAAGGGGTTCAGGCCGCCCGTGGCCGACGCCAGGTCTTCCGCCCAACCGGTGTAGGGCCCGCTGGGCTGGCGCGGCAGCTCGCTGAGCTTGCCGTTGTCGTAACTCAGGTAGTTGCCATCCGTATCCACGATATTGAAGGCGCCCACCCGCAGCACCTCGCGCTCGCCCAGCTCCCCGGCGGGCGAGGAAACATTCGTGGAGAATTTGGTAACCACCCCGGTCTCGCGGGTTTCGCGCATCAGCTCGAACCAGACACGTTCTATCTCCTCGATACTGGGCAGCTCGTCGGAATTGCTCATCTTACCGACCAGGTCCCTGAGGAAGACTTCCCGGTCGGGGTACTGTGCCGAGGCCAGTGACACTTCCAGGTTGGAGGCCAGGTCGCCGGATGCGGAGGTCAGGTGACCGAACAGCTCCGTCAGGGTTCCCAGCTTCTCCTTCAGCTGTTCCTGCTTCTGCAGGATAAGCAGCTCATTTTCCTCGAAGCTGTTCTCCAGTTCGGTGGAGCGGGCTTCCTCGCGGGCACGCTCCTCCTCCGCGCGCTTCAGCGCGGCGGCCTGGTTGGCCTTGTCATTGGCGAAGCGCTGCTCACGCTCGCGGTTTTCCTTGGCCGCGGCAGCCTGGCCCTGCTTGACGAACCTCAGCAGCTCGTCCAGGGACTTGGCTTCCTGGGCCAGGGCGGGGCCGGCCGATAGTGACAGCGCACCGCACAGCAGGAGCGCAGCGCCTTTTACAAATTTAACGCTCATCAGTTAGCCTCCGGCGCCGCGACTGGCATGTTCAACAACTCAATAGTGGCCTGCTTCTTCGCAATGCGAATACCCTTGCGAATGGCAGAGTTATATTCTCCCGAGGGCAGCTCCACCCAGTTCCCGGCCGAGCTGTCCCAGGCGCCGGAGAGGGCGCCGTCAGTCGTCTGGTAGACCAGCGCGATTCGACCGACGCGAAGGAAATCCACCTCACGCTCGCTACCGCTGAAGTCGATCGTTCCCCTGTAGGTATCGATGCCGCGACCGTACTGCAGCTCGATGTTGTAGGCCTCGAGTACCGCGCGAAACTTTTCCGCCACGCTAACATCGACGCGATCGAGGTTGTTGCGCAGGAACGCAACGCGCTGCAGACGTTCTTCCCGCTGGAAGGGCACGTCCAGTTCGACGAACTTCTCGAGCCCGTCGATCATGCGGATGACGAGCGGGGTAATCTGTCGCGAGATGACCGTGGAGTTGTCGATGTTCTCGTCGATTGTCTTGATGCGCGCCAGCTGGTTGTCGATCTGCTTCTGCAGGCGCTCGTTGTATATCTTCAGGCCATCGACCTGCTTGACCACCGTCTTGTACTCGGTCAGCAGGTCGCGGGCTTCCTCCGCCAGCCGGTCGATCTTTTCCTGCGACTTGCGCGCGGCTGCGTTCTTGGATTTGCCCACCGCGAGGACGGAATCCAGTGAGTTCGCCTGCACCGCCGCAACAGGGCCGCCGAGGGCGCCCGCGGCGACCAGCGCAGCGATCAACACGTGTCGTAATCGATGCATAGTCATGGGGATTTTGCTTCCTAAATTAAGCCAACAGAGGGGTTCAGAGCTATTTACTAAAATAGACCAGATTCTTAACTTATGTAGTGGAAAAACTGGCGCTGGTGAACAGAGCAGGCCAATTTAAACCAGTTGTGTGACGTTTTCAATCAATGCCACGGCGCGAGGGCTGGAAATTCGCGCCCTGTGTATTTTGGTTACATTTTGCGCAGAGGCCCCGCAACGGGGTAACAGCGCGGCAGACTACTGACCGCTAGTCCGCCCGGACCGTTCGAAACGGACGAAGCTGTAATCCAGGCCGCCCGCCGGGGGCTCGGCGGCGTGGAATTCGCGGCTGGCCTCCTGCCACTGGTCCCATTCGATCTCCGGCAGGAAGGTATCGCCCTCGACGGCCGCATGGACCTCGGTGATATAGAGACGGTCGGCCCGCGGCAGGGCGGCGCGGTAGATCTCGGCGCCACCCATGACAATCGCTTCCGCAGCGCCGTCGGCCGCGGCGATGCCCTGTGCCAGTTCCAGCGCCGCTTCCAGTGAGGGCACCACGTCGGCACCCTCGGCCGCAAATGACGGGTTACGCGTGATGACAATATTATGGCGCCCGGGCAGGGGCCGGCCGATCGACTCCCAGGTCTTGCGGCCCATGATGACCGGCTTGCCCATCGTGACGCGCTTGAAATGCTTCATATCTTCGGGCAGGCGCCAGGGCAGGTCGTTCCCCCGCCCGATGACGCCGTTTTCGGCCACGGCAACGATGATCGCCACCTCGCTCATGTCGTGCCTGCGATTCAGACCGCGACCGGCGCCGCGATATGGGCGTGCGGGATGTAGTCGAGCACCTCGAAGTCCTCGAAGCGATAGGCGTAGATCGACTCCGGTCGGCGCAGGATTCTCAGTCGCGGCAGGTCGCGGGGTTCCCGCTCCAGCTGCAGGCGGACCTGGTCCAGGTGATTGCTGTAAATGTGTGAATCCCCGGTGCAGATGATGATTTCCCCGGGCTCGAGGTCGCACTGCTGCGCGAGCATATGAGTCAGCAGCGCCAGGCTGGCGGTGTTGTAGGGCAGGCCCAGGAACGAATCGCTGGAGCGGATCATCAGCTGCGCGGAGAGCCTGCCTTCGGCCACGTAGAACTGGTACAGGAGGTGACAGGGCGGCAGCGCCATGCGCCCCGCCCGCACGTTGTCCTGGGGACTCATCTTTTCGTCGGGCAGGTATTCCACGTTCCAGGCGTGAAAAAGAATGCGGCGGCTGTCGGGGTTGTTGCGCAGGCAGTCGACCACGTAATCGACCTGGTTGATGGTGCTGCCGTCGCGGGTCGGCCACGCGGTCCACTGGGCGCCATAGATGGGGCCCAGTTCACCCTCCTCCGTCGCCCACTCATCCCAGATGGACACCCCGTTCTCATTCAGCCAGCGGGTGTTGGTATCGCCCCTGAGGAACCAGAGCAGTTCATTGACGATGCTCTTGAAGTGCAGCTTCTTGGTGGTCAGCAGGGGGAAGCCGTCCGCGAGGTCGTGGCGGAACTGGCGCCCGAAGACGGACAGCGTGCCGGTGCCGGTCCTGTCACCCTTCTGTACGCCGTTGTCGAGAATGTCCCTGAGCAGGTCGAGGTATTGTTTCATCTTTCGCGTTTTCCTCCCGCCGGCCGCGGCTGCCTGACGCTGCCATAAGCGGTAGCGAGCAGGTACACGCCCAGCACAATCATGGGCAGCGATAACATCTGCCCGCGCGTCATCCACCCCAGGGCAAGGTATGAAATGTGTTCATCGGGCTCCCTGAAGAACTCCACCAAGAAGCGCACGACCCCGTAGGTCAGGGAGAATACACCGGACACCGCCCGGGTGGGACGCGGCTGCGCGGAGAACCAGAACAGCACGGCAAACATCAGCAAACCCTCCAGGGCAAACTGGTAGAGCTGGGAGGGATGCCTCGCCAGCTGCAGCGGGTCGGCGGGGAACACCATGCCCCAGGGCACATCGGTGGGCCGGCCCCAGAGTTCCTGGCCGATGAAGTTGCCCAGCCGCCCCAGGCCAAGCCCGACCGGGACGAGGGGCGCGACGAAATCCATCAGCGGCCAGAACGCGATGTTGTGACGGCGGCCGAACAGGTACATGGCGAACAATACCCCGAGGAACCCGCCGTGGAAGGACATGCCCCCCTCCCAGACGCGGAAGGCCCAGAGCGGATCCTCCGCCAGTTTCTCCGCGCCGTAAAAAAAGGTGTAGCCGATCCTGCCGCCGAGCACCACGCCGAGGGCGGAGTAGAAGATGAGGTCGTCGACCTGCTCGCGATTGAGCGGCGACCAGGCGCGCCGGGTGCAGCGGGCGGCAAACCACCACGCGAACGCGAGTCCCGCCAGGTAGGTGAGGCCGTACCAGTGAATCTTGAGCGGCCCGAGGGACAGGGCCACCGGGTCTATTTCGGGATAGGGCAGCATGCTTGCACTTTAACGTGTGACCCGGCCTGCGCGAGGGACCGGGAAAAGCGGTATTATCATCCAGCCGTTGAGGTTTCACAATTCTTTCACCAGAAGCCGGTCACCATGTGCCTGATGATTCTCGCCCACCGGGTGTCTCCCGAATTCCCGTTTGTCGTGGCGGCCAACCGCGACGAGTTCCACGCCCGCCCGACGGCGGCCTCGGCGTTCTGGGCCAAACAACCGGACCTGCTGGCGGGCAGGGATCTCGAGCAGGGCGGCACCTGGATGGGCATTACACGCGGCGGCCGCTTCGCCGCTGTGACCAATTACCGCGACCCGGACGGGGTGCTCGATGCGCCCCGCTCCCGCGGCGACCTGCCGCTGGGCTATCTCGGGGGGACGCAGTCAGCGCGCGACTACCTCGGTGAGGTGGCCGGCCGGGCCAGGGAGTACGCCGGGTTCAACCTGCTGGTCGGCGACCGCGAAGGCCTTTGGTATTTCAGCAACAGCGACCCGGGCCCGCCACGCGAACTGCTCCCGGGCATATACGGGCTGAGCAACGCGATGCTGGACACCCCCTGGCCGAAGGTCGAACGGGGCAAGGCGAGGCTGGGCGCCCTGCTGGATGCGGGAGCGTTGTCCCACGAATCGCTCGCCCGCGTGGTGGCGGACAGGACCCCGGCGGAGCCGGACAGCCTCGCCAGGCTCGGCCTCGACGGCGCCATGGACCCCTTGCTTTCCGCACAATTCATCGTTACCGAATCCTACGGCACACGCTCCAGCACCACCCTGTGGACCGACCGGCACGGCCGTGTCCACTGGCGGGAACTCGGTTTCGACGCGGCGGGACTGCCGGTGCATGAACAGCAGGAGGCGTTTACCAGGGGGGACTGAGCGACTACTCGACGGGGCTGTGGATGAACTGCTCCATGCCGTGCTCGGCGAGGAAGCGCTCCAGGCGGGCGGTGATCTGGTCGTTGTCCTCCAGCATCTTCACCTCTTCCAGCAGTTCCCGTGCCTCGTCGACACGCAGGTTGAGCAGCGCCTTCTTGACCTTTGGCAGGCTGGTGGCGTTCATAGACAGCACGTCATAGCCCATGGCCAGCAGCAGCACCGCGCCGCCCGGGTCCCCCGCCAGCTCGCCGCAGATACCGATGGGAACGCCCTCGTCCTTGCTGGCCGAGGCGACGAAATCCAGCGCGTGCACCACCGAGGGGTGCAGCGAGTGATACAGGGATGCGACCTGGGGATTGTTGCGGTCGACCGCCAGCAGGTACTGGGTGAGATCGTTGCTGCCCACCGACAGGAAATCGACGCGCCGGGCCATGGCCCGGGCCTGCCCGATCGCTGCCGGGACCTCCACCATGACCCCGATCGGGGGCAGCCTGCCTTTCAGGCCCTCCTGCTGCAACTCGCGGTGGGCGCGGTGAATCAGGTCCAGCGCCTCGTCGATCTCCGGGATGTTGCTGACCATGGGCAGCATGATGCGCAGGTTCCAGAGGTCCTCGTTCGCCTTCAGCATGGCCCGCACCTGGGCCAGGAATATCTCCGGGTGGTCCAGGCTGATGCGGATGCCGCGCCAGCCCAGGAAGGGGTTGTCCTCCTCGATGGGAAAGTACGGCAGGGCCTTGTCGCCGCCGATATCGAGAGTGCGCATGGTCACCGGCTTCGGCGCGAAGGCCTCCAGCTGGTCGCGGTAGATCTGCCGCTGCTCCTCCTCGCTGGGAAAACGGTCCCGGAGCATGAACGGGATCTCGGTGCGGTACAGGCCGACACCCTCGGCGCCCTGCTCCAGCGAGCGGGTGACATCCGCCATCAGGCCCGTGTTCACCCACAGCGGCACGCGCTGGCCGTCGAGGGTGATGCAGGGTACGTCGCGCAGGGCCTCGAGGTCCCGGGTCAGCGCGGTGTCCTGGTCCAGCACTTCCTGGAAGCGCTGCTTGATCTCCGGCACCGGGTTCAGGTGCACCGTACCGTTGTACCCGTCGATGATGACTTCCCGGTCCTGGAGCCGCGCGTAGGGCAGGTCGACCGCCCCCATGACGGTGGGCACACCCATGGCCCGGGCGAGAATCGCCACGTGCGAACTGCCCGAACCCATCACGGAGATGAGGCCGGCGAGCTTTTCCCGCGGCACCTCGCCCAGCGAGGTGGCGGTCAGTTCCTCACCGACGAGGATGGTATTGTCCGGGTAAACCCGCTCCTCATGGCTCGCCGCCTGGAGGTAAGCGAGTACTCGCGTACCCAGATCCTTAACATCTACGGCACGTTCCCTGAGGTAGCTGTGCTCCATCCGCTCGAAGTGGCGGATATGCTCGATCATGACCTGGCTCAGCGCACCCTGCGCCCACTCGCCCCCCTTGATGAGGCTGACGACCTCGGCGCCGATGGTGGAGTCGTCCAGTATCCCGAGATACACGTCGAACAGGGCATGGTCCTCGGGGCTGAGTTCGGCCCCCAGGTTGTCGGAAACAACCTGGATGTCCTTGCGCACGGCGTCCAGCGCCTCGCGGAAGGCGCGGACCTCGGCGCGGCGGTCTTCCGCTTTTTTCGGCGGAACGGAGTAAAGGTCTGCCCCCGGGGACACCACCACCGCGGTACCGATGGCAATCCCCTGAGCCCCGGGGACACCCGTGACCTTCGCCGGCTCGGCGCCGTCCAGCACCTCGGTCTCCAGCACCCCGGTGACCTGTGCGTGGGCAATCACGCCGGCGAGCTGCGCAGACAACGTGACGAGGAAGGCCTCGTCGCTCTCGTCGAAACGACGGCGCTCCGCCTGTTGCACGACCAGCACCCCGAGAAGCTCGCGCTGGTGGATGATGGGCACGCCCAGGAAGGCGTGGAAGTGCTCCTCCCCGATGCCGGGCAGGAAGCGGAAGCTGGGGTGGTTCTCCGCCTCTTCCAGGTTGACCGGCTCGCCCCGCTCGGCGACCAGGCCGACCAGGCCCTCACCGGCCTCCAGGCTGGCGACACCCACCAGCTCCTGGTTAAGCCCCTCGGTCGCGCGGAACATCAGCCGACCGCTTGCCGGGTCACGCATGTAAACACTGCACACTTGAGTGCTCATCGCGTCGCGCACCCGCTGCACGGTAATCCTGAGGGTGTCATTCAGTCCGCCGGCGGCGTTGACCTCCTGGACAATGTGACGCAGGGTTTCGAGCACGTTTCAGTTGCCCTCCAGCTTGCTGGTGTGGCGCCCCAGGGG
>CAJIAY010000207.1_pt1 | contig 29134 bp, 27 predicted proteins | sample 9199221 | NCBI WGS metagenome assembly CAJIAY01 (sample SAMEA7708283, study PRJEB35096) | sediment metagenome | biome: marine neritic benthic zone biome [ENVO:01000025]; feature: sediment [ENVO:00002007]; material: shallow marine sediment [ENVO:03000034] sea grass bed [ENVO_01000059] ...
AGCCGGCGAGGCCGCCCGATCCGAGGCAGGGCCAGCCGGGCCGTCCGTCCTGTCCACCGGCCGTCAGGTAAGGTGCGACATCCTCCGGTTCGACGATGTTGATGATGACGTGGTGCACCTCCGCGACCTGGTCGGGGATCACGGTGGACGCGGTGACATAGGTCAGTTCATCGTGCGGCCATTCCATCGCGAAGCAGCGGTGATCGTCCGGGTGCAGCGTCGGCGTGTAGGGCTCCGGCAGGGGAATCGTCAGGTTGAAATCGATCTCCGGCACCGGCGCGGGGGGCGGCGGGTCGTACTCCTCTGGGTTGCCCTCCGGCATGCCGCCGTCCAGCCAATCGAGCAGCGCGAACTTGTCTTCCGGCGACAGGGCACGGGAGTGTGCGAAGCGGCTATAACCCTGCGTCGGCGGCCAGGGCGGCATGCTGCCGTTTTCCACCGAGAAAAATGCCGCGGGGGCGACCGCCTTCACCTTGCTGTAGCTGTCGAGCGGGAACGGGGCCACACCACCGTCCACGTGGCAACCCACGCACTTCTCCTCGATGATGGCGCGCGTGTCACCGTGATAGGTGAAGCTCGAGACGGTTCCCGTATCTGTCGGGTTGCCCGCGGGTGCGCCGTTATCGACCCATTGCAAAAGGAGCGACTTCTCGGCGGCGGTCATACCGGTGAATCCGACGGGCGGCATGGTGTCTGCCTCCAGCACGAACGCCAATGCGGAACGTTTCGCGTAGTTCTGCTGATAGGTGTCCAGCGGGAAAGGCGCCAGGGGGCTGCCCTCGGTGTGACAGGAAGCACAATAGCGCTGCACCAGCGCCTCCGCCGTGTTATGCCAGGTAATGCCGGGATCGTTCGTCTGTTGCTGCGTGTCGTTGGCGTTAGACAGGGACGAGACGGATCCGCCGCCGCCACCGCCGCCACCACAACCGGCAAGGGTGAACAGCGCAGCCAGTACGACCCACACGGACTTGTTTGCGGGAGAAGTAATCGTCATGAGGGAATGACCGTAAAAAGTTTATGGGTATTAGGACCTATGTCCTAAAAAGTAGCATGAATCGAGGTTAGGGTCAGCCCCCGAATGGCCCGCTCGCACCGTTCTGGCGCCCGTTCGCGCCCCCTTCAGGTGCCGTCAGACAGCAAATCGTCGATGCTGGAAAGCGCCGCGACCAGTTCATCGCTGCCGAGTCCGGTGCCGCGGAAATATTCCTCGGCCATGGGCGCGATCCCGCAGCGCTCGGGCAGGCTCTCGCCCTCTTCAAGCATGATGTAAAGCCTTGGCAGGAAAACGAATTGCAGCCACTGGGGCAGCGTCAGCGTATCCACGCAGAAGGGCTGGTCCGATTCAAGCGCCTGTGCCGCAGGGGGCACCGCGTCCCACTGCCCCAACTGGCGCAGCTGCGCCTCGATATCGATAAGGAGTTCCGCTACGCGGGTGTTCACGTCCACCGGATGGCCCTTGCATGCAAACAGTTGCTGTCACTGGCGTCGTGTCACGATAACGGCCGCCCCGGCCAGTGTAACGCAAAACCGATGAGCGCCCGGCCAACTTTGACCCGCTATCCGCCTGGCGCTATTCTTGCAGGCCTCTCGACGGGCAACCCGGCCGGCGATTGCATCACCATGCGGGTGTAGTTCAATGGTAGAACCGGAGCTTCCCAAGCTTCTAACGTGGGTTCGATTCCCATCACCCGCTCCAAACGAAACACGTCCTCTGCGACCCAACCGGACCTCGCTCGCCCTCCTCCCCAGCCCGTGACCCGGATCGCAATTTGCGGGAAAGTGGACGCAAAAAACTGCTGGAAAGTGCTTTATCTGAAGCTTTTTACCTTTGCCGCGCGTGAAAAGCAGAGGGGACAATGAATGCGGGGGCGGTACTTCCGCCTGGGGCCAGACAGGCGCCGGCTGCATGTCGGTGATGACCATCGCGTCGTTCAATCCACAGACCGGCATGTTCGTTTCCGCGCCCGGTGGCAGGCCCCATCACGACGAGGGGTTGGCAGCCGAGATACACTACATCGCCGGTCCCAATAACCCGGACTACCTTGGCACCGGGATCGGAAGCGACGGCGAAATCTATACCGCCTGCCGCGATCGCGATAACCGGGACAATGTTTGCCTCATCGAGGGGGACTGGCCCGGCAGAAAATGCCCGCCGGACGCTCGACTAAATAATTCTGGACGAGGGCGATTCAGTCGAGGAGGCTGAGGTCAGGAACTTGCGGCTATGGCCGAGCCGTCATCTTCCACCGCGTAGAACAGGCAGTCGGACTCGGCGATGGCGGCGTTGTTGGTGATCATGAACAGCTTCAGGGTTCGGGCAGGATACAGCCTGCCGTCCTCGATGCGCACGATATCCGTCACCGCGCAGCGGCCGCCCATGTCCTGCGCACTGAACAGTTTGCGCTCGGGGCCCTCCGCCCAGCCCAGCAGTGTGTCGGTCGTGACATTGCTGAAGTTGTGGTGCTCGATATCGGTCCTGAGGGTGATGTCGTAGCCCGTGCGGACCTCGTCCGCGTAGGTCAGCGTCACGTTGTCTGTGAGCTCGACGCGAATGGGGTCGCTCAGCAGTTCCAGTTCCCAGTCCGTCTCGCTACCGGCGAAGACATCGGCGGCGGCGAAGTAACGAGACAGCCCCTCGTAGGCCAGTTCGTGGGCTTCCTCGTCCAGGCGTCCGCCCACCTCCACGGTCACCGTGGGATAACTGTGCTCTGAAATCTCCATCAATGCGCCGAGCCGCAGGTTGGAGATGATGAGCCGCCGCGTGAACAGCGACACCAGCGCATCGTGCTGCCGGTCCATGAAGGTACAGACCCCGAAGGAGGGACCGGAGCCCGACGTGTTGTGCATATCCACGACCGCCTCCGGGTGGTGCATGTGCAGTATCTCCAGTATCTCCCCCGCGAGCGCTCCCTGCGCGTCCTCGAAGGGCGGTTTGAAACAGCGGTTCAGGTCCCGCGCCCGCGGCAGCATGCGATGGCTGAAGACGGGACCCTCCAGCGCGGCGGTGACGGAGGCGACGACACACACCAGGTTGACCGCCGGCCGCTGGCCGGATTTCAACCAGCGGAACAGCGCCATGACGCCGGACGGCTCGTTGCCGTGCAACAGGGTGACCATCGCGCGCGTGCGGCCGTTGTCCTCACCCTCGATAAAGAAACAGGCGGGGCCGCCCAGTTTGCGGAGAAACTCCTCCACGTTGTCGCCGATCTCCGTGGCCAGGGGGTTACGCACGAAGGTAAAGCGCTTCACAGCTGCCACTCCGAGACCGGCCGGTTCTGCGCGCTGTGTTCCATATAATCCTCCAGTAAGGCCTGCTGCGCCCGTTCGGGTGACAGGGCCTGCTGCAATGCCGCCAGCCGGGCGCGCTGCCAGATGGCACCGGTGCGGCGACGCGCCAGGCGCCGCTCCACCTCACCGAGGTAAAGGTCGCACTCCGCGTCCCCGATGCCGATACGCTGCAGTCCCTCCCGGGCCAGCGGGAGCAGGCGCTCCATGATCGTACAAACGGACTGCTCGCGGTAGCCCGACTGCCCCGGCGAGGGCCACACAAGGTTGGCATCCAGCCCGTATTGCGCGGCGCGATAGAAATTGTACTCCGCGATTCCGAAGGGAATCGCGGGCAGCAACTCGTGCAACTGTGGCCTTATGCCCTCGGCGAGGCCGATCAACAGGGCCGCGTTGGCCACCATGTCGCGGGGGGTCGGACCCGCGGGCAGCGCGCGCATCTCGATACGCAGCTGGCCGCCGTCGACCGGGTCGTACACGGGCCGGTTCCACAGCCACACGGTGCTCTGGTGAAGTCGCAGCTCCCACAGCCCGGGCGCGCTGCTGCCGGTCTGCTGCCCGTCGTCACACACGGGCAGCAGCGGCGGGTAGATGCGTACCACCTCCGTGAACAGCTCCAGTGCGTCGCGCCGCACCCAACCCTGGCCGAAGTTCACGCGCGGCGGCTCGTTCCAGCCGTAACGATCCACCCTGCGGGTGTCGATGGACTGCTTGAACAGCGGAATGCGGGTTTCGTGCCACAGGTTGTGGCCGAACAGCGAGGGCGAGTTGGCGCCGATCGCGACCGCCAGCGGCGTCATCAGCTGTATGGCGTTGAAGGTGTCGGCGAAGGCGGCGGGATGCACCCGGTAGTGCACCTGGAACGAGGTGTTTGCTCCCTCCAGGGTGATATCCGCCATCTCCAGCTGCAGCGGGTCCTCGCCATGAATGTCGATGCGAAAGCCGCCCCCGCGCCGCGCGAGCAACTGGCTGACCAGCGCATGGTAGCGCCGGCGGTCGGTAACGCAGTGGGGCCCGAAATCGGATTCGCGCAGGGTCGGCAGGATGCCGATGGGAACGATGCGTGCGCCAAACGACGCCGCGACGCCACGCAGGTGCGAGAGCCTCGCGTTGATCTCCGACTCCGTCGCCTCGAAAGGCGTATCGCTGAGCAGGTAGGGGCTGAGGTTGTATTCCAGGTTGTAACGGTTCAGCTCAAGCGTGAGCTGCGGGTCGTCCGCCGCCGCCTGTATTTCCTGGTTGGCGTGCAGGGGGCGCCCCTCGTCATCCACCACGTACATCTCGAGCTCCGCCCCCAACGAGCCGGGTCCGACGCCGAACCCGGGGTCGGCGAGCAGCCCCGCCAGTGCGAGCAAATTGTCTTCCAGCGCCCTGCGAAAGCGGTCATACTCTGCCTCGTCGAAGGACACCTGATCGATTTCGATTCCCATCGCCGCCCATTGTGCACGATATTCCCGTCGTCTGGCGCAGGAATAGATCAAGGAGCATGCAATGAGACGCCAGTCCCCGTGAACAGGACCGCCAGCACCGCGCTGAACCGGCGCCTGCTCGAGAACCTGCGCGGCAAGACCACCGATCGCTGCGACGCGGAGGCCGCCATACCCGCCAGCGTTTTTACCTGCCCGGACATCCTCGCCCACGAACGGCGGGCGCTGTTTCACGCTACGCCGCAACCGGCGGCCTTCTCCGGCGAGCTCCCGGAACCCAACAGCTACCTCTCGCTCACGCTGCTCGATACACCGGTGCTGCTCGCGCGCGACGAGCGGGGAACCTTGCGCGCCTTCGTCAACGCCTGCGCACACCGCGGCGCGCCGGTCGCGCATGGGCAGGGTCAGGCGCGCAGCCTGGTCTGTCCTTTTCACGGCTGGGCCTATACGCTGGACGGCCAGCTGCGGGGCCGCCCGGAGGACGACAGTTTCAGCACCGCTCCCGAGGACTGCGCCCTGCGGCGGCTACCGGTCTCGGAGCGCCACGGCGTGGTGGTGGTCAGCCTGGACCCGGCGCTGCCGCAGCGCACGGTCGATGAGGCGCTGAACGAGGTCGGCGACGAACTCTCGGCATTTGATTTCGGCGACTACCGGCCGCTGGAACGGCGCCACTTCACCGTGGATGCCAACTGGAAGCTGGTTAACGACCTGAGCCTCGAGAGCTATCACTTCAGGAACCTGCATCGCGACAGCGTGGCAAAGGTATTGCACGCCAACGCCGTGGTGGACACGTACGGCAGGCACAGCCGCTGGGCGTTCCCGCTGCAGTCCATCGACGCGCTCGCCGATACCCCGGAAGAAAACTGGCCGGACGCGCTGCAGGGTTCCCTGACCTTCACCCTTTACCCGGGCGTGATGTTCCTGGTCAATTCCCTGGGGGCGCAGATGATTCGGGCCGAACCGGGGGAACGGCCCGGTAGATCCCTGGTGACCTATGCGGGGATGTACTCACCCGAGGCCAATCCGGAGGACGCGGGAAGCGCCTACGCCTTCGGCGGCGACGTGTTCGCGGACGAGGACCTGCCGATGGCAGAGGCCTGCCAAAGGGGTCTGACGGCAGCCGGCCGCGACCTGTTGCTGGGCCGTAACGAGCCATTGCTGCAGTTCTGGCATCGCCTCTGGCAGGAGGCGTTGCGCTAGGCCTGGTTGAGTTCCCTGCGGTAGGGCGGCAGGGAGTCGAGTATGGCGCGGCCGTAGCGGCGCGTCAGGATACGGCGGTCCATCAGGGTGACGCGGCCACCGTCCTGCTCGGTGCGCAGCAGGCGGCCGCTGGCCTGCACGAGTCGCAGCGCGGCATCCGGCACACTGATCTCCATGAAGGCGTTACGGCCCTGGGCCTCGACCCACTCGGCGAGCGCGGCTTCCAGCGGGCTGTCCGGCACCGCGAAGGGAATCTTCGCGATGACCACGTGGCGGCAGTAATCCCCGGGCAGGTCGACGCCCTCGGCGAAGCTGGCGAGGCCGAAAATGACGCTGCCCTGCCCCGCGTCGATGGCCGCCCTGTGACGCCGCAGGATTTCCTGCTTGCTGTAATCGTCCTGCACCAGCACGCGATCACGCAGTGCGCTGTCTATGCCGCTGTAGACATCGAGCATCTGGCGGCGCGAAGAGAACAACACGAGGCTGCCCTCGCCGGGACCGAGTAGTTGTGGCAGCTGCTCGATCAGCGCATCGGTATGTGCCTCCGCGTCACCGGGGTCGCAGTCCATCGCGGGAACGCTGAAGGTCGCATTGGCATAATCGAAGGGACTGGCCACCACCTTGTAGCTGGCCTCCTCGGGCGTACCTGCCCGCAGGCGGAAGCGGTCGAAGGAATTGAGCGCGGTAATCGTCGCCGAGGTGACGATGACGCCGGCGGCCCGGGACCAGAGACACTCCTGCAGTATGTCTGCCGCGAGTACCGGGCTACAGCGCAGTTCACAGCCGGGCTGCCCCCCCGCGTTGCGCTGCGTGATCCAGCGCGCCTTCGGCGGTATCTCACCCTCGCCGCTCACCGCATACTCGAGCCACAGGGCCAATGCACCCTCCGCGCGGCCGAGCATGCCGCCGACGTTGATGTGCCAGGTCTCCAGTTCCGACTTGTCCAGACCGGCGAGGTCGTCGTCGAGCGCGTCCTCGAGCAGGTTCTCGAGTCGCGACAGGGTCGATGCCAGTTTCTGGAATTGCCCGGCAAGGGCGGCGGCCACCGGGATGAGCGAGTCGGGCACGCGCCCGTGCTCCAACCGCAACTGGCGGTTGTCCACGTCGCCGCCGGTCTCCCCCTCATCGAGCAGCGCATTGACCACGTCCTCCGCGACGTCCAGTGCGGCGGCGGTCTCTTCCATGTCCCCGGGGAGGGACTGCAGCAGGCGCTGCGTGCCCTCGACCGCGCTCAACTGCGACGCGGCCTGGTCCAGCGACTTTCCGCTGTCGCGCAACCAGGCCGCTGTGCTGTGCAGGCGACAGAAGCTGGCGAAATGAGACAGCGCCTTGTCCGGCAGGTGATGGCCCTCGTCGAAAACGTAGATGCTCTCCTCGGGCGGCGACAGGATCGCGCCGCCGCCGAGGGCGAGGTCCGACAGCACGAGGTCGTGGTTGGTGACAATGATGTCGGCGCTCTGCAGCGCATCCCGCGCGCGGAAGAAACTGCACTGGTTGATGTTGGGGCAGCGCCTCCCGCTGCACTGGCTGTGGTCGGTGGTGACCCCGAACCAGATGTCCTCCGCGATGCTCTCGGGCCAGTTGTCCCGGTCGCCGTCCCATTCGCCGCGACCCAGCGCATCCAGCAACGCGTCGTAAACCGGCATGGCATCCGACTGCGACGGCGCCTCTACCTCGTCGGGGTAAAGGGGCATCAGCGATGCTGCCCCCTGCCCCTCCATGATCAGCCGGTCAAGTTTCGAGAGACAGACATAGCGGCGCCGGCCCTTGGCGAGCGCGTAACTGAACGCCATGCCGCTGTTCTCGCGGATATCCGGCAGGTCCTTGTTGATGAACTGCTCCTGCAGGGCGATGGTGGCGGTGGCCACCACCAGCCGTTTGCCGCGGGCAAGCGCCAGGGGTATGGCGGCCACTGCGTAGGCAATGGTCTTGCCCGTGCCCGTGCCCGCCTCGATGACACAGACCGCGGGCAGCTCCGCCTCGCCGCTACCCGGCAGCGGGATACGGGCCAGTGTATTGGCGATTTCGGCGATCATCTGGCGCTGGCCCCAGCGCGGTGTCAGCGCCTTGCGCTCGACGATGGCGTTGTAGGCTTCGCGTATGCTGTCCTTCAGGTCGTCGCTCAGCAAGGGGACAGGTCACCCCGCGCCAGTGCGAGCTTGCTCGTAACCGCATTGGCGTAGATGCCGAGCGCGTAAGGACGCTGCGCATCCGGCAGCGCATCGATGCGCGCCGTGAATTCGTCCTCGGATGAATCGCCCTCCTCGATGTACAGATCCGCGGGCAGCGATTCGGTATCGCCGTGCAGGCGCCGGTAGGCCCAGAGGTTGGTCGGGTGCAGGCAGTACTCGCCGATGATCTGGCGGACGACCTCGGCCGCGACGGCCTCCGGCGAGTCGAAGTCAGCGGGGAGCGGCGTACCGAAAGACACGTGTACGCGCCCCTTCTCGCCGGCGATACCGCGGGCGATCGACGCGACATCTTCCTGCTCGCCTTTTTCATATCTGCCCTCGGTATCGAGCAGGTGTAACTCGTTGGCCTTGAGCGCGTCGCAGGGATCGAGCTCGTAGGAGATCGCGACCGGGACGATCCCCAGGGTGCCGATGTGCTCGCCGAATTCCTGGGTGCGCTTGTCCCTGCTCATGGACAACATCTTGATGATGACCGGCTCGGTGCGATCGACGCCGTGCTTCGCGCGCCCCTCGCGCTGGGCGATCCAGATCGGCGCCCGGTCCTCCAGCAACGAGTGCTGGATGTAACGCGACAGGGTTTTCGATGCCGTGAGCAATTCCCGCGGACCGCTCACCGAACGCTTCACGATGAAGCTCTTGTTCAGCCGCATCAGGTCGCTCACCCAGGGCTTGGTCAGCAGGTTGTCGCCGATGGCGATGCGCACCGTGTCCCGGCCCTGGGTGTGCAGCGCGTAGTTGGTGAAGGCCGGGTCCATCGCGATGTCCCGGTGGTTACTCATGAACAGGTAGGGTTGCCCGGGTTCGAGCCGCTCGAGGCCCGACACGGAGAATCCGCCCGTGGCGCTCTCGATCATCCGCGTCATGTAGCGCTCGATGACGAGCTGCATGCTGTGCACGTCCGACACGCCGCGCACCTCCCGGCCAATCAGGTACCGGGTCACGTGGCGCAGCAGGCCCGGCGCCAGCCGCGCCAAGCCGCCGAGGCGGTAGGCGGCCATGGTATCCAGGAACTCCGCGTCATCCAGCAGGCGTGCCAGCACACCCGCCACCTCGTCGTCTTTGTAAGGGCGGATCTCTGCAAATGGGTCGGTCAAGCCAATCTTCTCGCTGCAGCGGGCGCCACACCATAACCAAATTCCACCCGGGAGTCATCCGCCCAATCCGGGCAACCGGCTGCGGGCCGCACGCTGCCGCCGCAGCCCCGGCAGGGCACCAATATGTTACCGATAGGGACATTACATAAAGTTAATGCTGGCACATGGCGGCCGCCTTCAGTCTTACAAGTAATTGTTTTAAATCAATTGGATACACTTCATCTTATAAGCAGGCTGCGCTACACTTGTTACGCAATTACCCAAACGTTACCGATTGGTAACACAATTGCAACAAACCGGCTTTTATAATGGCCCGAGGTTACACCCGGTCACCCAGAACCGGACGCACAATCCAACAGGGGAACAGCATGAACGTATTGAAAGCAGCCACGGCAACCGCACTGATCGTCTTCTCCGCCGGCAGCCTTGCGGCGAGGCCCACCAGCATCGTCTTCGACTCGAATGCCGCCGACAGTGAAGGCAAGGCCTATGCCAGGTACATCGTCAAGTGCTCCAACGGCAAGAAGGCCGAACTGACCGCCTGGGACAACCGCAAGAAGTGGTGTGTCGGCGACGCGACCAGCGAAGCCTGTGAAAGGAAGCAGATCAACGCCGCCAAGGACGCCTGCAAGAACCGCCAGCCCTCTTGAGTTGCCGGGCCGCCAGGGAAGGTAGCCCACCTTTTTACAGTTAGCCTTCCTCGAGGTAGCGGGCCCGTAACTCGGCCAGCTCCGCCGGGCCTACGCCCAGTACTTCGGCAAGATACGCTTCCACTGACGGGAAATCACGCGCGATAACGCCCAGCGCCCGCTCGAGGTAGTCCTCGTGCACCTCCAGCATGGGCAGGATGGCCTCCGTCGCCATCTGGGCCATGTCGTACTTGCGCTTGAGGCGATCCACCTCCCGGTGGGGCTGGAAAAACTGCCTGGTCAGCATGTAATCACGCATCACCCACTCCCGGGATACTCCCAGCGCAAGCTGGATGATCGCCGCGGCGAAACCGGTGCGGTCCTTGCCGGCGGCACAGTGCACCAGGAAACGGGCGTCCTCGAGATCGAGGATCTCCCTGAACATCCGGGCATAGGTGTCCGCCTGGTCCTCCACGAAATCCCGGTTGATCTCGAGCATGAAGTCGAACATGGCCTGCGGGCCGGCGTCCATTCCGCCGTCGGCCTCCTCGAAGAAGCGCGCGTTGCTGCCGGGGATGATGGGCAAGCTGGCGATGCGCGGCGGCCTGTCGGGAGGCAGCCTGCTGGGGTCTCCCTCCTGTTCCTCGAGGCGCCGGAAATCACAGACGAGGTCGATTTCCAGGCTGGCGAGGAGCTCGACATCCTGGTCGCTCAGGTTGGACAGCTGCCCCGAACGGAACAGGTAACCCCATTTCACCCGGCTGCCGCCGGCGGCGGGATAGCCGCCGAAATCGCGAAAATTGGGCGTGCCCTGCATGCCCAGCCGGCGCTCCGCGGCCAATACCTCCGTGCCGTGCTGGTCGCGCAGGCGGAAGAAGTGTCGACTGTCGGGGGCAAGACCGGAAAGGCTTACGCGGCCTGAGTCCTCACTGTAGTGTGTACTTACTTCGGCCCGGGCCTCAAGCGGCTCGACCGTCACTTCCGTCTCCGGGTGACTGGCCTGCCATTCGATGTGGTAGTCGCCATCCGGCTCGCGCCAGATATGTACCGCGTCGGCGATCAGCATGCTGGGATCGAAACCTCGTGTGTGTCCAGGCGGGGATTATGCCTCATTGTCGGGGAGTAAATCCCCCTTGAACTCGAAGACCGCCCGCAACAGGATGCGGATCAGGTTCAGCTGGTTCTCGAGGGCGTCATCGCTGAAGGGGTCCTGTCCCAGCAGGTCCCGGTACATCGGCGCCATGGTGACATAGGACATCACCAGGTTGTTGAAGGCCATCACCGCCCAGGGTTGCAGCCCGGTGTGCTCGAACAGCGTGTTCTGCGCCCCCTCGATCCGCTGGGCGCCCGACTGGAACATGGGGCTGAACAGCCGCTCGATCAGCTCGTTGGTATGGGGCCCACCGGACAGGGCAGCGTGCTGCAGCAGGCGCGCGAGGTTGGGGTTCGCGTGGTGCTGGCGCACGATCGTCTCCAGCCAGAAAAACACCCGCTCCTGGGTGACCGGACCGCGGTCGAGCTCCGCGAGTGGCTCGGAGAAGACCGCCAGCAGGCGCTCGAGCACCGCCTCGTAAAGCGCCTCCTTGTTCTTGAAGTGGTTGTACAGGCTGGGGGAGCGGATTCCGACCCGGTCCGCCACGTCACCGAGCGACGTGGCGCTGTAGCCCTTTTCGGCAAACAGGTCCTCGGCCGCATCCAGGATACGCTCCGGGGTGCTGCGCGCGGGCACTTTTGCCTGATTTTCGCTACCTGTAGCCGCCATTACGGGATATCGCCGAGAATGAGAAACTAATGGCTATTAGTATACCTTAGCTGGCGCGGCGCGGGCCAGCGGGCCCTCGGTTGACAAGGGCAGAGCCAATGTGAATAATCGCGCCTCCTGAATTCTTGACCCCATACCGAGGTACGAACACGTGGCGAATTCACCACAAGCCAGAAAACGCGCCCGCCAGGCGGAGAAGCGCCGGGCCCACAACGCGAGCCTGCGCTCACTGGTGCGCACCGTGATAAAGAAGGTCCACACGGCTGTCCAGACGGGCGACCCCGACGCGGCCAGGACCGCCTATGAAAACGCGGTACCGGTTATCGACCGCATGGCGGACAAGGGCATCATCCACAAGAACAAGGCGGCCCGTCACAAGAGCCGCCTGAGCGCGCACGTCAAGGCACTCTCCGCCTGACGGCACCCGCACACAGTCATTGAAGAAGCCGGCTCTTACGCCGGCTTTTTTATGTCCATGGAGAGCCTGCCCCTCTTTTTCGGGTATGGACTGTACGTCCGCGAGAGGCAGGAGGCCGGTGGTCCGACACATCGGGCGGACGCATCTCGAGACAACATCAGGCGGGCAGCAGTTCGGTCGCCACGCGCTTGAGCCGTCCAAGGTCCAGCTTGCCGGAACCCAGCTTGGGAATTTCATCGACCAGCAGGACGTTCGCCGGCCGCAACAGCGGATCCAGTTCGGCAGCGGCGATCGCGTCCTCAATCGCCTGTCCGGAGGTGTTTGTCCCGCTGGCAAGCAGGACGATCTTCTCACCGCGCTTCGCATCGGGCAGGTTGGTCGCCGCCAACTCCACTTCACTGTCACCGAGTGCCTCGCCGACGGCCTGTTCCACGCGAGTGAGGCTGACCATCTCGCCAGCCACCTTGGCGAAGCGCGAGTACCGATCGACGATCACCAGGAAGCCCGACTCGGTGACGTGTCCCTTGTCCCCTGTCACGTACCAGCGCAAACCATCGATCTCACGAATGACATCCTCGGTGCGCTGCGGATCGTTGAGATAGCCGAGCATGACCTGGTTGCCTGAAATCAGGATCAGCCCGTCCTCGCCGAGCGGCAGCGTCTCATAGGTATCCGGATCGACGACCCGGAAGCAGGTGCCGGGCAGTGGCATGCCGACACTGCCGCGCTCACTGCCCTGCTGCACTTTCCAGTCGGTCGTGTCGATGGCGTCCGGAATATTGACGCTGGCCACCGGGGTGGTTTCCGTCGCGCCATAGCCTTCGTAGATAGGCCGCTGGAATTTCGACTCGAATTCCTCGCGCACGCGCTCGCTGAGTTTCTCCGCGCCGGACACCACGATGCGCAGCGACTCCAGCATCAACGGGTGCACCTTGCGGTTGCGGCTGTAAAAACCGAGGAAGGTAGAGGTGCCCAGCAGCAGGGTCGCCTGGTAGCGGGCCACCGCCTTCGCCACGCCCAGCGAATCGGTCGGGTCCGGGTGGCACACCATGGGAATCCCCTCCACCAGCGGCAACAGCGTCGTCACCGTCAGGCCGAAGGAGTGGAACGGCGGCAGGCAGGACATCATCACGTCGTCCACCCGCGTATTGAGCACGTCACTCACCTGCTTGATATTACACATGACATTGCGGTGGGACAGCACGATACCCTTCGGCGCGCTCTCACTGCCCGAACTGAACAGGATCGCGAAGGGCTGGTCGGTGTCGACGCGGTTGCCGTACAGGCGATAGAAAAAGGACGAGGGCAGCACCGTGTGCAGCACCGCGGCCAGCGCCAGTTTCCAGGTGGGCAGTGCCTCGCGGATGTCCTCCAGGAACACCTTATCCACGTGGGGCGGCAGCAGGGTCTCGGGGTCGATACCGCGCTGTTCAAGACGTGCCAGGAACTGTCGCGACGTGAGCACGGTGGTGAGCCCCGCGCTGTCGACCGCACTGTGTACCGCCTCGGCGCCGGCCGTGTAATTCAGCTGCACGGCGACCTTGCCCTTCAGACTGACCGCGACCGTGGCGATCGCGGCGGCGGAGCTGGCCGGCAGCATGATGCCGACGTTGGGCTGGCCCGGTTCCGCCGGAATCGCACCGGCGAAACAGGCGGTGGCGGCGGCGAAGCGCCGGCCGGTCAGTTTTTCACCCGTACTGTTAATGGCAACAATCGAGAGACGACGACGCCGGGTTTTCCGGAGCACCGCGAGAGGCACAGGGTCGAGGTTGCGGCTATAGGTGTCCCAGGCGCTGATGGACAGCTCGAACACTTTCTGTTTCAGCTGGTCAGCGCCCGTGTCCAGCGGTAGCGGCTTGCCGAAGGCGACGATCAGGTCGCGCCGGGTCGCGGGCGCGCGGCGCTCACGCAGGCCCTCTTCCGCGCGGGAGAAGCTGCTGCCCCACAAGCCGTGCAGGTAGAAGGGTACGATGACGCCTTCCTCCACACCCTCGACCATGCGCTGGTAACCGGTGTGGAATTTGCCCAGGTGGCCGTTGCGGCTGATGGCACCCTCCGGGAACAGGCAGACACACTCGCCACGCTTCAGCAGTTCGTTGATCTTCGCAATGCTGTCCTTGCTCTGGCCCGACGCGATCGGTACCACCCCGAACAGCTTGAAGAAAGGCTTCAGGTACCACAGCTCGTAGATGCGCTGCAGCATGACGAAACGCACCGGCCGCGGACAGGCGATCTGTACCAGCGCCCAGTCAATCCAGGAGATATGGTTCCCGAGCAACAACGTCGCACCCGACTGGGGCAGGTTCTCGAAACCCACCACGTCCAGTTTGTAGCGGCGCTTGAGAATCGCGGTGGCGATGATGCGCGCGAGCGAATGGGGCAGCCGACGTATCGTGTAACCGGTACCGATCACCGCTACAAGCACGAGGATGTAGAACAGGCCGACACTGTCGATACCGGCCACGGCGAAGGTGGCGGTCAACGCCAGAGCGCCGAGCATGGCCACGTTCTGCACCCAGTTGTTGCCCGCGAGGATCGTGCCCAGCCGTGACTCTTGCGCATTGAACTGGATGATGGCGTTCAACGGTACGATGAACATGCCGCCCATGACACCGACAAGCAGGAACGCCAGGGCCATGGCGAAAGTGCTTTCGAGGCCGGGCAGCACGAGGATGCCCAGGGTGATCCCCAGCGCCGCGATGGGCAGCAGGCCCGTCTCGATGTAATTGCGCGACGCGCGGCCTGCGATCACCGAACCGATGGCGATGCCGACGCCGGAACAGGCGAGTACGCCCTGGATCACGACCGTGTTGGTGACGCCCAGCGTTTCCTTGGCGAACGCGGGGAAGGCGGCAAGCAGCACCTGCGAGATCGCCCAGAAGGTCGCGAGACCGATGATCGACAGTTTGATGGCAACCTCGGCATTGACCACGGCGAGGTTGTTCCTGAGGTAGCGCAGGGTCAGGTACTGGCGCGTGTCGAAACGCTGCGTGCTGTCGCCCTCGCGCAGCGCGGGCAGGCGCAGGCTGATCAACCATTCCAGTAATGCCAACACGACGAGCGCCCAGCCGATCGGCGCGATAGCCGCCATGGTGGCGCCCGGGTCGCTCACGGCCTGTCCCGCCAGCAGCGCCTCGAACATCAGTGAGAAGAACAGGGTGCCCAGCAGGATGCCGCCGATGGTCAGTGCCTGCACCGTACCGTTCGCGTTGGCCAGGTGCTGTTGCCCGACCAGCTCCTTGATGTAGCCGTACTTGGCGGGGCTGTAGATGGCGCTCTGTACCGCCAGTGCCAGCGTCAGCGCGAAAGAGGCCCAGAACAGCCCTGGTAATAACAGAACGTGATGGCGAGGGTGGCCACCACCGCGGCCAGGGCCGCGTGCCGGATGATACGCGGCTTGGCGAATCGATCCGCGAGGAAACCGGCGGGCGAGAACAGCAGGATGAAGGGCAGCAGGATCAGGCCGTTGACGATCGCCGTGAGTACCACCTGCTCCTGCCCGGAGTAGGTCTTGAAGATGGTGTTCTGGATGACGATCTTGTGCCCGAGATCGACGAATGCGTTGAGGAACACGACTGCCAGGTAGGGCAGGAAGCCGCTGATTTTGCGCAAGGTAGACATGGGTGGTCTCCGTTTGATGCCGTTTCCAGTGAAGAGCTTGTTCTGCACACTATGGGCAAGAGTCGCTCTCAACGCTACTTTGTTGACCATTGTAGCAACTGGCGGCACTATTAGTGCTACATGGTGATACCTTGATTCAGGGACTTCTATGGCACAGGTTAGCGCACTGATCGATGCACTTAAAAGCACGCTGCGCGGCAGCGGCGTGAAATACGCGGATGTGGGCCGGGCCCTCGGCCTGTCGGAGTCCTCCGTGAAGCGCCGCTTCTCCCGCAACGACTTCAGCCTGGGGGAACTGGATACGGTCTGCGCGCTGGCGGGTTGCGAGATCAGCGACCTCGTCAAACACATGGAACAGCAGCGCGGACAACTGCAACACCTGACAGTGGAACAGGAGGAGGAGATCGCCGCGGACATCGGCCTGCTGCTGATCACGGTATGCGTCCTGAACCACTGGCGCTTCGACGAGATCATGGAGTACTACACCTTCGACGAACACGAACTGGTGCAGAAGCTCGCCACCCTCGACCGACTGAAGATCATCGAACTGCAGCCCGGCAACCGCATCCGCCTGCTGGTGGCCACCAACTTCGGCTGGCTGGCGAACGGCCCGATCGAGAAGATGTTCCTCAGCGTCATCCAGAATGACTTCTTCTCGGCGCGCTTCGCGCGGGAGGAGAACGAGCTGATCGTGTTGAACGGCATGCTGTCGGATGAATCCAATGCCGAACTGCGCCGCAAGCTGCAGCAGCTGGCGCGGGACTTCGACATCCTCAACCGCGAGGACGCGGCGCTGCCCCTGCGCAAACGCCATGGCAATACCCTGTTGCTCGCCGTCAGGGACTGGCATTACAGGGGTTTCGCGCCGCTGCGCCGCAAGGACCCGGACTGAAAGTATCATAGCGTGATACCGCGGGGCCGGACTCTTGCGCCCTCGTGGAAAGGCTTTGCCAGTACACCCCATCCACGCCAGCATGACCCCCGTCGATCACAACCAGACGGAGGCATCGACCATGGATACACCCAACCTTGGAGGCAATTCCACCCAGTGGAGTTTCTTCGTCAAGATCTCGTTCGCGGTGGCGATCATTTCCACCATGGTGGGCATCTACGCCCTTCCCGGACCGCTGATGGTCAAGGGCTACTTCATGATCAGTTCGCTGTTCCTGGTGTTTACGTCCATCACGTTGTCCAAAACCATGCGCGACGACCACGAGGCGGGCAGGCTGCACAACAAGATCAGCGAGGCACAGACGCAGCGCATGATCCGCGAACTGGAAACGAACTGAGGAGGCCGCGATGAGACTGATGCGAAAGTTGAACACGCTGTTTCGAGCCACCGTGCAAGACTCGGTGGAAACCCTGACGGAGGCCAACTGCGTAAGGATATACCGCCAGGAGATCCGCGACGCCGAGGAGCTGCTGTCCCGGCGCCGCTACGCCCTCGGCGCCATGATCGCCAACCGCAAGGACCTGGAAGCGGAACTGGAACGTGCGGGACGCAAGATCGAGCAGCGCGAGTCCCAGGTCGCGGTGCTCGACCCGTCTACACTGACGGAAGACCTGCTGCAGGCCAGCGCCCGCGAGATTGCCGGCCTGGAATTGCACCGGGAGGCGATCAAGCAGCGTCATGTACAGACCTGTGAGATGATCAGCCGTGAGGAACTGCAGCTGCGCAGGCTGCTCAGTGAACTCAGTGAGCATCGCCGCGACCTGAAACTGCTCGAGGCGCAGCTGGGCAGCAACGGCGGCAATCGGACCAAGGCGCCGCAGGAAACGATCAGCGGCCGACTCTCAGCCCTGCGCGAGACTCGCGGTGCCATCAGTGGCGGCGTCGAGGGAATGGACCACGCCGAAGCGGGCATGGCGGAAGCCGACGAGCGCGTATCGGGCAGCGTCATCGACGGGGCCCTGCGCGATACGGGGCAGGATGATGAGAGCCTGCGTGTCGCGGCGGTAATGGAGCGACTGAAGCGCTCCGCGCAACATGAAGACGCTTAGGAGGCGAGGATGAGACGCGCGACAAGCCTGGTCTTCTTGCTGATGCTGTCGGCCCATGGCGCGCAGTCAGCGGAATCACCGGGCGACTGCGTTGTGCTGCTGCACGGCCTCGCACGCGGCAGCGGTTCGATGGAACCGATGGCGGAGGCGCTGGAGCAGCGGGGGTACCGGGTAAACAACGTGGACTACCCGTCCACCGCGGGCACGGTCGAGAACCTTGCTGCCGCGGTCGTGCCCCGCGCGATCAGTGACTGCGGCGACGCCGCGCGCATCCACTTCGTGACGCACTCGCTGGGCGGCATCCTGCTGCGGCAGTACCTCGCCGATCACACGATCGCGAGACTCGGCCGCGTGGTGATGCTCGGGCCGCCGAACGGCGGCAGCGAACTGGTCGACAGCATGGCCGAACTGCCGGGCTTTTCCTGGGTAAACGGACCCGCGGGGTACCAGCTCGGCACGGGGCCTGATGCCGTCCCCGGGCGACTGGGCCCCGCGGCCTTCGACCTCGGCATCATCGCCGGTAATCGCAGCCTCAACCCGGTGTACTCGAACCTGCTGCCCGGTGAGGACGACGGCAAGGTCACCGTGGCGTCGACCCGCCTGGAGGGCGCCGCGGACCACCTGGTCCTGCCGGTGAGCCACACGTACATGATGCGTAACGGCGAGGTGATCGAGCGGACTCTCGCTTTCCTCGAACGGGGCACGTTCGCACCGGAGGCAGGGGAAAAGGAAACTACAGGGACGGAATGATGTCCGTCCCTGACCGGGCTCAGGCGGCGGAGCTGGTGTTGGCCGCCTCCGCCTCCTGGTGCTTCTTCGCGAACTCCTCGAGCATGGACTGCTCGTAGGACTGGGCTTCCTCGGTGTCGAGCGGGCGCTCCAGCGCCGACCAGTCGATGTCGCCGTCGGTGGCGAGGTTCTGGTACTCGAGGATACCGAGTTCCTCGAACTTCGGCCGCACACCCTCCGTCAGCAGGCCGATGCGGCCCAGGTTGGGGATCACCCGCTGGAACAGCAGGTTGCGGAACGTGGACATCACGAAGCCATCGAGTACTTTCTTGCGCGCTTCTTCCACGTCCCAGCCGAAGTGGCGGAACACGTCGGTGGCCACCAGGCGCTCGCGGCTGATGGCACAGGCCTCGTAGGCGAACTGGGCGCGCTCTTCCCGCTCCTCATCGGACAGGGTCTTGACGAACTCCTCGAGGTAGTTGACGCCGAACGTTACATGGCGCGCTTCATCGCGTGTCACGAGGTATACGATGTCCTTGAGGATCGGGTCCGGCGTGGTCTCGCGCGTGGTGGCGAACGCCGACAGGGCGAGGCCCTCGATCACGATCTGCATGCCGATGAACTTCATGTCCCAGCGCTCGTCGGTGAGAATCTTGTCGAGGATGCTCTTGAGAGACGTATTAATCGGGTACTGCATGCCGATGCGCTTCTGCAGGTACTTGTTGAATACCTCCACGTGGCGCGCCTCGTCGAAAGTCTGCGACGCCGCGTAAAGCTTCGCGTTGAAGGTCGGCGCACAGGTGCACAACTGCGATGCCACCAGCAGCGCGCCCTGCTCCCCGTGCAGGAACTGCGACAGGCTCCAGGCGTTCATGTGCAGCCAGAACTCGTCCCTCGTCTCCTCGTCCATCGCGAGATAGGGCTCGTAGTCGTGCAGGTTCATCATTTCAGGGCTACGCATCTCTTCCGGCCAGGGACGGTCCCAGTCGATGTCCATGTCCGGATCCCAGTTGAGTTGCTTGCCGAGGTCGTAGAGTCTCTTGATGCGATCGTCCTGGATCGTGTAGTCCCAGTTGTAGGAGCCGGTCAGGGGAGTCTGGAAAATCTCGGCGACGTGATCCACGTCCTCACTGGTCAGCACGTCCTCGAGGTCAGGGTTTTCCCTCGGGTAATCCGCCCCGGCATAGGACTGGATCTTGCGCGGGGTCTCTTCGGTCCAATCGATCTGCATGGTTACAGCACCTCCATTTTCATCGCAATTCATCATGCGGGATGGCCCGGGAGGCAACAAGGTAAAGTCTTGTCAAATAGTGGTCATATGTGGCCAAATAGTCCCATGCCGACACCGAGTACGCCAGCGCAGTACATCCTGATCCTGATCGACATGGTCGAGGGCCAGGGCTGCAACCGCGACGCGCTGCTGGCGGGCACCTCGCTGGCCGATACCGGGATCGACAGCATCGGCGCCCGGGTCGGCGACCAGGACTTCTGGACGCTGGTCGCCAACGCGCAGGCGCTCACCGGTGACCCGGCCCTTGGCCTGAAACTCGGCCTGCGCCTGAACCTGAGCGCGCACGCGGTACTCGGCCAGGCCTTCATGACCTGCCGCGACCTGGGCCAGGTCATGGACCTGCTGTTGAAGTACCACCACCTGCTGGCGTCCAACCTCGAGCTCGAGTACTCGGAAGAACGCGACCAGTGCGTGCTGACTTTTCTTCCCGTGCAGGGAGAGGTGGATTTCGAGTTCGGCTTCGAGCTGCTGTTCGGCGCGTTCATCAACACGCTGCGCGGTATGTTGAACGAACCCGAACTCGCGGTGCGCATGGAACTGCCCTACCCCGCGCCCGCGCATGCCGACCTGTACCGCGAGGTACTCGGGGATGACGTTCGCTTCGAATGCCCGCAGGGGCGCATCCTGTTCCACCGCGACTGGCTGGCGACGCCCTTGCCCTCCTCCAACCCGGTGCTGCGCGACTTATACGAGAACGAGTGCGCCCGCCTGCTGGCGGACCTCGAGGGTGAGACCTCGGTGGCGGAGCAGACCCTCAGGCTATTGCGCAAACTGGAGGGACAGTACCCCCAGATGCCGCAGATTGCGAATATGCTCAACCTGAGCCCGCGCACCTATCGCCGCCGGCTGGACGAGGAGCACCAGTCTTTCCAGAAACTGCTCGACCAGGTACGCGCCGAGCACGCGACGCGCTACCTGCAGCATACCCGACTGCCGCTGTCCAGCATTGCCTACATGGTCGGCTTCAGCGACTCGTCGAACTTCCGCCGGGCCTACCGCAAGTGGACCGGCAAGGCGCCGCGGGATGTGCGGGATGGCTGACGCCGGGTTCACAACCACGAACACAACCACGTGACGCAACCGGGTAGCGGCGCGCTCAGGGTTCTCATTGGCCGGGAGGCCGCGCGCAGGATCAAGGAACACGGCTGGTCGCCGGACCTCTTCGACCTGATGCTCGGTGCCTCCGGCGGTGCCAAGTGGCTCATCCTCTCCCAGCTCGACCGCCTCCTGTTCGGCAACTTCCTCGCGCGCGGGACGCGCCCGCTCACCGTACTCGGCTCATCGATCGGCTCCTGGCGTCACGCCTGCCTCGCCATGCCGGACCCGGTCGCCGCCATCGAGCGCATGCAGACCGGCTACCTGCAGCAGCGCTACACGGCGAGGCCCGATACGCGGGAAATCAGCGAGGTGAGCCTCGGCATCCTCGAGAATACGCTGGGCCCCGGCGGCGCCCGCCACCTGGTGGAACACCCGCGCATTCGCACCCACATCGTGACGGCACGCGGTCGCGGACCGGCGGGCGCCTCGTCGAATGCGTTACTGGCGACCGCCATGGGCAGCGCGGCGCTGGGCAACGCCCTGAGCCGCAGGCTCCTGCGCCTGCATTTCCAGCGCGTGGTCTTCCACAGTTCACCGCAACCGGATTCGGCGCTGCGACTCACGGATTTCGACACCAACACTGTGAAACTGACGGAAGAGAATGTGCGCAACGCCCTGCACGCGAGCGGTTCGATACCGTTCGTGCTGACCGGGGAACGCGACATCGCCGGGGGCCCTCCCGGCCAGTACTGGGACGGCGGCATCATCGACTATCACTTCGACCTGGACCAGTTCGCCACCGAGGGACTGATCCTGTACCCCCACTTCAGCGAGCACGTATTCCCCGGCTGGTTCGACAAGTTCATGCCCTGGCGACGGGCGGCCACCCATCGCTTCGAGCGCCTCGTGCTGCTGTTCCCGAGCGATGCATTCATTGCCTCGCTACCGTTCGGCAAGATTCCCGACCGCGGGGACTTCAAACGGCTGCGGCGATCCGAGCGGATAGCGTACTGGGAGGCCTGCGTGGAGCGCGGCCGCGCACTCGCTGACGAATTCGCCGCACTACTGGCGGCCGACGACCCACTCGCCGGCGCGGTCGTGTTCGACTGAGGCGGCTCTCAGGCCGGGAAAAACTGCCCGCCGGCCAGCCGGAAGCCGAGACCGCAGTGCTCCCGCGTCATCATGCCCTCGATGACGGCGGCGTCCTCGCTGTAACACACCGTGCGTTTATCGTCCGGCAGGTCAAACACCGCGATCGCGCGCCAGGGATCCATCCCCTGGTACAACACGGTGTAACCGGCAATGACCCCGTCTCCCTCGTAGTCCGCCACCAGTTCGCGCAGCGGTGTCGCGGCGCGCACCTCGTCGGTGACATCGGCGAAAGCCCAGCCCTTCGCGGGCGGTTCGGTGGACCAGAGTCCGCAGGCCTGTTTCGTGAGCAGGCCACTGACGGTAGTGACCAGACCCGTCTCGCCGGGATTTTCTCGCAGTAATTGCGCCATCTTCGCCGTCGCCTGGAAGACGAAGTTGTTCAGCGGCCCGCCGCCGAACGTCATCGCGCCGGTGACGCTGTCGTCACCCTCGTCGTGCATGCCAAACTCCTCGCGCTGCACCCGCACCGCGAAGGGGAAACAGGAGTACAGCTCGCGCAGCCGGATATCGTTGAAGTCCAGCCCCGCGAGTTCCATGGCCTTCCTGCCCGCGATGCGGAAACCCTCGCTGGCGCCGAGGTCGCCGCGGGTAGAGATCACCGACATGAAATTGGACTCCGTGGAAGCGACGGGGAACACCCAGCGCGACCGGTCGATGCCCAGTTCCTCCGCGACCGCCGCCGAGCAAAGGATCAGCCCCGCCGCCTGGTCCACCGTCCACTGGCTGTTGTGCAGCTTGGTATAGGGGAACGCCAGCATGCGATTCTTCGCGGAATGCTCACGGATGAATTCCGCCGACACCGGTTCGTCGACCCAGGCGTCCGGGTTTCCCGCCGCGATCTCGCTGAAGCGCGCATACTGCGCGGCCATGCGATCGCGGTGTTCCTCGAGGCTGAGTCCCTGCTTGTAGCGCAGAGCGCTGTCCATGATCGCGTAATAGCCGACCGGCATCCCGAGCCCCGCATTGCCCTCGACTTCCGACATCATCTCCGCCTCGGGCCGCTGCATCACGTCCGGTTCGACGTCCTCACCCTGCTCCGTGACGTACAGCTCTTCGCCGGCCCTCGCCGCGCACTGGTCGCGATAGCGGCCCTCGCCGCCCGTCACCAGCATCACCTGCGTCTCGCCGGCGAGTATGCGCTGGCAGGCGCGATTGATCAGGCTCTGCTGCAGGATGCCGAATTCCGCAAGCAGGGTCGTGGCGCGTGACGCGCCGAGGCGGTCCGCGAGGATGCGGGCCGGGTCGCGATAACTCCACAGGCTGTTGGGGACCAGGATTTCATCCGCCCGCGCAAGCAGTTCATCGCTGCCCGCATCCGCCGCCGCATCGCGCAGCGTCTGCTCCATCAACGCGACAGGCTCCCGTGCCCGGCGGAAGTCGTCCGCCTTCTGCTGCACGGCCGCGGCGCCGACCAGTACCGGGGTGTTGGGCGCATACTCAGCCATTGATGAACTCCCCCGCGTACCAGTTGAGCATGGCGACTTTCTCTTCCAGGGGTTTGTCTTCCTCGAATTCGTACACATTGCGGAAGCCGATGATGACGTCGGTGACGCCGATGCCCTCCAGCTGCTCGATCCCCTCGGGGGTAAACGCGTTCTGCCCGGTGGTGAATACCCGGAAAGGCCTGTCGGAGGTGCCGTACTCCTCGCGCAGCTGGTTGATGCGTTTGATATAGGCCTCCAGTTCGGGCAGGTCAGCCCCGGCACACATCCAGCCGTCCCCCACCCGCGCCGCGCGCTTGAGGGCGGGCTCCGCGTGGCCCCCGATCAGCAGCGGCGTCGGCGTGCCCGGGACCGGGTTCATCTTGTTGGCGGGCATATCGTGCAGGGCGCCGCTGTAGCCGAAGTAGTTACCCGACTCCAGCCCGCGCAGGATGTCGATCTGCTCGTCGAAGCGCTTGCCGCGTTTTTCCCAGGGCACCTGGCACACTGCAAAATCCTCTTCCCAGGGGCTGATGCCGATGCCGAAATCGAAGCGGTTGCCGGATAACACCTGAATGCCCTGAACCTGCTTGGCAACCACCGGCGCCTGGCGCACAGCCAGCTTGTACACGAACGTAGCGAAGCGAATCTTCTCGGTAACCGCCGCCATCGCGGCAACGGCTATCAGGCTCTCGACAAAGGGCACGCTTTCCAGGAACTCCCTGCTGCCGTCCGCGTTGTAGGGATACTTGGAACTCGCCTCCTCGGGGTAACAAATGCTGTCCGGAATCGCGATGCCGTCGTATCCCGCCTCCTCGGCGGCGCGGGCCAGCGGCAGGTAGTGGTCGGGGTCGCACATACCGACCTGGTAGCTGAATCTCATGAGTGTGGCCCTCCGGGGCTGCAAACCGAACTGCGCGGGTACGCAACGAAGACGCCATACTGTAGCGTCAAATCCGCACGATATCCTCGCAGCCCTGCATTTTTATGTCACTGGCTTCAAATACTGAACCCGGCGAACGCCGGGAAACAGCCTATGCGACCCCGTCGTTCGCGCCCGGGCCGAGGGGCTGGCCGTAGCTGAACTCCACGAAGTTTCCATCCGGGTCCCGCAGGCCGCAGTAATAACCCACCGGGTAGGGCTCCTGCCGTGGCTCCCACTCCAGCAGCCCCTCGCGCCTCGCCCGATCCGCTATCGCGTCGACCGCCTCCTTGCTGGCAACAGCAAACCCGAGGTGGGAAAAATCAGTGGCCGCCTGGTCCCTGCCGGGCCCGCCCGGAATGAGAACCACGATAAACTCCGTCTCCCTTCCCGGCTCGGCCAACCAGACGATACGCTTGCCGTCGCTGACACGGTCGTGGGTGAGGGTCATGCCGGCATAGTCCTGGTAGAAGTCGACACAGGCATCGAGGTCGCGAACATGCAGGGCCAGGTGCGTAAACGCTGCGGCCATCGTTTTACCCTTCCTAACGTGGGTTTTCGTTACATTGCCGTATCCAGTCTAGCCGAGGCACGTCACGGCGTCTGCCCTCCCTGCCGACTTGCTCACGAACCGGCACAGACTCCGGTATTTACGCTGGTTGCGCAGCGCTGGATCGCGGTATGCTGTGCCACGGTGAACGGGAACAGGTAATGAACGCGAACAATAATAACGGCACCACCGGCGCTTCCCGAGAGTGGATGGCGCGGCTGGGCCTCATGATCTTCGGCGTTGTACTGACACTGGTCCTGCTGGAAGCAGTGCTGCGCATCGGGGCGATGTTCGTCGAGGCGCGGCCGATCACTGTCAGCGAGGGCCGCGGTACGATTCTCACGCTGGGTGATTCCCACACCTATGGCGTACAGGAGCCCCCCGAGAATTCCTACCCCGGGCACCTGCAGCGCCTGCTCGACAAACGGGCGCCCGGCAGATACAGCGTTATCAACCTCGGTGTGCCCGGTTCCAATTCAGCGGAGATCGCAGCCCGTCTGCCCGACTACATCTCACGCTACCGTCCGTTCGCCGTGATCGTGGGCGTCGGCATCAACAACCGGTGGAATTACAGCGACACGCAGGAGTCGAAACGCCTGGGGCCGATCATTCACTGGCTTGCCGACCTGCGTATCATGCGCCTGTACCACTTACTGAGCCTCAACCTGCGCAGCGCCCTGTCACCCCCCGAGGTGGCCAAGCGCCCGGAGCTGCAGCGCAAAAAATTCGACGGTGAAAACGCCCGGGTCGAGCTGCGCGATGTGGAGACCGGCGAGATCATTGCCTCGCACCAGGGCAGGCCCAGTGAAATGAGCTACAACAAGCCCGCAATTCGCAGGCTGCGTACGGACCTCGAACGGATCAGGAAGATCACGGAGCAGCGCAACGTCCAGTTGATACTCCTGACTTACGCGGCGTTCCCGCTGCCCAACCGGCCCGGCTTCTACATCAACGAAATCATGAGCGAAGAGCTGCGCAGGTTCAGCGCCACCCACAACCTGCCGCTGGTCGACCCCCACGACCGCTTCGTCGAATTGCTGGGGGACGACGTACCGCGCGAGAGGTATTTTCTCAGCGCAATCAACGACCACCCCAACAGCGCCGGCTACGCGGAAATCGCCGAACTCGTGGCGGATGCCTTCGAGCCTCGACAGTCCCCGTAGCGAAGCGGGGAAAAGTACGAAGGCGCAGAGAACCCGTCGCGCAGGGCGATGTGGTTTTTTTCGATATGAGGGTTTAAAACGGAGCGCTGTCGCCTAGGTCGCGATCATCAGAGCGGCCGTTGCCATCACGACGGCGATCGCCGTCAGGATGAGCTTGTTCCATATCAGCCTTGAGCCTGAGGAGCCTTTTACCATCACCCCTTTCCCTGGTCTGGTACACAATACCGGGCCTGCCTGTCGGCAGGCCATTCCTGCAACTAGGCTAACAGCATCGGTCTTTGTGCGTCACCGTGAAAAAATGGAATAATTTGGTATCGGGGCCCTCACGCCGCGCTCCGCAACGGGCATACAATTGCAACTGAATGGGGCCACGGTATGCAAGGGACGAACACCCGTGAACAATGCGCGGTGTTCATATGGCTATGATGATCTCGGACCAGTCGCGGCGCTTCCTGTTTGAGGACGCCGACATTCGCGGCGAGACCGTATCCCTGGATGCGTCTTTCGCCGAGGTCCTCGCTATCCACCAGTACGCACCCGGCGTCGCACGGCTGCTCGGAGAATTCCTCACTGCCGCGGTGCTGCTCAGCACCAACCTGAAATTTGAGGGCAAGCTGGTGCTGCAGGCTCGCTCCGAGGGCGAGGTTCCGCTGCTGATGGTCGAGTGCGACCACGAGCTTCGGGTGCGAGGCATCGCCCGCGGTGTCGAACAGGCGACATCGGACAACAACGAGGCGCTGCTGCGCAACGGGCAGCTGGCAATTACCGTCGATCCCCTGAGGGGACAGCGCTACCAGGGCATCGTCGCCCTGCGACCCGGTTCAATTGCCGATAATCTCGACGCCTACTTCAGCCAGTCCGAGCAGTTGAAAAGCCGCATCTGGCTGGCCACGGACGGACAACGAGCGGCGGGACTGCTGCTGCAGCAGCTCCCCTCCCAGGTGGCCAACGACCCGGCGCTGCGCCACGACCAGTGGGAGCGGGTGTCCACGCTCGCCGCCACCGTCTCCCCGCCGGAACTACTTGACCTGCCGGGAGAGTCCCTGCTGCGCAGGCTGTATCCCGAGGACCCGGTGCGCCTGTTCGATGCCGCCAGCGTGCAGTTTCACTGCTCCTGCTCGCGCGAGCGCTCGCAGAATGCCCTGTCCTGCCTCGACCCCGCCGAGGCGGACGACATACTGGCGGAACAGGGCTGCATTACCGTGGACTGCGAGTTCTGCAACGAGCAATACCGCTTCCAGAGGGGCGACCTGGCGGGCATTTTCGGCTGGGATGCGGCCAAAACATTGCACTAACTTCCGGGTTCTGACGAATTCGCCCACTTTATGTCCGGTATATTGCCCAAAATGTGCCGAGTCTGACATAATTACGCCCCCTTGAAGCCCCCGGAGAAAGCGCCAGGGTCCTGCAGGCCGGCGCAGCATATTCACAGGAATCCCAATGACCGCAGACATCCAGACCGCCCAGGAATACGTCGACCTGGCGCCTTCCAGACTGATTGAAGAATCGCTTAAACGCGGCGAGGGGATGCTCTCCGACACCGGTGCCCTGCTGGTCACCACGGGCAAGCGCACGGGCCGCTCCCCGGCCGACCGCTTCACCGTCAAGGAGCCGAGCACCGAGGACAGCATCGACTGGGGCAGTGTCAACCGACCCTTTGACCCCGACAAGTTCGACGCGCTCTGGGAGCGGGTCGAGTCTTACCTCGCAAGTCGCGACAAATTCGTCACCCACCTGCACGTCGGTGAACACGCCGACCACTACCTGCCCGTGAAAGTCACCACGGAAACGGCGTGGCAGTCGCTCTTCGGCCGCAACATGTTCATCCGCCCGGATAGCTACAATGCCGCCCGCAAGCCCGAATGGAATATCCTCAATGTCGCCAGCTTCGTCTGTGAACCGGAGCGCGACGGCACCAACTCCGACGGCGTGGTCATCGTCAATTTCGCACAGCGCAAGGTACTGCTGGCGGGCATGCGTTACGCCGGCGAAATGAAGAAATCCATGTTTGCCGTGCAGAACTTCCTGCTGCCGGAAAAAGACGTCATGCCGATGCACTGCTCCGCGAACGTGAGTGAGGACGGCCAGACGACGCTGTTCTTCGGATTATCCGGCACCGGCAAGACCACCCTGTCCGCGGACCCCGAGATGTACCTCATCGGCGACGACGAGCACGGCTGGGCCAAGGGGTCGGTGTTCAACCTGGAAGGCGGCTGCTACGCGAAGACCATCGACCTCAGCAGGAAGAACGAGCCGATTATCTGGGACGCTATCCGCTTTGGCGCCATCATCGAAAACGTGGTGCTCGACGAGCACCGCACCGCCGACTACTCGGATACCAGCCTCACCGAGAACGGCCGCTGCTGCTACCCGCTGGAGCACGTGGACATGCGTACGGAGACTAACTCCGGCGCGGAGCCAAGGTGCGTAATATTCCTGACCTGCGACGTCTCCGGTGTGCTGCCGCCGGTATCAATACTGTCCAAGGAAGCGGCGGCCTACCACTTCCTCAGCGGCTACACAGCGCGGGTGGGTTCTACCGAGGTCGGCGCGGCAGCAGGCATCAACCCGACCTTCTCCACCTGTTTCGGCGCGCCCTTCATGCCGCGACCCGCGAGCGATTACGCGGAGCTGCTGATGAAGCGTATCGAGGACTTCGACAGCCAGGTTTACCTCGTCAATACCGGCTGGACCGGCGGCTCGGGCGCACCGGGCGGCGGCGGCTCCCGATTCCCGATCCCGGTGACCAGAGCGGTGGTACACGCGTGCCAGAGAGGCGCGCTGTTGAACGTTCCCACCGAGCACCTCGATGTGCTCAACCTGGATTTCCCCAAAGAGATTCCCGGCGTCGACGCCGGGTACACCGACCCGCGGTCCGGCTGGGAATCGCCCGAAGCCTACGACGAACAGGCCCGCACCCTGGCCGCATTGTTCGAGGAGAACATTGCCAACTTCTCCGTCCCGGAGGACATCGTCAGGGCCGGACCCAGGTCCGCCTGATAGCCAAAGCCGTACACAGGGCCCGCCGATGAGGCGGGCTTTTTTTGCGCGGCTATATACCGTCGATGAGGTCCTGGATTTCTACTCGATCTGCGGCTTTGACTACGGGATGTCCCTCGACCATGTCATCCTCGGATTCCGCCTGTCTCTCGATGGTGGCCTGCCTGAGGTCAATGTTCCTCCGCCGGATTGGAAGCGCCGCCAGGAACTGACCCTCGACCTCGCGCAGGACTTCCTCG
>CAJIAY010000248.1_pt1 | contig 28519 bp, 22 predicted proteins | sample 9199221 | NCBI WGS metagenome assembly CAJIAY01 (sample SAMEA7708283, study PRJEB35096) | sediment metagenome | biome: marine neritic benthic zone biome [ENVO:01000025]; feature: sediment [ENVO:00002007]; material: shallow marine sediment [ENVO:03000034] sea grass bed [ENVO_01000059] ...
CAGCCCGGTGAAGGCCGCCGCCGAGTCGGCATAAAAGCTGACCTCGGCGTCCGGGAGTTCGTTCTCGGCGAATTCCGCCCCCGTGGTGCCGGGCTCGACCCCGATGCGCACGCCCTCCTGGTAGATGGACCAGGGCTGGGAGAACTGCGCGACCTTGCTGGTGCTCATGATGGCCATCTGCCCGATCTCCATGTAGGGCTCGGTAAACGTGACGAGCTTGCTGCGCTCGGGGGTGACGCTCATCCCCGACATGATCACGTCGATCTTCCCCGCCTGCAGCGCAGGTATCAGTTCCTTGAAGGGCATTTCCACCATTGTCATGGGCTGGCCGAGCACGTCGCCCACCGCCTTGACATTGTCCGCCTCGATGCCGACGAGTCGACCGTCCTGCTTGTAAATGAGGGGCGGGTAGTCGCCCGAAACGCCGACCTTGATACCCGCCGCGAGGGCAGAGGCGGAACACAGTGCGAGCAGGACTGCGAGGAGTACGTTACGGAGCATGGCTTTTCTCCAGGGTTCGGCAGGAACGTCCGCGACAATGTAACACTGGCGAATAGCCCGAGGGAAGTGAACGTCACGCGGACCCTCGCCCGCCGCCGCCTTGACGGTTCGGGGACCCTTTGCCATGCTCGTTGCGGTCCGGTTACACCCGCGGCTGCCGCCGCGGCCGGGCTCCGCAAACCCTCACCCAATACAGGAATACCAGCCATGATCAAAGCATTCAGAGCCTCTCTGGTTTTCGTCGCGCTCTCCCTCGTCAGCCAACTGGCGCTGGCGGACGAGTACGACGACGCCGTCAACGTTTTCCGGAACGCGGGCGAAAGCGGGTCCTATTTCGACGCCAGTATCGGCTACGCGGTATTCCCCACAATCGGCAAGGCAGGCATCGGCATCGGCGGCGCCTACGGCAAGGGCAAGGTGTACAAGGGCGGCAAGGTCATCGGCGACACCAGCATGGCGCAGGCGTCGATAGGCCTGCAACTGGGCGGACAGGCCTACACGCAGATCATCTTCTTCGAGCACGAGGAAGCGCTCAACGACTTCACCTCGGGCAACTTCGAGTTCGGGGCCGACGCCAGCGCCGTGGCCATTACCGCAGGTGTGTCGGCGGGCGCCAATACCGGCGGCGGCACCTCCGCCGGCGCCAGCGGCGGCAAGAACGACGCCACCACGACGTCCGCAGGTTACCGCAAGGGCATGGCGGTATTTACGGTCGCCAAGGGCGGACTGATGTACGAGGCGTCCCTGAGCGGACAGAAATACAGCTATACGCCGGCGGGCGAGTAAGCTTCACGACACCCCGCGCGCCGCCCGGACCAGGGCGGTGCTCCAGTTTCCTACCAGGGCTCCCCGAAGGGGCGTATCACCGCGTCGAAGGTCCAGGCCGAGCGCGGCTGGTGCGCCACGTGGAAACACTCGCCGGCGATGTCGGCGGGATTTGCGAAGAATTCGTCGGGATGGTCGGGCAGCAACTTGCGGGTCCAGGGCACGTCGATAGCGGCATCGATTGCGACATAGGCGACATGCACCCCCTGCGGTCCCAGCAGGCGGGCGGCCGCTTCCAGCAATATTCGCTGGGCCGCCTTGGTCGGGGCAAAACTCGCGAAGTTCGGCCTGCCCCGGTAGGCCGAGGTGTTGCCCGTGGCGAGGATCGTACCGTCCCCCGCGGCTGCCATGGCCGGGCCGAAGTGCTGCACGAGGTGCAACAGCGCCACGGTGTTGATCCGGAAATTCCGCTCGAGCCGCTCGGGGTCTATTTCCAGTACATTACCGCCGCCACCGCCGACGGCATTGTGAATCACCACACGGGCCGGGCCCAGCTTTGCGATGTCCGCCATGGTGGCCTGCAGCGCGGCCGTATCGGCCACGTCGCAGACGAAGGGAATCGCGCCCGGCACCTCCTCGGCCAGGGCCTGCAGGCGTTCCGCCTTGCGGGCGATCATCGCCACCCGGTAGCGCTCGGCAAATTTGCGTACCAGTGCCGAGCCGGTACCCGGCCCGACCCCCGTGATCACACAGAGAGGGTTTGTCATAGTTTCTCCACGATGCCCTTGTCGCCGTCCAGCCGGATACGATCCCCCGTGGAGAGGTAGTGTGTGCCCTGCCGGGTGTTGACCACGCAGGGCAGGCCGTACTCCCGTGCGATGACGGCACCGTGCGACACGGCGCTGCCCAGGTCGGTGACGAGTCCGCCGATCATGCTGAAATAGGGCGTCCAGCCGATGTCGGTGATCGGCGTGACGAGTATTTCACCGGGCTTGAGTTCTGCGGCTTCTTCCAGTGTATGGGCAACCCGCACGGTGCCCTGCACGATGCCGCGCGACGCGGGACGTCCATGCAGGATGCCATCGACAAGGGTCACGGGCCGCGGCTCCAGCGGCTGCGGGATGCCCACGGACACCTCGGGAAACTCGAACCGTTGCTGGAATTCGAGCGCGGCGCGCCGGGCCCGCGCCCGCTGCACCTTCTCGGTACCGGGGTTCGCGACGAACGCCGGCAGCTCTTCCATGGCAAGGAAGAACACAAGGTCCGCATCCGGCAGCGCGCCCTCCTCCTCGAGCAGCGCACCGAGATGACGGAAACCCACCTTGAAGCGATGTGCGACCTCCACCAACTGTGACTTGGTATGCTCCCGGCGACGGATGGCGTTGTGCGCTTTCGGCAGCGCCCAGCGCAGCCCCCTGCCGAGGCTCGCGAGGTCAATCGGCTCCGCATGCAGGGGCTTGTGGTCGGCCGTCGCCAGCCGCGCGCCCACGGCGGCCTGCATACTCATGACCAGCGGCGCCGGGTCGTCGATCCACGCGGGATCGCGCATGCACAGTTCGCGATAGCCCCGGTGGCCGTGGTCCTCGAAGAAGCTTTCCAGCACCGGCGCGAGAGACGGCTCGGCGCGCAGCCAGGACAGGGCGTCATCCACATCGGCCTCACGGAATGCCGATGCGGCATCCGGGTGGGCGGCCACGCGATCGACAAGCGCATCCAGCTGTTCGAGCATCAGCGCACTTTCAACCCCGGTAGCGCCCGCCAGCAGGCGGACGGCCTCGCCCTGCTCCTCCGCCGTGCTGTTGTTGGCGCGGCCCGACACCATGTTTTCCACGATGGAGCAGAGAAAGCCCGACAACGCCGACGACTGGATGTGTACCGCCATGGCGTGGTCGAAGAACGCGGCTTTATCCGCGAGCTGTGTCCACATGGCGGCGCTCGTGTCGAGGTTTTCGACGCGGAAGGCGGAAAGCTCGCGCCCGAACTGCTCGACGACGGCCGGGGCCCGCAGGCAATAGCGCAACAGCCTTGCGGTATTGACGACGCGCCGGTACAACGGCTGCGGCGGCATGGGTTTGAGCTCGGGCACAATCCGGCCGCAAAGCGCCTGCGCCGTCTGCTGCTCATCGGTACCGAGCACCCCGGCGGCCATGAACACGTTGCCGCTCAGGTTCAGGAGCAGGTGTCCATAGGCCCAGGCCGTAATCTGCCAGTCACGCGAAATCTCTTCCCGCGCGCCCACCGAGACCTGCATGTGCTGCAGGCCATAGTCTATGCCCCAACCGGTGAAGGACCCGGTGAGGGGACACACGGCACCCGGCATCATCTCGCTGACGTTGCTGATGGTCAGCACGTCATCCGGGCGCGGCAGCCTTGTGTCGAATTCGTTGAGGTCCGCGGGCAGCGTGGTGATCGGTCGCGCCTGCAGCCAGAAAAGCGTGCCGTCCCGGTCGATGGCCCATTCGAGATCCAGCGGCTGCCCCTCACGCTCGGAGGCGCCGCGGGCCTGTTCCGCGATCATGGCAATCTCGTGATCGGCAAGAATAGCGCTCGCGCCGGCCAGTTGGCGCCGCACGATCTCGCCGCCGCTGTGCACCGCGTAATGGTCCGGCGTCGCCTCGCCGCTGACCAGCGCCGCGCCGAGCCCGGCGACCGCGTCCACCACCAGCAGGTCGCGCCGGGCACTGACGGGGTCGGCGGTGAATACCACGCCGGCGGCGCGCGCATCCACCATCGCCTGGACCACGACATTCATGGTTACCACATCATCGCCCTCACGCTCCCGGCGATAACTGCGCGCGCGCTCATTGGCGGCGGAGGCCACGCAGTGGCCGATAGCGGAACGAAGATTATCGACGCCCTCGACGTTCAGTACGGTCTCATACTGGCCCGCGAAGGATGCCTCGTCACCGTCTTCCCCCTCCGCCGACGAGCGCACCGCCACCTTCGCGCTGCCGAGCCGCGCGTAATGTTCGTCGAGGTGATCCGGAAACAGGGTTGCGGAGGCGTCGCGCAGCACGAAGGCGGGCGGCACCGACAGGCCCATGGCGACGAGGCGCGCGAGGCCGTAGGCCTTGCCGCCCGCACCGGGATCCGTGATCTCCTCGAGGGTGCAGAGATAACCGCCCTTCCGGGAGACATCCCCGGGCTGGCCATGTAAGGCGCGCGACACGGCGGGCGCTATCAGCCCAGGCCCAGCAGGGCGGCTTCGTCCTTGAGGACCTGGTCCACCACCGGGTGCGCCTTGACCCTCGCGATGAAGCCCGAAAACCGCGGCCAGCGCGACGAATCGGGCTCATACCCGGCGTAACCGGCGTTGATGAAGGGGCTCATCAGGGCGAGGTCGGCCATCATGAAATCACCGAATATAAAACCGTCTTCCGGTACCTGCGCCTCCATGTAATCGAGGATGGGCGGCAGCTGCTTGTTGATGATCTTCTCCACCAGTTCCTCGTCGGTCTCCTGCTTGAGCACCATCGGCCGCATGAAGCGCTGGAAGAAGATGCCCGCGGCGAGCTCCGCCACGCGCGAGCCGCCCAGTTCCTCGTACCACCTCGCCTGTGACTTGTCGGCGGGATCCGAGGGGTAAAGCGGGGGTTCGGGACAGGTGTCCTCGAGGTACTCGCAGATCACGGTGGAATCGCAGATCGTGAGGTCGCCCTCCTCCAGCGTCGGGATCTTCCCGAGCGGATTGATCTTCATGTACTCCTCGTCCTGCGTGAACGGCATCTGCTGGATCTGCTCGTAGGGCAGGTCCTTGATCTTCAGTGCGACGAGCACCTTGCGCACGAACGGAGACGCCGAAGCGCCGTGAACGACTTTCATGACTTACCCCCTGGCATTGAATCAATCCACCCCGCGACGGCCCGGCCGATCTCGTCGGGGGAATCCTCCTGAATAAAGTGCGTACCTTTCACCGTGACCTCCTGCTGGTTGGGCCAGCTGCGACAAAATTCGCGTTGGCGCCCGACCAGGATGGATCCGGGATCCGCATTGATGAACAGCTTGGGCAGCTCCGAGGTGGTGGACAGCCACTCGCCGTAACCTGCCACGATGTCTACCATCTCCTGCGGTTCGCCATCGATGGGAATCTGCCGGGGCCAGTTCAGCGTGGGCTGCCGATCCTCCGGCGTGGTGAACGGCGCCCGGTAGTGCCGCATCTCTTCCTCGCCCAGCCCGCGCATTACCGCGCTGGGTAAGACCGCATCCACGAACATGTTGCGCTCAAGCACCAGGTCCTCGCCCTTGTCGGAACGAAAGCCCTGGAAAATTCCGCGTGCGTCCTCCGGCCATTCGTCCCAGCTCACGGGACAGACGATGCCCTCCATGTAAGCAATGCCGCGGACGGCGTCCGGATGCTGCTGGGACCAGTAGAACCCGAGCGCACTGCCCCAGTCGTGAATGACGAGCGTGACATCGCGGTCGGCGCCGATGGCACTCAGCAGGCCGTCGAGGTAGTGGTAGGCCACCAGGAAACTGTAGCGTCCCGGCCCGTCACTCGCGGGCAGCTTGTCCGAGTCGCCCTGCCCTATGAGGTCCGGCACAATCACCCGGCCGCGGCCCTCGAGGTGCGGCACCACGTTGCGCCACAGGTAAGAGGAGGTCGGGTTGCCGTGCAACAGGACAATAGGAGATCCCTCCCCCGCTTCCACGTAAGCGATGCGTTTGCCGTCCACATTGGCGAACTGCTTTGCATAAGGCATTTCTGCACTGATCATTGTGACTCCCACGAATGAAAACGCTATTCGAGACGCTTTAGCGAAACTGAAGTACCTTGTCCTTGAGCGGCCGGAACTTGAGGTTGATGAAATCGATAATGAAATTCTGGTAGACACGCCAGGGCAAATGCTTGCCCTGGCGCGGGAACTTGTCGATAGACCTGACGATATACCCCGAGGTGAAATCCAGCATGGGCTCTTCCTCGACGCCCTCCGCAGGCATCCGCGGTACGGCCATCGTGGTGCCGGTCCTCTTCATGCGGTTCAGGATACGACAGACAAACTGGCCCGTGAGGTCGGACTTCAGCGTCCAGGAGGAATTCGTGTAGCCGAATACCTGCACAAGGTTGGGCACGTTCGCCAGCATCATGCCGCGGTAGACGAACAGTTTGGAGGGATCGGCCGCCTCGCCATCGACGGTAAGCGTCGTACCGCCGATGAACTTGAGGTTCAGTCCGGTGGCCAGCACGATGATATCCGCCTCCAGTTCGCCGCCCGAGTCGAGGCGAACGCCCCGGCGTGTGAAACGATCGATCGTGTCCGTGACAACCTCCGCCCGCTCGTTGCGCACGGCGTCGAACAGATCACCCTCGGGCACGGCACACAGGCGCTGGTCCCACGGGTTGTAGGACGGGGTGAAGTGCTTCTTGACGTCGTAGTCCTCTCCCAGTTCCTTGCGGACCTGGTCCAGCAGGAACTTCCTGACCAGCTTCGGCCGCTTGCGTGATAGATTGAATACGTAGATCTGCAACAGCACACGTTTCCAGCGGATGATCCTGAACACCCAGGACTCCGGCAGCCTGCCGTGCAGGAAGGACGACCAGGGATCTTCTTCCGGCAACGAGGCTATATAGGTGGGGGACCGCTGCAACATGATCGTTTTTGCAGTGTCTTTCGCCAGCTCCGGCACCAGCGTGACCGCCGTCGCGCCGCTGCCGATCACGATGACGCGCTTGCCCCTGTAATCGAGGTCCTCCGGCCAGTGCTGGGCGTGGACCACGGTTCCCGCGAAGTCATCGCGGCCCTCGAACTCCGGCGTATAACCCTGCTCGTAATCGTAGTACCCGCTGCACATCATCAGGAAGCGGCAGGTGAATTCCACGGTTTCACCCGTGTCGGAGCGCTCGGCGGCGACCGTCCAGGTCGCGGTCTCGGAGGACCAGGCCGCACCGGTCACCTTGTGGTTGTAGCGTATCTTCCGGTCGACGCCGGTTTCCGCGGCGGTTTCCTTGAGGTACGCGAGAATGGACGGCCCGTCGGCGAGAGCCTTGCGGTCAGGCCAGGGCTTGAAGGTATAGCCCAGCGTGTACATGTCGCTGTCGGAGCGAATACCGGGATAGCGGAACAGGTCCCAGGTGCCCCCCAGGCTGGCCCGGCTCTCCAGCAGCAGAAAGCTGCGCTCGGGACACTCCCGCTGCAGGTGGCGCGCACTGCCGATGCCGGACAGGCCGGCGCCAACGATCAGCACGTCGACAACATCGGCCTCAGCCATTTTCGGAACCCTCGGGCACCTGCATTCCCCTTCGATTACCCAGTCGCGTACTCTGTACTATTCCGTGCGGCCATTCAACCGCCGCGATATGAACCGCACCCGGACGCGCACGAGCGGGCCTCGGAATTCCTTCGGGGTAGAAATAGATCGCGGGAAGGCCGGGGAGCCGCCGCCGGTGTCGGCAGCGGGTCCCCGGGTGTGTCAGCTACTGCACGCGCGGCGCGTCAGCGGGCGGTGCCCACCTCGATTTCCACGCGGCGGTTCAGGGCGCGGCCCTCGTCCGTTTCATTGGTCGCTACGGGCTGGGACTCACCCTTGCCCATCACGTCAACGATGCTGGAGTCGATACCGCGGCTCACCAGGTAGTTGTATACCGCCCGGGCGCGACGCTCGGACAGGTCCTGGTTGTACGCCTCGGTGCCGATGCTGTCCGTATGGCCGATCAGGTTGATGTCCCTGACGGACAGGCCCTTGCTCTTGATCAGCTGGTCCAGCCTGGCCAGTTCCTGCTTGCCTGATTCCTTGAGGATATCCTTGTCGAAATCAAACAGCGCTGCCGCAGAGACGGTGTGCGTCTCGTACTCGATGCGCGTCAACAGGGTATCCGCCACGTAATTGGTCAACGCGTCGCCGGAGGCGACATCGGCCGCGGCCACCGCGCTGTCACAGCCGGAGGTATCGGTCAGGCCGGCGATCATTGCGTCGTGGGTGGGGTCGTTGCCGATCTTCACCGTATGGACACACACCTTGCCCGGATGCTGGGCGCGCAGTTGCGACAGCGCATCGGCCACGGCATCGGGCTGGTTCCAGTTGAAGTCGCTGACGATGATCACCGCGACCTGGCCGGGATCACTGCCTTCTTCGGGCGACAGCAGTCCGGTGTTCATCACCAGCGCATCCGCGATGGGGGTCGTGCTCGCCGCGCACTCGATGGCGCCCAGTGCGCTGGCGAAATCGACCTTGTTATAGGACGTGGGGCCGTAGAGCTGCGAGGCGATGCCGTGGCCGATACAGCTGCCCGTCGCGCCCTTGCCGAAGGTGATGATACCCGAGTTGAAGTCCATCGCCTCGGGCACGACATTGTTGAAGCTCGCCGTCCAGTCCTGTGCGTCGTGAATACGGGGACGTCCTGTCTCGTCGTTGTTCATGGACCCGGATGCGTCCAGCAGCACGATGAAGGTGTCCACTTTCTGTTCATAAGTGGTCACATCGATCGGGTTCGTCTGGGACGCGGCCGGCGTGTATGGCGTACTGCTGCATGCCGCCAACGCCAACAGGGCGAAGGCCGCCAGAATACGCGGGAATGCTTGCCTGAACATAGTGTACTCCTGTGTGGTGGGTGTTACCGGGAACCTGGGCCTCCCGGGTGGCACGGCCACCCCGGGGCAGAAGGAAGTAAAGCATATAGACACTGCTGTCGCAAAGCCCTGGGAGGCCGATTCAGTTTACCCGCAGTGAACGCACCGAAGTAGTGCGTATCAGGACCGACGCACCGTGCCCGGCGCGGCCCGATTCAGGCCGAGAGGCCGGTAAACCGGGGAATCTTCTCGGGGTTGAGGAAGGGATCCATCAGGCTCGGGTCATTGCGGTAACGGATATCGTTGCCGATCTCCCGCACCTGTTCCGGCGGCATGCTGGTCCGGGTGAGCCGGTAAAGCTTGTGGTAGTAGTCGTAGACTTCCCGCGACGGCTGCTCGTCGGAGCTGGCGATGTTGTTCGGGTCCTGCTTCATGGCCTGGTTCTGCTCGCTCATGACGGTGTAACTGTAGGTCGGGAAGGTGATCATCTCGCCGAAGGCGACGCACTTGAGTTCCTTGGGGAACTCGGTAAGGAATTCGAACGTCGCCCGCAGGTCTTCCTCGCGGTCGAACTCGTTGATGGTGATCAGGTCGAAGAAACCGGTAAGCCCCGCTTCCACGATCTCGCGCCCCGCCTCGATTACCCGCGACATCTTGGTCGGCCGGTTGTAGTAGTCCTTAAGGATGCGCTCGCTGCCGGATTGCACACCCATGGTGACCGATATACACCCCGCTTCTTTCAGGGCCTTCATCATATCGAGGTCGTGGGTCGTGGGATACGTGTAGCACCAGAAGGGCAGGCCGATCTCTTTCTTGTACCGCGGCAGGAACTCGTCGAGCCAGCGCGGGTTGACGGTGAAGACATCGTCGTAGAACAGGATGGTGTTGATATCCAGGTTGTCCTTCGCCCAGTGGAGCTCCTCCAGTACCACGTCGATGTCGCGGCGCCGCAGGGAGTCCTTCTTGCCGAACAGCTCCTGGTAGCGGCTCTCGATACAGAACGAGCAGGAGAACGGACAGCCACGCTGGGTCATGATCGGGTATTCCTTGCCGAGGTTGCGCGGGAACCGCCCTCGCCTGACACGCTCCTTGTCGATGTGCACGTAGTTGCCGGGCCGCCAGTCGGGGATGGCAATGTCGTTCAGCGGTAAGTTGGGACGGTTCGGGTGCTTGATCACCTCGCCGTCCGCGGTCTTGACCCACGTTCCCTGGATATCGTCCCAGGGCTTGCCCTCGTCCACCCGGTTGGCGAGTTCGACGATGACTTCCTCACCCTCGTTGATGCAGAGGATATCGGCGTGTTCGATACAGCGCTCCGGCTCCAGGGTGGGCGCGGCGCCGCCCCAGATGAAGGGCACGTCGAAGTGCTCCCGCAGCTTATTCGTGACCAGCGCGCATTCCTTGACGATACCGGCGTAGAGGCTGAAGCCGATCACGTCGGGATTGAAGGCGCGCAGTTCGCCGATCAGCATGTCGAACTCGGAGTCGGTGAACGACGTGTAGCAGTTCCAGATCACTTCCCTGCCATCAACCGAAAACAGTCGCCCGGAAAATTCGGCGATCTCGTAGTTGTCCGCCTCGTCGACGTTGTGGTCCTCGTAGTCCCTGAAATAAATGACCTTTGACTCGTGGCCCGCACGAACCAGCTCGCCGGACAGCTGTGCCGGGGCGAGGTTGAGGCCGGTAAAAAGCTTGATGATTGCGACGCGAGCCATCGATTTACTCCGCTTGCGAGGTGCACCTGTATTCTGGTTATGTCAAAGGCAGCAATTACTGCGCCAGGTCCTGCGCCTTTCCTGCGCAAACGAGCAAAGTCCTTCTGATTCAGCCGAGTATAGGCCGTTTTACAGGGGAGATACACCCTGTTTCCGGGAGTTGCGGGCCAGTTCCGCGAGTTGACCCGGAAAAACCCTGAACAACGTCGCCGAACTGTAAAAAAAGCTGACAACCCCGCGCTTCACGGGGAAGTAATGGCATAAAAAATACGGATATAGGGGATCGCGTGGTGTCCCGTGAAGCGTCAACCCTCGCCACCGCGTTGCAGCCAGACCTCAAGCCCCTGCGCGTTAAGCTGCATGTCAAACGCGAGGTCGCTGCGCCATGCTTCGGTGTCGCCATCCCTGTCGAGGTGAAGCAATCTTTCGATCGAGTAATGCGCGATCTGCTCCTGCAGCTTTACCGCGTCCTTGCGGTATTCGCGGGCAATCCGACAGTACGCCTCCACCTGCTCCCCCAGCTGCACGGCCTTGTCCGCCGAGTACGACAACTCGCCGTAGTGCGTCATGAAAATGCGCTGCGGGTTATAACTGTCGAGCAGGCGCAGCGAGTCGAGGAACGCACCGGGATTGAACTGGCTCGGCGTGGTGGAGGGCAGCACGAAGTCGCCGCCCGGCAGGCGGCACCAGGGATAGGACACGCCGAACATATCGCCGCTGAACCAGCCACGGCTGGTCTCATCCCAGACACAGAAGTGGTGATCGGCGTGGCCGCGCGTGTGGCGAAACACCAGCCGCCTGCCCGCCAGCGACACGCTCTCGCCATCATCCATCTCGCGCACCCGGGCGGCATCGACCGCCCGTATCTGGCCGTACAGCTCGAGGAACATTGCCTCGCCGTACACCGCTGTCGCGCCCTCGACCAGGCGTTCGGGATCGATCATGTGCCGCGCTCCACGGGGGTGGATGAGCAGTTGTGCCTCCGGGAAGCACTGCATCATCGCGCCGGCACCGCCGGCATGATCCAGGTGAGCATGGGTCGGGATCACGTAGCGGACCTGTTCGGGAGCAATGCCGCGCTGTCGCAACACCGCCTGTACACCCGGGAGGCTGTGACATGTCCCCGTTTCCACCAGCGCACACTGGTCACCCGCCTCTACCAGGTAGAGGCACGCCAGCCCCTCCTTTATATAGGCGGCATCGATACACGTGATCCCGAAACCGAGGGACTGGTAAACCGGTTCAGTCATTGGCGTGGTTAAGAGACTGGCTCATCGCAGGATATCGGTCTGCACCTTGATCCTGACCGGCTCACCCACTCCGCGACTGATGATGTCTTTCAACTCATCGAGATGGTGAGGCTTCAGGTTCTGCTCCGAGGTCAACACGAGGCGGACCGTGGGCGGCTCGCCAAGGGCGACGTCCGCGCGATCGACATTGACGACCACATCGAGCAGGCGGATCTCTCCCCTCGGCACATGTTCGAGGATGTTCTCGCGAGACACCAGGTGGTAGAAAGACAGGGTCAGCGGCGCACTGATCAACAGGAGTATAAGCAAGGAAATGCCCAGGCCCGCCCTGGCGCGCTTGAAGGGCGCGAAGCCGAGCACCAGGAAGGTGGCACTCGCCGCCAACGCAATACCCACCAGGTTGGTGACCAGCAACAGGGAGGCACCCGCCGCCATGTCCCAGTCGCCCCAGCCCAGGCCGATACCCACGACACTGAGGGGCGGCACCAGGGCCACGGCGATGGCGACCCCCGCCAGGCTCTTGGCGATCCCCTCTTTCGCGTTGGCGTAGGCGCAGGCGACCCCCGACAGTACGGCAATCATCAGGTCGAGCAGCGTAGGCGACATGCGCGCCCGCATCTCCGCGGTGGGAATCTCCAGCGGGGTTACCCAGGCCATCACCACGCCGCAGGCCAGGCCCCAGGCGACGCCCACCGAGAGAGTGCGCAATGAAGAGCGAATCAGTCCCGAGTCACTGCGTGCCAGCCCCATCGCCAGCGAGACGATCGGCGACATGAGCGGCGCGAGGATCATCGCCCCGATAATCACGGGGGCCGAGTTGGCGTACATGCCCGCCAACGCCAGCAGGACGCTGAGCACCATCAATACCTGGTAGGACGGCGTCACGCGCGCGCTGTCGCGCAGGGACACGAACAGTTCGCGGTACTCATCTTCCGTCGCGTGCGAGAACAAAGGCAGTGTGCGCTGCAACAGCGGACCGGCCGCGTCCTCCACCGGCACGTGGTTCAGGCGCACGGTCTCCTTTTCATTCGGCTTGCCTTCTGCCCCCGGCACCATGGCGGGTCCGGGCAGGAGTCGCAGGCGTTCCTCGAGAACGCGAAACTCGAGTTCGATGGTGTGTACGGGTTTCCCATCCAGCAGGTACTCCGTCCCCTTCGGGGCCGAGATATGCAGGCGGTCCGTCTGGATCAGGCTGAGGGAACTGGGCAGTTGCGACAACTTGATGCGCTGCGGCCACAGCAAGCGCAGCAGGAAAAGCAGGTAACTGGCGATGCTGCGCGGCGCCAGCGCGAGCAGCGCGAGGCGGCTATCACCCGTGCGCAGTTCCTCCGTAAAGGACCTGTGCACCAGTGAACTGCGGCTCTGCCCCACGACTACCATACCCAGCGCCGCCAGGTGAATCTCCCGCTCCTTGCCCGTGGTCAGGGTATAGGGCGACAGCCTCAGCTTCCCGAGGCCGCGCAGTGCACCGGCGACCAGGGACCAGGCATTGGGCGGCCGGTTGATGTTGTAGGGGCGCAGCGCCAGCACGCGGCCAATCACCACTGACGAGAACACGAGTTCGCCGTTGCACGTCAGGGCCTCGGCATCGATGACCGGCGCATCCAGGTAGTGATTGAAGACCTCCTTGAGTTCTCCCTTGACCCCGAGCGGTGCCATGGCCTGGCTCGCCTCCGGGTGCGGCAGCACACCGACCTCCCACCGCCGCTCCAGCGCCAGCGCGGCCAGCTCACGCAGCATCTCATCGCCCAGATACAGCAGCACACGGGCGGACTGCGGCGGCGTGTCCCGGTCGGCCCAGGGGACAAAGGAAACGCTGCCGAGCGCGGAGAGTTCCGCCATGGCTTCCGCCCGGAGGTTGGTATCGTGAATCAGGTACATGGCGGGTACCGGTAATCGTCAGCCGGCATTGGCCACGGCGCCGCCGTCCAACACGAGTGTCTGGCCCGTCATCCAGGCGGATGCCCGCGCACACAGGTAGATCGCGGTGCCCGCCGCATCCTCCGCGTCGCCTAGCCTGCCGCGCGGAAACGCCGCGCCGAGTTCGGCCTCGTGATCCAGAAGGTGCGCCGTCATCTTGCTGGGAAAAAACCCGGGGGCAATACCGTTGACGTTGATGCCCTGCGGCGCGAGATCCGCCCCGAGGTGGCGGGTCAGCTGATGCACGGCCGCCTTGCTGGCGGAGTAAGCGTAGTTGGTCATGTGTGGGTGGGTGATGCCGTTGATGGAGCCGATGTTGATCACCCGGGCGGGATCCTCGGCGGCGCCGGCGGCACGCAGCACCGGCAGGAACTGCTGTGTCAGGAAGAACAGCGACTTGACGTTGAGGTCCATGGTCTTGTCCCAGCCGCTCTCTGGAAACTCGTCGATCTGGGCACCCCAGGTGGCACCGGCATTGTTGACGAGGATGTGCAGCTTACTTTCCTCCGCCTTGACCGCCTCCGCGAATGCCGTCACGCCCTCGAGTGAGGACAGGTCCGAGGGAATTGCGACACAGTCGCCGATGGCGGACAGCGCTTTCTCCGTCGCGCGCAGCTCTTCTTCCTTGCGTGAGGTGATATAGGTTTTTACGCCGTTGGCGACGAAGCCGCGGGCAATCATACCGCCGATACCGCGCGACCCACCGGTCACTACCGCCACCTTGCCGCTGACATCAAAGAGATCTTTCATCCTGCTGTCCTTCTGCTTAACCTGTACCGTCGCCTGCAGCTTAAAAGCCAGCGTCCAAGGTTACAAGCCGGGCCCTACTGCGGTCCGGACTGACGCTGTCGATATTCGGTGGGCGCGCAGCCGCACCAGGACTTGAACGCATTGGAGAACGACGCCTGGTCCGAGTAACCGAGCAGCATGGCGATCTCGGTCACCGCCAGCCGGGGGTCGTCGAGGTAGCGCCGGGACTGCTCCTCGCGGACATGCTGCAGCAGCTGCTTGAAATTCGATCCCAGCGCGCCGAGGCGGCGCTGCAGGGTACGCCGGGATATACCGAGTTCGTCCGCGAGGCTGTCGACGGTGAGCCCACCACCCGGCAACGAGCGGCGAATCACGATGCGGGCATCGCGCAGGAACGGGTCGGTGGCCGAGGGCTCCTCCAGCATGGAGCGCGGTCCGGCCCAGAAATCGTCGCCGGGTTCGAGCCCGACGTCGATCAGGGGGTAGCGCAACACGTCCCGGGAAAAATACAGGCAGCTCACCTCGCAGCCAAACTTGAGCCGCTCGCCGAAGGCATCGCGCAGCGCTCGCGTGTCCTCGGGCGCGGGGTAGGCAAACTCCGCGGCCCTGACCGCCACGGGCAGCGCGCAGATCCCGTTGACGATTTCCGCGGATGACTTGAGCAACTCATCCGTAAGGGGGCGCGAGGCTGCGGTTTCCGCGTTGGCAGGGTGCCACTCCAGTCGAATGAACTCTCCCTCCGCGCGGATCAGCACGCGCCCGGTATCGCCCCGAATGCGGAATGTGCTGGGAATGACATTGAAATACTCTTTCAGGCTTCGGCAAATCGTCGTCATGTAAAGGTGCAGGTTCATGCTGCTGAAGTACACGACACGGCCGACCATCAGCCCGATATCCGGGTTGCCGCTCTGCGCCTCTGCCATGCGATAGACGTCGAGATAGCGGGACAGGGCCACCCGTTCACCGGGAGACCGCAGCTGCTCCCTGCTGATGCCCGCGTCCTCGAGCAGTCGGTCGCCGTCCACGCCCAGCGCCGCGGCCACCTGCAGGACGGCTTTGAGGCAAGGAACAAAAACGCTGCCACCGCGCGGCGACATCAGGACTGCCCGGCGGCCGCCAACGCTCGCAGTACGACTGCCCGTGTCCGGGCCGGGTCGATGACGGCATCGACCTCGAGATAGGAGGCCGCCTCCGAGGCTTTGCCCACCTCGTACATGCGCGCCACCAGTTGCTGGAACAGGGCCTCGCGCTCGACCGGGTCCTCCTCGGCTTCCAGTTCCTTCCGATATCCGAGACGCACTGCCCCCTCCAGACCCATGCCGCCGAACTCCCCCGTGGGCCAGGCAGCGGCATAGACCGGGGCGACGAAGCTGCCGCCGGTCATCGCCATGGCGCCGAGGCCGTAAGCCTTGCGCAGGAAGATCGCGACCAGGGGCACACGGAGCCTCGCCCCCGACAGGAACAGGTTGGACATGCGTCTTACCGCACCCTCCTCCTCGCTGTCCGGTCCGACCATGAAGCCCGGGGTATCCGTGAGTGACAGCACGGGCAGGGAAAAGGCATCGCAGATCTGCAGGAAACGCGCGGCTTTCTCCGCCGCCGTGGCATCGACGGCGCCGCCAAGCTGCTGGCAGTCGTTGGCGATCAACGCGACGGGTTTGCCCTCCAGCCTGATAAACCCGGTGATGATGCCGCGCCCGTAGATGCGCTGCAGCTCGAGGAAGGAACCGGTATCGGCCAACGTTTCGATAATGCGCCGGACGGGATAGCCCCAGCGCCGGTCTTCGGGAATGGCGTCGCGCAGGGTCTCCTGCGGTTCGCACTCCCAGTCCGCAAGATCACCCTGGAAATAGGACAGCAGCTGGCGCGCCAGCCGGGTCGCGTGCGCCTCGTCGTCGGCGACGATGTCCACCACACCGTTGCGTTCCTGCACCTCGATGGGACCGATGTCGGTGGGATCGTGTTTACCCAGGCCGCCGCCCTCGATCATCGCCGGACCCGCCATCCCGATCCAGGAGTTGCGGGTCGCGATACAGAAATCCGCGCAGCCGAACAGGGCCGCGTTGCCCGCGAAGCAGAAGCCGTTATTAACGGCGATTCGCGGCACCCTGCCGCTCAGGGCCGCCCAGGTACTGAAGGATTTGATATTGAGTCCCGCGATCTGCGTATGCACGTCGGTGTCGCCGGGCCGGCCACCGCCGCCCTCGGTATACATGATCATCGGCAGCGACTGTTCCATCGCCAGTTCACAGATCCGGTCGAGCTTGCGATGGTGAAAATAGCCCTGGCTGCCGGCAAGCACGGCGTAGTCGTTGACCACGACCGCGGCCCGGGCGCGCTCTCCGCCCACCAGATCCCCGTTAATGCTGCAGGTCCCGGTGATGATGCCGTCGGCGGCGGTGCTGGTCTGAAGGTCCTCGTAGTCGCGGCGGCTGCGCTGTGCAGCGACCGCAAGCTGGCCGTACTCCTGGAATGTGCCCCCGTCCACGAGGTCATCGAGGTTTTCGCGGGCGGTGCGGTAGCCGCGGGCATGGCGCTTGTCGCGCGCCTCGGCCCGGGCGTCATCGAGCGTGCGCTCGATGCGCTCAAGGATCGCCTGCAACTCCGGCCTGAACTCGCCGTCCATCGTCTACTCCGCCGTGCGGCCCGCACACAAGTCAGGGGTGTACCCGGCCGGCGCCTTGCACATCAGCTCGAACGTTGTGATTGACCGCGCTCCTGCACGCCCTTGCGGCGCGAACCGATCGCGTCGCCGGACACCTGCTTGTTGACGTGACCCATTACGTTGCGCTCCATCACCAGGCCGGCGCCGAGGTCCATGGCGAGGCCGTCATTGACCATGCGCTTGTAGACCTTCACGGTTGCCGGTACGCAGCCGGCGATATCCCTGGCGACCTGCCGGCACTCGTCGAGCAGGTTCGCAGGCTCCACCACGCGGCTGACCAGGCCCCAGTCGGCGGCCTGCTGCGCGGCGATGAAGTTGCCCGTGAAGTGCGCCTCGCGGGCGCGGCTCGGGCCGATGATACGCGCAAGTTTCTGCGACAGGCCCCAGCCCGGCGCCAGCCCTACGCGGCAGTGGGTATCCGCGAAGCGCGCGTCGCTGGACGCGAGCAGGATGTCACCCATCAGGGCGAGTTCGAATCCCCCGGTGGCCGCGACGCCGTTGACACCGATAATGATGGGCCGGTCGAAGTCCTCCATGGCGTCGGTAATGTCGTGTTCGCCGTGAATATTGTATACCCCGAGCCCGGCCTCGTTGCCGGACATGGCCTTCAGGTCGAGCCCTGCACAGAACGCACTCCCAGCCCCGGTAAGGATCACCGCCCGGATCTCGTCGTCCTCCTGCAGCGACCGGAACGCGTCACACAGGTCTGTCAGTAGCTGCGGTGACAGCGCGTTACGCGAATCCGGCCGGTTGAGTGTGAGGACGGCATAGCCTTCCTCGCGTTCGATGATCAGTTCCGATGCGGACATTGCGTTCTCTCCAACTGGGTTATTGTCCCTGCCCCTTAGGCGCACGCTTCTGCATAAAGGCAGCCATGCCCTCCTTCGCGTCCTTGCTGTTGATGCACACATGCTGCAGCTTCGCCTCGACGGAAATCGTCTCGCTGATAGGCTCCTCGATCGCGGCATTGATCGCCTGCTTGGCATAGCGCAGCGACAGCGGCGCCTTGGCGGCGATCTCCTCCGCCCAGGCCAGGCTCTCCTCGACCAGTTTGTCCGCCGGTACGACGCGGTTGCAAAGGCCCCAGTCCAGGCACTTCCCGGCGCTGACCTTCTCACCGGTCACGATCACCTCGTAGGCGCGCTTGCGGCCGAGCGTACGCACCAGGTGCCAGGTGGCGCCGCCGTCGGGCACGAGGCTGATGGCGGCGAAGGCCTGGTAGATGTAGGCATCCTCTGCCATCACCGTGAGGTCACACACCATACCCAGCGCACTGCCGATACCGGCGCAGGCGCCGTTGATGGCACTTATCCAGGGCTTGGGGGCCTCATGGATTTCCAACATGGCGGGCTTATACTCACCGTTCAGCTGGTCCTCCACGCGGAAGTGGGTCATGTCCTCCGGCATGTCCGACAGGTCGGCGCCGGCGCTGAAGGCACGGCCCGCGCCGGTGAGTACGACCACGCGCACGCTGTCGTCGTCGTTGACCTCGCGTATCGCATACAGCAACTCGCGACGCAGCGCGCCGTTGAAGGTGTTGAGCTTGTCCGGGCGACTCAGGTTCACCACTGCCACCGCGCCGTGCCGTTCGATTGAAACTGTTTCGTAGTCACTCATGTGCATACCTTCCCGGATTCGATTCCCTAGACAATGGCGCCGCTCTCCCTGAGGCTCGCCAGCTCCTTCTCTCCAAAACCCATGTCGGTCAGGACCGCATCGGTATCCTGGCCGGCGTCACGCGCGCCGTGTCGCACGTCCGATGGCGTGCGACTGAAGCGCGGTGCAGGTGCCGGCTGGGTCATGCCGTCGAGCTCGATATAGGTATTGCGGGCGACGTTTGCCGGGTGTTGCGGCGCATCCATGAAGTTAAGCACGGGTGCAAAACAGACATCCGTGCCCTCCATGATCTCGCACCACTCGGCCTGGGTCCTGGTCTTGATGACGGCCGCCATCTTTTCCTTCATGGCAGGCCACTGTTCGCGGTCGTTCTGGGCACCGAAATCCTCCTCGGACAGTCCCGCGAGTTCCTTCAGTAGCGCGTAGAACTGCGGTTCGATGGAGCCGAGCGAGATGTACTCACCGTCGGCGCACTCATAGGTGTCATAGAAGTGGGCACCGCCGTCAAGCATGTTCGATTCACGCTCTTTCTCGTTCCACAGTCCGAACGCCTGGAAGCCGTAGAACATCCACATGAGCTGGGCCGCGCCGTCGACCATGGCAGCGTCGATCACCTGCCCCTTGCCGGAATTGGCCGTCTCGAGCAGGGCCGCCAGCACCCCGGTGACCAGCAGCATGCCGCCGCCGCCGAAGTCGCCGACCAGGTTGAGCGGCGGCACGGGTTTTTCGCCCTTGCGACCCATGGCATAAAGCGCCCCGGTAATGGAAATATAGTTGATATCGTGGCCGGCTGCGTGTGCCAGCGGACCCTCCTGCCCCCACCCGGTCATGCGGGCAAACACCAGCTTCGGATTACGCGCCAGACACACGTCCGGCCCGATACCGAGCTTCTCGCACACACCGGGGCGATACGGGTCGATGACCACGTCGGCGTTCTCGACCATGCGCAGGAAGGCCTCGACACCCGCGGGGTCCTTGAGGTTGACGATGACAGATTTCTTGCCGCGCGCGCTGACATCTTTCATCACCGCGCCGCCGGCGCGGTCGATGCGAATGACCTCCGCACCCATATCGGCCAACACCATGCCGCCCATCGGCGCGGGCCCAATGCCCGCCAGCTCAATGACCGTATAACCATTCAATGGACCCATGGGCTTCCCCTTTACTTCGGCTGCATCCTGATGCCACCGTCCATTCGGATGCACTCGCCATTGATGTAATCGTTTTCCACGATTTGCTGAGCGAGCTGCGCGATCTCGTCCGCCTTACCGAGACGCTTGGGATACAGCACCTGGCTGGCCAGCGGCTGCAGGAACTCGGCGATTTCGGGCGTCATCTCCTCTGCGCCGCCCATCATCAGCGGCGTGGCGATCAGGCCCGGCACGATGGTGTTAACGCGAATGCCCAGCACCGCGAGGTCGCGTGCGATCGGCAGGGTCATGCCCACAACACCGCCCTTGGACGCGGAATAGGCTGCCTGGCCGATCTGGCCCTCGTAGGCCGCAATGGAGGCGGTATTGATGATCACGCCACGACCGCCGTCCTCGTTGAGCACCTCGTTATCGGCCATCTTCTCCGCGCACAGGCGCAGCACGTTGAAGGTGCCCACCAGGTTGATCTGGATGATCATGTTGAAGGCGTCCAGGGGGAACGGACCTTTCTTGCCCATGGTGCGGATCGCGTTGCCGGTGCCGGCGAAGTTACAGCAGATGTGGATAGCGCCGAAGGCCTCCATGGTCGCGGCGATACCCGCCTGTACGGACTCCTCGGTGGTGACGTTCACATTACAGAAGATCACGCTGTCGCCCAGTTCCTCGGCGAGGGCGTTCCCCTTCTCCTCGTTCATGTCGAAGATCGCCGCCTTGCCGCCGTTGGCGACGAAACGCTTGACGGTGGCGCGCCCGAGTCCTGATGCGCCGCCGGTGATTACTGCTACCTTGTCTTTCAGATCCATGTGGATTCTCCTGGAGGGATGGGTATGCCTGTTGAGGCGTTACTGATTAAAAGTTACGTGTATTGAACGGGATGTAGTCTTCGCCCAGGAAGTCCCTGCTGATGATGATTTTCATCACCTCGGAGCTGCCGGCGTAGATGGTGGAAATCTTCGCGTCCGTATACTGCCTGCTTATCGGGTATTCGTCCATATAGCCGGCGCCGCCATGCAGCTGGACGCCGATATCCGCTGCCTTCACCTGCAATTCGCTGGTGGCGAGCTTCGCCTTCGCCGCATCCACGGCCGTCAGCTGGCCGGCGTTGAAGGCCGCCACGCACTGGTCCACGTAGGCCTGGGCGAAATCGATTTCGGTGCGCAGCTCGGCCAGCTTGAACTGGGTATTCTGGAATGCCGCTACAGGCTTCCCGAAGGCCTTGCGCTCCTTGACGTAATCCAGCGTCAGGTCCCAGGAAAGCTGGGCAGCCGACAGGTAGCCGACGGCACCGATGAGGCGTTCCTCGGCCAGCCCCTCCATGAGGCTGTAGAAACCCTTGCCCGGTTCTCCCAGCACATTGGCCTTGGGCACCTTGACGTCGTTGAAAAACAGCTCCGCCGTATCCTGGGCTTTCAGGCCCATCTTCTTCAGGTTACGGCCCCGCTCAAACCCCTCCATGCCGCGCTCGACGAGGAACAGGGTCATGTGGTGGGGGTTGTTCTCCGGGTCGGTCTTGGCCGCCACGATGACGACATCAGCATTGATGCCGTTGGAGATGTACACCTTGGAGCCATTGAGTACCCAGTGGTCGTCGTGCTCCACAGCGGAGGACCGCATGCCGGCAAGGTCACTGCCGGCATCGGGCTCAGTCATGGCTATCGCCAGGATTTTTTCACCGCTGACACAGCCCGGCAGCAGGCGCTGGCGCTGCTCCTCGTTACCGAAGCGGGTCAGGTAGGGGCCCACGAGCCTGCTGTGCAGGGTGTTGTACCAGTCGGCTACCCGGGCGTAACTGGTCTCCTCGATGATGATCTGCTCGAAGCGAAAGTCCGGGTCACCCATCCCGCCGTATTTTTCGTCGGGCCAGACCATCAGGAAGCCCTGCTCGCCCGCGCGGCGGAAGGCCTCGCGGTCAACGATACCGGCCTCACGCCAGGACTCCATATGTGGCACAATCTCCGCTGCGAGAAACTTGCGGTATGCATCGCGGAACATGTGCTGTTCTTCGGTGAAATTTCTCTGCAACATGGGGTAACTCCCGGAAAAGGGCAAAAAGCGGGTATACGAGCGGCCCACAGTATGGTGACGGCCGGTTGGGCCAACAATGACCCGCCCCGACAAATAAATTGACTGGAAATTACAGCTTTCGATAGCGGCTGGACTGGATAGACCATGGAGCAGATTCAACCCCAGGATTGGGCCGTGATGCATTTCTCGCTGGTCATAGTGATGACCCTCGCGGTCATGCTGGTCGTCTATATTCTCAGTGATGCGAGCAACCCCACACCGGGACTGGGACTGTACACCGTCTACTTCATGACCGCCCTGCTGGGATGGATCGCCTTCGCGCTGCAGCAGATTTCCGACGCGCCGATGGCTGTCGACGTACCCTCGGTCGCCTCGGTACTCAACAGCTACATACTGTTCCTCGCCGCCGGCCAGCGGTCCGGTCTCGAGCGGGGGCGCTACCTGCTGGGGGGAATCTGCCTCATCGCCTGCCTGAGCGTCTTTTTCGTGGGTCCCCGCGAGATGTTCGGCATACAGGCAGCCACTGCCACCCTGTTTTTCGCCGCTACCGGGCTGCTGTCGGCCTGGCGCTGCTGGGAGAAACGCAACCTGGGTGACGGTATTACCGTGCTGGCCGCACTGATGATGGTCGTCGTTATCCCCCTTGCACTTTACTACTGGCTCTCCGACGGGGAGTTCGCGTTGGCCTACAAGCTGATTTTCGGCACATACAGCACGGCATATACCCTCGTGGCCATCGGTTTCCTGGCCAGCGTGGTCATCGAGTACCAGCACAAGCTGTCACACCTCGCCCTGGAAGACCCGCTCACCCAGCTGCTCAACCTCCGGGGCCTGGAGAATGCCCTGCACATCACCCTCGCCCAGGCATCGAGGCAGGCCGCGGCGACGGCCGCGATCATGGTCGATATCGATCACTTCAAGGAGGTCAACGAGAACTTCGGCCACGAAGCCGGCGACCAGGTCATCCGCCAGGTGGCGAAGGTGCTGCAGCGCATGAGCCGGTCCGGCGACGTGGTGGCGCGCATCGGTGGCGAAGAGTTCCTGCTGGTGCTACCGGATACGGACCTCGATGGCGCACGTATCCTTGCCGAACGTATCCGCGCGGACATCGGCGAAAGGCCGCTAGTCATCAATCAGCAGCGCATTCCCGTTACGGTTAGCCTCGGCGTCGCCGGGACCATCGGCGAGATCGATCTCGGCAGGCTCACCCAGGAGGCGGACCGGGCGATGGTAGTGGCCAAACGCGGCGGCCGTAACCGGGTTGCATCCGTGGAAAACAAGCCGGTCCACCTGAGCACCCGGGCCCAATAGTCCTGAGCGGCCAATGCGTGACCTCTCCATCTCTGTGTATTTCGCCCGCGCCGTCCTGAAGAACGCCGTGGCGCAGGGCCTCGACCCGATTGCACTGCTGCGCAAGAACCGCATTTCCCCGAGGCTTCTCGCCGAGGACAACGCGCGCATTTCCATCGAAAGATTCGCGGACCTTCACGTCAGCACAATGCGGGCCATGGGCGACGAGGCGCTGGGCTATGCGGGGCGCCGCCTCCCCATCGGCTGCTGGTCCATGATGTGCCACGCGGTAATCGGCAGCGAGACACTGGGCCAGGCGCTCAGCCGCTACTGCCGCTTCTACCAGTTGTTCGAGCTGAGCTGGTACCCCGAACTCGAAGAAGACAGCGAACTGGCCAGGGTGCGATTGGCATCGGCCGGGACAGAGCCGGAACCGATCCCCTACCTGCACGAGCTGATGCTGTTTAACACCCACCGATTCGCAAGCTGGCTGGTACAGGAGCACATTCCCATGCAGGTAGTGCAGCTGGCCTATGCGCCCCAGGCCCAGGCCGTCGACTACCGGCACATGTACCTGGCCAACCCCGTCGAGTTTGAACAGGAGCGTTCGCAGCTCGTCATATCTCGCGCCATCCTCGAGAAGCGCATCACGCAGAACGAGACCTCGCTGCGGCACTTCCTGCGCCATCCCGTGCTCATCATGCTCACACAGGAGTACGCCAGTAACAGCTGGACGTCACAGGTCAGGGAAAACGTGCGCCGGCGACTGCACGACATTCCGGAGCTGACCGACGTTGCCGCCACGCTCGATGTTCACCCGCAGACACTGCGGCGGCGGCTGGCCTCCGAGGGCACCACGTTCAAGGAAATCAAGAACCAGGTGCGCCGCGACACCGCGCTGCACTTCCTGGGAAAGCAGGGCCTCAGCATCGAGGAGATCGCACACCGCGCCGGCTTCTCGGAATCCAGTGCGTTTATCAGGGCTTTCAAGGGCTGGACCGGCATCACGCCCTATACCTATCGCAAGGGCCTCTAGAACCGCCGCGCGTTGTGCAGCCTTCCCCAGATGCTCTATATTGCCTGAAGAAACTGTCTCTACGGATGTATCTTCGTGCAGAAATTCCTGCGGATCGCGGTAATCACCTACCTCGTCTACCTGGCGCTCGCCCTGCTCATTATCTCGCCGGTTCTCAATGTCCTGCCGCACCGCTATCTTGAGGATAACTACGGCTGGGAACTGGATACCGGCTGGCTGCTGCTCAACCCCTTCAAACTCAGCCTGGACATCAGCGACGCGGCATTGAAAGACCCGGATGGCGAGACGGTGCTCAGCTTTTCCCGGGGGAGCGTGAACCTCTCCGTCGGCAGCCTGTGGCGACCGGGCTGGGTGCTGGACGAGTTCAGCCTGCAGAATATTTTCCTCGGCGTGACACGAATCAGCGAGGAGGAGTACAACTTCTCGAGTCTCCTGCCCCAGGGCGAGACCGAGGAGCAACCCGAAGAAGAGAGCGGCGGCATCCCGAACCTGACCATCCGCCAGCTCGACATTCACTCCGACAGCATCCTGCTGAGCGACCGCGCCAGGGAAAAGGCCTACAGCAGCCGCTGGGATGGCCTGCACATTCGGGCGACTGACCTGTCGACGGTTGTCGAGGGCGGCAAACCCTACGAGGTGGACCTGCAGGGTGACGGTGGCGGCACCTTGCACTGGGAGGGAGAGGTGTCCCTGCCGAAGGGCACCAGCGAGGGTCAGCTCACCGTCTCGAACCTCAACCTGCGAAAGCTCTGGGAGTTCGCCGAGCCCTGGCTGGAATTCGAGTTGAAGCAGGGCCGGCTGGCGGCGGAAGGCGACTACCGGCTCGACTGGAGTGAGGCGTTCCGCTACGAGGTTGATGCAGGCCGCTTCGGCCTCTCGTCTATCGAGATCCAGCCCCGGGATGTCGAGGCGTTGCCCGATACCTCTGCAACGCTGCAAGACCTGGACGTCGGCGGCATCGACGTGGACGGCGCGTCGCAGTCCGTCGCCATCGATACGATTACCGTGAACGGCCTCGCACTCGCCGCCTGGATGGAAGAGGAGACGGTCAGCCTCGTCCACATGTTCGTCGGCGCACCTCTGGAGAATGAGGCTGCGCCCGCCGGCGCCGGGGAGAAGGCAGAGGAAGAAGAACAGACGCAAGAAGAAGAGGAGGAGAAGGAAGATGAGAATTCCGGCGACGCCGGATGGTCGGTTACCCTGGGTAAGGCCCAGCTGAGCGACAGCAGCCTGAACTGGCGCTCCCGCTTCACCGATCCGGCGATGCTGGAAATCACACCCATCGAGGCTACCGTGGAGAACGTGTCCTGGCCCTTCTCCGGCGAGACGAACATGACGCTGACGCTTTCCATCAATGAAGAGGCGAGCTTCGAACTGGGCGGCACCCTCGAGTTGTCCGAGGGTGCGGGCACAATTAACTACCTGCTCGACGGCCTGCCGCTAGGGTGGTTTAACCCCAACCTTCCCAAGGCCCTGCAGGCGGATATCGCGAGCGGCACCGCCGGCGTCGAGGGTGAGCTCGCGCTAACCGGGTTTGCACCGCAGACGGTGTCACTGGCCGGTGCCGTCAAGGAATTTGCCCTGCGCATGGACGGCGAGGGGGGCCGGCTTACGGGCTGGGAGACCCTGCGCATCGAGGGCCTGGACGTCGATGTCGAGCAGCACGATGTCAAACTGGAGCGACTCGCGATAGACGGGTTCGTCGGCCAGGTGCACATCCAGGAGGATGGCTCCATCAACGCCTCAAACGTCTGGAAGGACGAAGTCAGCGAGACGGCCGAAGACATCGCGGAGGCCGCCGACGACATTGCCGGCGAAAAACCCTGGGGTTACCGCATCGATACCGTGTCGATTTCGGATAGTGAAATCGATTACATGGACAAATCCCTGCCAATACAGTTTCGCGCGGTGGTTGGCGAGATCGAGGGCGAGCTACAGAACATCGATTCGGCACCCGGCGCAGTTGCCGAGGTGGATATCGAGGGCTCGGTAGACCAGTATGCTCCCGTTGCCCTGAACGGCACCCTGTCGCCCTTCGACACGCCGATGGCTCTTGACCTGAACCTGACTTTCGACAGCGTGGACATGGCCACGCTGTCGCCCTACTCCGGCACCTACGCCGGTTATGCCATCGACCGCGGCCTGCTCGACCTGGACCTGGCCTACAAACTCGAGGATAACCAGCTACAGGGCAGGAACGGCATCCTCATCGACAAGCTGAAACTGGGCGACAAGATCGAAAGCGACAAGGCCGTCGATGTGCCACTGGAACTGGCGCTCGCGATCATGACCGATGCCAACGGCGTTATCGATATGAAAATTCCCGTGTCGGGAGACGTGAGCAGCCCGGACTTCGAATTAGGCAGCGTCATTACCACCGCCCTGGTGAACTCCCTCACCAGGATCGTCACCGCCCCGTTCACCCTGCTCGCAGGTCTCGCGGACAGTGAAGAGGACCTGCAAAGACTCAGCTTCTCCCCGGGCTACGCCGAGCTCACTGAATCCACCAGGGGCAAGCTGGACTCGCTCGCGGGCGCACTCGAACAGCGCCCCGCCCTGTCACTGGTCATCACGGGCCGCATAAACCGGGAGGAGGACATCGAGCGCATGCAGAAGAACACGCTGAAGGCGGAGTTCCGAGAGGAGGGTCTGTCCCAGCAGGACATCGACGAGAAAGGCGAACGCTGGGAAAAGGCCATCAGCAAGCGCTACAAAAAGCTGCCCGGCAGCACTGGGGATGCGGCAACCAGTCGCGAACAGTATGTCGCTGTCTACGAGACCTTCGATATTCCTGAAGACGCGCTGGTCGAACTCGCACAGGCACGCGCCGTGGCCACCAAGGGCTATCTCGTGAATGAGGCAGGCCTGGCGCCCGACCGCGCGGTCGTCAGCCAGCCTGACCTGGACGACGAGGCCAACAACTTCAGCGGCGTGGAACTCGGGGTGGGAAGTTAGGGCAGGAAGACGAGGCTGCCGTCGCAGGTGAGGCAATGGTACTTCATCCTGCGCCGCTGTATGCGGTTGTGGCGCGTCGTGGACACCTCGTGAATCTGGCAGCCGCAATGGTATCGGTGCGTCCGCTGGCTGCGCTGGGGAACACCCTCCAGGTCCAGGTCAAAGGTCACCTCCGGGTCGGCGCCGAACCGGACCATCAGGTCGCGCCACTGTGACCCGTGGGGTTTGACGCCGCGGCGCGGGTAGGCCTCGTGCACGATGAAGTGGGCCACCTCGTGGGGCACCGTATCGCGCAGGTTCTCATCGAAGTACTTGGCGAAGATCCACGGGTTGTAGCGTATGAAACGGCGCTCGCCGATGGTCTTGAACATGCCGGCAGAGCGGCCGCGCAGGTCGAACAGTACCGGGATGCGGTCAAACTTTCGGTCGAAGATGCGCTCGGCCTCGCAGATGTAGCGCTCGGTTTCCTGCTCTACCCTGCACCGCTCCTCTACTCCGATGGGCTGTACCACTGTCACTGTCCCCCGGGGATTCCCGACCCTTTCAGTTTACGGGCAAAGGATATCGCCAGTGACGACGCGGCTCAACGGGATTACTGCGCAATCAGCGCTGCACATCGAGGGTGAGCAGCGTCCAGGTGTTGTAACCGTGGTTGTGCAGGTGGAACTCCACCTTCTCCCCGGCCGGTACGTTCTGCGGCGACGGGATGAGGACATCGAAGATGCCGCCTGCACTGGGAATCTCGACCTGCTCGTCGAACACCACCCTGCCGCCGATCGAGACGGCGACGTGGGCCTCCGCGGGGTCGTCGTTTCTCAACTGGCCGTGCCAGAGGACGAGGTGAATATTGTCACCCTTGTTGATCCCGGTCTTGCTGGTTTGCGCGAGGGAGAGGTAGTTGCAGTAGCCGGTCTCGACCTCCAGTGCGCCGTCCTCCACATACCAGGCATTGGAGGGACAATCGACCGACCTCGGCCGGTGTCCCGCCAGGGAGTCCTGCGCCGCGGACTGCGGCTGCCAGCTTGCGATGTCGATTAACGGCTCGGTGGCGTTATCGCCCGCGCTTTCCGGCTCCTCTACGACGAAGGTCACGCGGTCCTCGATACCCAGCGGCTCGTGGTCGTCGCCGCGCAGGCTGACCCGGAACGTGTGCTGGCCGGGCACGATGTCCTCCGGCAGCTGGTAGTAGGTCGACGTGTCCCAGCGGGTCAGGTGATCGGCCGAGTCGTCCTCCGAATCCAGGTAGACATGGTAGTGCCCGGTGCTGTGCCCGTGCGCGCCGCCCTCACCCTCGACGGCCTGCATATGGCCATGGGAAGAATGGCTTGAGTTGGGCTCCTGCAGCTTGATGGCATTGACCAGCAACTCTATGGG
>CAJIAY010000121.1_pt1 | contig 27158 bp, 23 predicted proteins | sample 9199221 | NCBI WGS metagenome assembly CAJIAY01 (sample SAMEA7708283, study PRJEB35096) | sediment metagenome | biome: marine neritic benthic zone biome [ENVO:01000025]; feature: sediment [ENVO:00002007]; material: shallow marine sediment [ENVO:03000034] sea grass bed [ENVO_01000059] ...
CCGGCTCCGCTTCAAGCGAGTTGTTGAGCAGGTCGATGGCCTGGGGATGGCGGCCGTATGCGATGTAGATGTCCGCTTCGGCGAGGGCGTCGGAAGCATCCATGTCCGCGGCGTACTCGTCGTGCTTGCGCTCTCCGTAGCCGCGGTTCTCCGGCGCGGGTTCGGGCTCCTCGGCTTCCTGGGCCTCCGCGGCAGAGGGCGCGACCTCGATATCCTGTCGCTTCAACTGCACGTCGGAGAAGACGTCCCCGGTCGGCTCCGCGGCAGGCACTGCCGCAGGCACTGCCGCTACCTCCTCGGACTCTTCGCGGCGCCGCCTGACGAACACGAATGCCAGCACGGCCAGGACCGCAGCACCGATGATGTAGACCAGATTACTCATGAACCCGCCTTCTTCCGCGGGGGCAGGGACAGGCTTCGCAGGAGGCGCGGCCTCCTCCACCGGCTCGGGCTCGGGCTCCGGTTCTGCGGCCACGGTCTCTTCCGCGAGTTCCGCTTCCAGTTCGGACGGTACGATTTCATCGTCGACGAAACCGACGCCTTCTTCCATCGTCCCGGTATCGTCAACTTCATCGATGATGACGGGCACAACCTCGCCGGTATCTTCATCCAGCTCGCTTAAGGCATCTGCATCAGCCGCCTCTTCGTAGAGCGCCTCGATCTCGGCATCGGGCTCCACGCCGGCCTCCGCCAGCGCATTCTGCAGCGCGGCAATCTGGTCATCCTTCAGGCTGACGATACGCTTCAGCGTCTCCACTTCCTGCTCGGCTTCCGCGAGGCGCGAATCCGCCTCCGCTGCCGGTAACGCGCCAGCCTCACCCGGCGCGGCGCCGGGTGTTGCACCAATGACCCGCATATCTTCCGTCGCATCCCCGCTATCGGATGCAACGGCGTCTATGGTCGAGGACTCGACGACAGGCGCATCGGCGTCCGGTTCGTCGGCGGAAATCCTGAGCGAAGGACCGCTGCGGGCGTATAACTCGGCGTCGCGTCCTTCGCGCCAGGCTTCGTTCTGCGCCTGCACCTCGGCCAGTGCCGCGGGCAGGTCGGAGGAACTGATGTCGTCAGCCGTTGGCAGGTAGATAATATAGCCGGCCTTGATCCGGTTGATGTTCCCGTTGATAAAGGCATCGGGGTTGAGCCGCTGTATGTCGAGCATCTCCTGATGCACGGAAGTGCCCTGCGGCTTTGCCGCGTTCGCAATCTGCCACAGGGTATCGTCCCGGCTGATCATGTAACGGGCACCCGGGGCTGGCCGCGCGGCCGCACCCGAGTTGAAATTTCTCTGGGGCATGGCACCCGGCGCAAGGTCAGAATCCCTTACGTCAACCCGGGTGCCTGTCGTCTTTACCCGGGAACCGCCAGCCTCCCTCTGGGGAGCGTCGGGGAAGAGACCCACCGGCTTTTCTGAGGTGGATGATGGCGCTTCACCCGGCTCGGGCGGCGCCGGGATGCCTTCTTCCTCGAACACCCGTTGACTGGCCGAAACAACGGCCGGCGTCTCGGAGTAGACAGGCGGGTCCACCAGCACCGTGTACTCGCGCAGCAATCGGCCCGTGGGCCAGCGCGCCTCGACGATAAAGTCGAGATAGGGTTCCAGCACAGGTTTTTCGGATGTGATCAGAATCCGCGGTCCACCGGAGTCGTTGACCACCTGGAAATTCAGCGTGGTCAGGAAATAGAGTCTATCGACACCGAGCTTCGCGAAGTCCTCGGAGGTGGCGAGTCGTATCCGAATCTGGTCCTCGTGCAGGCCGCCCATGTTGAGCAGGTCGACACTGGCATTCAACGGTTCGTTGAGAAAGGATTCGAGTTCGAGTTCGCCGAGCCCCAGCGCCATCAGTGAGCTCGCATGGAGACACCCCAGAGAGAACACCGCAGCCGCCAACTTACGCTTACGAGCCATAACAGCCCCTTTAATTTTTTTTGTATCCCCAATATTCGGCCGGATCCCGAACCGGCCACGAACAGGCCTGTCGACGGTGCTACGCATGGCTTTTAATACCCCAAAAACCGCCGGTTTACGGCAGCCTGCCAGACGTTTCCCTACACTGCCGGAAGCCCGAATAACGCCCCAAGTATCAGTGAATTAGGGGTATTAATCAAGGTAAGTCGCTACCAAGCTCTCGGCAATTTGCACACTATTGAGGGCTGCCCCCTTGCGGACATTGTCGGAAACGACCCACATATCGAGGCCCCTGGGATGGGAGATATCCTCCCGGATTCTGCCCACGAACACCGGGTCGGTTCCCGCCGCGTCGCTCACCGCGGTGGGGTAGCCGCCATCCGCGTGCTCGTCCACCACGGTAATGCCGGCCGCCTGTTGCAACAGGGACCTGGCCTCCTCCGCGGAGATTTTGTCCACCGTCTCGATATGCACCGCCTCTGAGTGGCCATAGAACACGGGCACCCTGACACAGGTGGGATTCACCTCGATGGCGTCATTGCCGAAGATTTTCCGGGTCTCCCACACCATCTTCATTTCTTCGCGGGTATAACCGTTGTCCTGGAAACTGTCGATATGCGGCAGCACGTTGAACGCGATCTGCCGCGGGTAGACGTCGCACTGCGCCTCCTGGCCATTGAGCAGCCTGGCGGTCTGGCCGGCCAGTTCCTCGATGGCCTCCTTACCGGTGCCGGACACCGCCTGGTAGGTTGCCACGTTGATGCGCTCGATGCCCACGGCGTCGTAGATCGGCTTCAAGGCAATCAGCATCTGTATGGTGGAACAGTTGGGGTTGGCGATGATGTTCCGCGTGGTATATCCCGCGAGCGCCTCGAGGTTGACCTCCGGCACGATCAGTGGAATGTCCTCGTCCCGGCGAAAGTGGGAGGTATTGTCGATGACCACGCAGCCGGCGTCGGCCGCCAGCGGCGCGAACTTCTCCGAGATACTGCCGCCCGCGGAAAACAGGCCGATCTGAACCTGGCCGAAATCGAATTCGGCGAGATCGGTGACCCGCCTGGGCTTGCCGCGAAAATTTACCGTCTTGCCGACCGAGCGGCTGCTGGCCAGGGGGTACAGGTTGCGCACGGGGAAGTCCCGCTCCTCAAGAACGCTGATCATGACCTCGCCGACGGCGCCCGTGGCACCGACCACGGCGACATCGTATTCCTTGCTCATGACTGCCTGCTCCTCACAGCTCTACTTCAAAGCAACGAACAGCCAGGGCGACTGCTCTTTCCAGTTCGACTCGAAGGCGCGGATCGCATCGGCGCTCTCCAGCGTCAGCCCGATATCGTCGAGCCCGTTGATGAGGCAGTGTTTGCGGAATGCATCCACCTGGAAGCTAATGGACTCGCCGGACGGAGTCTCCACCACCTGCCTCTCCAGGTCGACAGTCAACTCGTGCCCCTCGTCGGCATACATCTCCTCGAACAATCGATCGACCTGCCCCGGATCCATCTCAATCGGGAGAATCCCGTTCTTGAAACAGTTGTTGTAAAAGATGTCGGCGAAGCTCGGCGCAATGAGTACGCGGAAACCAAAGTCATCCAGCGCCCAGGGCGCGTGTTCGCGGCTGGAGCCGCAACCGAAATTCTCCCGCGCCAGCAGGATGGACGCCCCCTGGTAGCGGGGCTGGTTGAGCGGAAACTCGTCATTCACCGGCCGCAGGCTGCAGTCCTGTCCAGGCTCTCCCTGGTCGAGGTAGCGCAGTTCGTCGAACAGGTTGGGGCCGAAGCCGCTGCGCTTGATGGACTTCAGGAACTGCTTCGGGATGATCAGGTCCGTGTCCACGTTGGCCCGGTCCATGGGCGCGGTCTTGCCCCTATGTGTCTCAAATTTTCTCACTGCCTTGCCCTCCTACCATTCACGCACATCGACAAACTGGCCCGCGACCGCGGCAGCCGCCGCCATCGCGGGGCTGACCAGGTGTGTCCTGCCGCCAAAACCCTGGCGACCCTCGAAATTGCGGTTCGAGGTCGAGGCACAGTGTTCGCCGCTGCCAAGCTTGTCCGAGTTCATCGCCAGGCACATGGAGCAGCCCGGCTCGCGCCACTCGAGGCCGGCCTCGGTAAACACCTTGTCCAGCCCCTCTTGTTCCGCCTGTTCCTTGACCGCGCCCGAGCCCGGTACCACCATCGCGAGCTTCACGCTGTCGGCCACCTTCCTGCCCTTCACGACCTCCGCCGCCGCGCGCAGGTCCTCGATGCGGGAATTTGTGCAGGACCCGATAAAGACCTTGTCCAGCTTGATATCGGTAATGGACATGCCCGCCTCGAGGCCCATGTACTCCAGCGCGCGCGCGATCGCCTCGCGGTCGGTGGCACTGTCGCTCGCCGCCGGGTCGGGGATGACGCCGTCCACCGGCAATACCATCTCCGGCGAGGTGCCCCAGGTGACCTGCGGCTTGATGTCCTGGCCGCGCAACTCGACTACCCGGTCGAACTCGGCATCATCATCGCTGTGCAGGTCCTGCCACGCCTCGACGGCGCGATCCCACATCTCACCTTTCGGCGCGTAGGTGCGGCCCTTCACGTACTCGATCGTCTTCTCGTCGCAGGCGATCATGCCGGCGCGGGCACCCGCCTCGATGGCCATGTTGCACACGGTCATTCGCCCTTCCATGCTCAGGCCACGAATGACCTCCCCGCCGAACTCGATGGCGTAGCCCGTGCCGCCCGCGGTACCGATTTCACCGATGATCGCGAGCACCACGTCCTTGGCGGTTACCCCCGGCAGTAACTTGCCGTCCACCCGCACGAGCATGTTTTTCATCTTCTGCTGCACAAGGCACTGGGTAGCGAGCACGTGCTCGACCTCCGAGGTGCCGATGCCGTGGGCCAGCGAACCCAGGGCGCCGTGCGTCGAGGTATGGGAGTCGCCGCAGACGATCGTCATGCCCGGCAGGGTCGCGCCCTGCTCCGGCCCGACCACGTGGACGATCCCCTGGCGCTTGTCGTTGATTTCGAATTCCACGATATCGAAATCCTTGCAATTGTCGTCGAGGGTCTGTACCTGCAGGCGGGACACCGGGTCGACAATACCGGCGATACCCCCGACGCGCTCGTCACGCAGGGTGGGCACGTTGTGGTCCGGCACGGCGAGGTTGGCATCGACGCGCCAGGGCTGCCGCCCCGATAACCTCAGTCCTTCGAAAGCCTGGGGCGATGTCACCTCGTGGATCAACTGGCGGTCGATATAGATGAGGGCGCTGCCGTCCTCGCGCTGTTCGACGAGGTGGCTCTGCCACAACTTGTCGTAAAGGGTCTGTCCGCTCATGGGTCACCTCTGGTGTGCCGATTGGGCGATTGTGGTCTGGTTGCGCGCATTATGGTCTTGCCTTTTAAATAACTCAAATTTATTATTTTTATCTATTGAATTCCTATTAGGAATAGATAAATGGACATCCAGACCCTCCGGGCCTTCCTACTGGTCGCCGAATCGGGCTCCTTCTCTCTGGCGGCCCAGAAACTGCACCTGACACAACCCGCCGTCAGCAAGCGGGTCGCGCAATTGGAAGAGGAACTGGGCACACCCCTGTTCGACCGCATCGGGCGCGCCGTGCGCACGACCGAGGCCGGCGAAGCCCTGCTGCCCCATGCCAGGGCGGTACAGCGGGAGCTGCAGGCGGCGGAGCAATCCGTGCGCGACCTCGCCGGCGAGGTCGGGGGTCGCCTGCGACTCGCCACAAGCCATCACATCGGGCTGCACAGGCTACCCCCGGTTCTGAGCTACTTCAGTTCCGCCTTCCCCGACGTACATCTGGATATCGACTTCATGGACTCGGAACAGGCCTACGAACTGACCCTGCGCGGCGAGGTAGAGCTGGCGGTGGTCACGCTGTCACCCGAGCCGGTGGCCAACAGCGTCACCCGCCTGGTCTGGCACGATCCGCTGGACTTCATGGCGCAGGCCGGCCACGAACTGACGCACCTGGAATCGGTGGACCTGAAGGAACTCAGCCGGCACCCCGCTATACTCCCGGGGCTCAACACCTATACCGGCCAGATCGTGAAGAAACTGTTCGACCGCCGCGGCCTCCCGGTGGACGTGGCAATCGCCACCAATTACCTGGAGACCATTCGCATGATGTCATCGGTGGGACTGGGCTGGACCGTGCTGCCGCGCAGTATGCGCGACGATACCCTGGTGAGTCTGCCGGTCCGCGACGCGAACATTGAGCGCTCGCTGGGGGTGGTCCATCACGAGGGCCACAGCCTTTCGCGGGCGGCACGGGCGTTCATCGACGCGCTGGCGAACTTCGAGGACTAGTCGTCGTATCCCTCGAGCACGCCGTCGCCGGGGCCGCCTGATTTCCACATACCCTTGTGATCCGGGAAGTAGATCGTCCCCGCGAAGCGCGCGACGATGCCATTCCCGTTATAGATGCCGCCGCTGCAAAATCCGAAGCGGCGCTTCGCGGTCACCTGTTCGGCCACCGACTCCAGCCACTCTCCACGCTGGGCAGCGGAGATGAAGTCGATATCGATGTGCACGGTGGGGCTTCCCGCCACAACGCCGTGAGCCAGGTTGCAGCCAGTCGTCGCGGTGATGTCGGCGAGGGCCATCAGGACGCCGCCATGGCAGATGCCCATCGTGTTGCAATGGTTATCCGTCACCACGAGGCCGAAGGCCGCGTCATCACCGTCGATGCGGCGATAGAGGGGCTGCAGGTTGTCGGTGAAGCCCAGGCCCGTCGGCAGACGCTCGAAGCCCGCGGGCACCGCTTGCATGTCGTCGTCCAAGCTATCTCCCCTAGAACATGCCCATCAACAGGCCGGCCGCGAATGCCTGGCCCAGTTCCGCGCCGGCCTGTTCATGCGCCTCCGACAATTCACCGCGCAAGATGAGCGGCTCCGTCGCGGCGGGAAACGGGTAACCCGACAGGATGCGCTGCGCCTGCTGTTGCGCCCCGCGTCCGTCATTGCCGGCACTGAGCAACAGGGCATAGGGTAACACCAGGCCCCGCGCGATAGCGGGATAGAAGGTGCGATCGAGAAAATCCTTCATGCTGCCGCACAGGGCGCCGGAGTTCTCCGCCATGACCAGCATGACACCGTCGGCCTCGCCGAGGTCGGCGGTGCCCGCGTCCCAGGCCCTGCGCACGACCACGTCCACGCCCTCTTCCCTGCGCGCACCCAGCGAGGCCGCCCGGGCAAGGCCGGCGCAGGTGCCGCTCTGGCTGTGATAGACGATCAACAGGGTTTTCATCGGCGACCCGTCACGAATTACGCCAACGAATTGGAACACAACGGATACCTGCATGTCATTCACAGACGTTCTCAAAGAACCGCTGGCTATCTCCTCGCTACTGCGGGCACAGAGCCTGGTATGCCTCGCCGGGACACGCCAAAGAACGCACCTCCATGTGCAGGCTCGGCTGGCGACGTCCATGTCGCCAGACGGTCCCGTCGAGGCATACCAGCCCCTGCGCCCGCGATTAGTAGCCACCCGAGAACCAACTAAGCACTATTCAAGAATGCGTTGCGATGCTGTAATAGCCGCCGGCTTCCAACCCAACCCAGGCAGGAATGACTTATGAGCACAGTGAACAGGCAGTGGCTGTTGCAGGAACGCCCCCGGGGCACCATCGGCCCGGAACACTTCGCGCTGGTGGAATCGCCGATGCCCGAGCCGGATCTTGCGAAGGGCGAGGTGCTGATGAAAACGCTCATGCTCGGTTTCGATCCCGCGATGCGCGGCTGGGTCGTCGACGAACCCAGCTACCTGCCGCCGGTCGGCATCGGCGAGCCCATGCGCGCCAGCGGCGTGGCGCAAGTAATTCAGTCTGAAAACCCCGAACTGCCGGTCGGCACGCTGGTGCAGGGCCTCATTAACTGGCAGGAGTACAGTATCGGCGATCCCGCCGGCCTGATCCCACCCACCCCGCTGCCCGATGGCACGCCGCCGAACCTGGCGCTGAGCGTGTTCGGCATGACCAGCCTGACCGCCTACTTCGGACTACTCGATGTGGGACAGCCGAAGGAAGGTGAGACGGTGTTGGTCTCCGGCGCTGCCGGTGCGACCGGGTCCATCGTGGCGCAGATCGCGCGACTGAAGAAGTGCCGCGTGGTCGGCATCGCCGGCGGCAGGGAGAAGTGCGACTGGTTACTGAACGAGTGCAAGCTCGACGCGGCCATCGATTACAAGAGCGAGGACCTCGGTCGGCGTATCGGCGAGTTGTGTCCCGATGGCGTCGATGTGTTTTTCGATAACGTCGGCGGCGCGACTCTGGAAGCGGCCATCGATCACATGGCGGACTACGGGCGCATTGTCCTGTGCGGCGGCATCTCCGGTTACAACGACGAATCGCCACAGCCAGGCCCGAAAAACCTGATGTACCTGGTGAGCCGCAGGATTCGCATGCAGGGCTTCATCGTCCTGGATTACCTCGACCGGGTACAGGAAGCCATCGACGCGCTGACCGGCTGGGTGATGGCCGGCGAAATCGCCTGGCGCGAGGATATGCAGGAGGGCTTCGAAAACATCCCGGCCACGCTGCAAAGGCTGTTCGACGGGCGCAACGTGGGCAAGCAACTGCTGCAACTGGCGGAACCGGAATAGTTATCCACAGGAAGCGCTGTGGATAAGTGTGGGGACATAAGTAGGTTCAGCCCACAGACTGTCAGCTCATCAACACAGCGGAGCTGGGCCGCGCACCGCAAACGCTTCAGTAAATTCCTAGTAAATTCATATAGTTAACATTTTTTTATAGTCATTTCAGCGCAGCAACAGGTGTCAATATACTGTATATACAAGGTTTTACGTGTTCAATGTGGATATTGTCTGCACCTGAATGTTGGCGGGTGCTAACGGCACACGCCTTGAAACGCATCATTTTGTCTGCCGTCAAGCAGTCTGCCTGAACAGCCTTACCGGGCACCCCTGTGCCGGATCCTCCAGCAGCAATGAATCTTGCGGTTGCGCCGGAAATCCTCGGGAATCGTCCCGGCCGTGATGTCTTCGCAGGCAAAGTCCTCGCGCAACTCTTCGGCGAGAGCAAAGCCCCGGCGATTGCATGAAAAGTACAGGGTGCCGTCCTCGCGCAACCTCGACAGGGTCAGCCTGGCCAGTTCGACGTGGTCGCGCTGCACGTCGAAGCTGTGGTCCATGGCTTTCGAATTGGAAAACGAGGGCGGGTCCAGGAGGATAAGGTCGTACTGCGTGCGCGCCTGCCTGAGCCAACGCATGCAGTCCTCCCTGACCACCACATGCTGTTCACCCTGTACCGCATTCGCATCGAGGTTTTTCCGCAGCCAGTCGAGGTAGGTCCTTGAGAGGTCCACGCTGGTCGTGGAGCGGGCGCCGCCCAGGGCGGCATGAACCGTGGCGCTGCCCGTATAACAGAACAGGTTGAGAAAATCTGCGCCCGACGACTCCGCCGCGATGCGCAGTCGCAGTGGACGGTGATCGAGGAACAGGCCGGTATCCAGGTAGTCGCGCAGGTTGACCAGCAGGCGGGCATGCCTTTCCCTTACCGTGAGGAACTCCCCGCGGTTGTCCAGTCTCGCGTACTGCGCCGTGCCGCGCTGGCGACTGCGCTGCTTGTACACTATCCTGTCGGCATCGACGCCCAGTGCGTCGGGCAGGGCCGCACGTACGTCATTCATCCGCGACTGCGCAGCCTCCTCCGATACGCCGGCGGGCGCCTTGTACTCGGCAACATGGGCGTGATCGCCGTAGATATCGACGGCCACCGCGTATTCAGGCATGTCCGCGTCGTACACGCGATAGCACTCAACCTGTTCCCGCCGGACCCAACCGGAGAGCCGCTTGCGGTTCTTGCGGATCCTGTTGGCGAACATCGCCGCGCCGTCGGATAGTGCCGGCCCCCTGGCATGGGCATCCGCCGCGGCAGGGGCCGGTTCCTTCAGGACGTTGTTGTCGAGATCGAACAGGAGCAGGCTCACCGGCAGCGCACCGTTATAAAGCGTGTAGCGCTTGTGACTGCGCAGGCCCGTGGCCTTGCCCAGCTCCAGGTCAGAGGTCAGCAGCGCGGCATGCCAGCCGCGGAATTCGGACGCCATCGCCTCACCCAGTTCCCGGTAGAGACCCTTCAGTCGATCTGTTTCCCCGATTCTCTCGCCGTAGGGCGGGTTACTGACCAGCAGGCCTGTCGGCAGCGGCCTGTGGCTCGGCTTGCGCAGCTTTGATACGGGCTTACAGCTCACGCGCACGCACTTCTCCAGCCCCATTCTCGCGATACTCTCCTGGGCGTGCCGCACAATAGCCGGGTCCCAGTCATAGCCGCGAATCTCCGGGAGCTGCGCCGCCCTGCCCCGCTCCGCGCGCCCGGCCGCATCACCGCGTATCGCCTGCCACTGGGACGCATCATGCATGACGAGGTGCTCGAAGCCGAACTGTTCGCGCGCAAGACCGGGAGCGATGTCCGCGGCCATCATCGCGCCTTCAATCAACAGTGTGCCGGAGCCGCACATGGGATCGACCAGCGCCCCGCCGCGCGCCGCGATACCCGGCCAGTCGGCGCGCAACAGGATGGCTGCCGCGAGGTTCTCCTTCAGCGGCGCAGCGCCGGCACGCTGCCGATATCCACGACGGTGCAGGCTGCCGCCGGACAGGTCCACGGAAACGTGCGCACTGTCCCGCACCAGGCGTATATTCAGGCGGACATCGGGCCGCGTGCGATCGACCGTGGGCCGCTTTCCCGTGGCTTGCGCGAACGCGTCGACAATCGCATCCTTGCCGCGCTGTGCACCGAATTTCGAGTGACGAATACTCTTGTTCTGGCCGAAGAAGTCAATGGCGAAGCTCTTGCCGACGGCAAAGACCCCTTGCCAGTCCACTTCCCGCATACCCTCGTAAAACCTTGCCTCGTCAGACGCGTCCAGTTGCGCCAGCGGCCACAGGATACGGTTCGCGAGGCGGGACCAGAGGCAGGCGCGATACATCACCGCCCTCGGGCCGCCGAAGTACACTCCCGCCACGGTCTCGCGGGTCTCCTCGGCGCCCAGGCTCGCCAGTTCCGCAAGCAGCAGGGATTCCACACCCCTGGGGCAGGTCGCGAACCAGGTATTCCCTCTGTCGCCGGTATCGGTAGCCAATGGGCAGGTCCTTCGATGGAACGCGGGCAGAAAGCCGCGGCCCGGTACGGGTGAAAAGTCTTATGTTAAATATAGGGGCTACTTGCGCGAGGTCGACGCGGCCTTGCGCTTGCGGCTAGCCGCCTTCTTCGCGGGTGCGCGTTTCGGCCTTGCCTTGGCCTTCGCCCGGCTTTTCGTCCCGGCCTTCGCCGGTTTATCGGCACGCGAGGCCGCGGCCTTATTCGACTTGGCCTCGCCGATACGTTTCTCCCGCGCCATGATGTCCAGCACGAGCTGCTGGAGCTCTCCATGTAATGAATAAAGCGGTCGTACTCGGCGTCGGAGAGGCTCCGCAGCACGTCGTGCTGTCGCATCAGGTTTACAAACCGGCGCTCGCGTTCGTACTGCCGCGGCAACGCCATCATGCCCCACTGCTCCAGTGTCTTCTCCAGGGCCGGGTTGTAGGTACGCATGAACTTGATCAGGAACGGTATCGGGTCGTGCCGCGCCAGCAGTGCAGCACTGCGCAGCATAAGCTCCATCGGCATGATGGTTTCGCCGCTCTCGATATCCTCCAGCATCCCGCGATCGGACAGACCCAGGCTTTCGGCCAGGTCCTTGACGGACATCCCGGCTGTTTCCCGGGCGTCGCGCAGGAAATGCCCCGCGTCGGCCATCGCCTCCAGCCGCTCCGGCTCCATCCGGTTGAGCAGCGTGTTGCGCAACCAGCTCTCACCGAACATCGCGGTCAGGGTCGCCGCGTTACGCGCGAGATCATAGGTTCCGCCCGCGATTTGTTCGGTCAGTTTCCTGAGGGAATCGAGCAGGGAGTCGTTGTCTTTGTCGCCGTCGGCCATGGCCGCAGCATAGCAGAATTCAAGACGCGGGCGCCAAACCGGTCTCCAGTTCGAAAATTCGCCGCAGGATATCGCGCCACTCCGAATACTGCGACTCGAGGCTGCCGCTGAGCCTGAATACCGTGCCGCTTACCTCCATGACGGTGGGCGCGACCTCGTTGTTGTATCCCGTGGCCAGTTCGTCGAGGTCCTGCTCGTGCATCTTGGACAACCGGTACGCGTTATAGGTCTGCTGCAGGGCGGAAAACGACCCGGGTGCGCCGACCCGGTCGCGCGAGCTGACACGGTCCTCGAAGTCCTCACGGTAGACCGCCTGCTCTGCGCCGAACTGCCGCCACAGGTTGTACGTGGGCGCCATCTGTTCGCTCAACCTCAGGTATTGCTCATCCACCGTATCGATAAACAGGTATTCCTGGTCCCTGAGCCGGAGCACCCGGGCCAGCATCGGGTCATCCTGCGCCGGCAGGCGCGCCAGTTCATAGCGCCCGTCATCCGCTCGCGACAGGTAGTTCGAGAAAGCCTCGGGCGCCAGGTCCGCGGCGTAACGCAGCTCCGCTATCTGCCGCACGGTGCGCAGGTGCGCGGCGCCCTGCCGCCTGCGCACGGATAACAGGTCGCCGGCGATCCGCTCATAGAGGTCGAGGTAGGGATCGCCCGGCACCTGTACGGGATAATCGGCCGGTCCGGCCTCCCCCGTGTAAGTGCTGTCGAGCCACACCGCGCCCGTCGCATCCCGCGCCACGATGTGCAACTCGAGGCGGCGACCATCCGAGTGCCGTATGCTCCCCGTCACCAGCAATTCCGAGGACGCCACCAGTTCCGGCAACACCCGCACCGCACCCCATTCCCCCGAGGCAACGAGCAACTCCCTGAGGAGCACCGGCATGTACTTCGCCTCGGACCTGCGGATCTCGGGAAAGACACCGAGCTTGCTGTGGGTCGACGCGTCCGCGGGGATGCCCGGGTCGAACACCAGCACCCCGACATCCAGCCGGGAGGACGCAGCCTCTTGCGCGAGCGACAGCGGCGTCTGCCAGAGAACCAGGCAGGCGATCAGCGTGAAAGGCAGCAGCCGGGCCGAAGTGCTGCGCATCAAAGGGGCCTGGTGGAACATACCCGGCCCCTCGTCAGCGTCATCTCACAACGGAATCCGCGCTCTCCGGGGACGAACCGGTTGTAGACCCGGTTGAGCGTCAAGGGCCGCGTCACCTGGTCGGTCGCGACTGTCGTCGCCACGTTGAGCTTCTGCCCGTCCAGTCCAGTCGTCATGACGTGCTGTATGCGCAAGCCACCCGGCAGCGACAGCCGGAACACCAGCTGGTGAGCCTGCCAGCCGCACCACTCTGTGCCGAACGGCGTTTCCGTCGACTGCGGTTCTCCGGCGTAAAATTCGCAGGTGAGATCGGAGTCCTCTTCGCGCCTGATGCGAATGCTGTTCTCATCCTGTTCGATTTCCAGCAGCGGGGTCTGGGTTACCATGTCCGCGAAACGCGCGAGGCCCATAATCGATGACCCGCTATTGGTGCCGTTGCCGCCAATGACCATGCCCGCGCCGACCGGACTCTGTCGCATACCGGGCTGGCTGCGCCGTTCCATCTCACGCTGCAGCTCGCGCACCAGCACGTCGAGCTCCTGCTGGGTGTTGTCACTCTGGCCGTAGTCCAGTTCCCAGGAGCCACTCATATCGACCGCCCTGGAATTGATGCTTTGCAGCTGCGGCTTCGCGGCGGGCGGGCTGCCGCACGCCGGCAGCAGGCATACCCAGAGGATAAGGGGGATAGCCGGAAAAATCGTTCGGGCGACGGGCATGATGACGGCAAGTGTACCCCAGCGGGGACGCGTCAACCCGCTTTCAAACCCGAAATAATGGAGGCCCACATCGCGTCGGGAGCCTGGTAGGGGGCGTAGATCGCCAGCCGGTCCGTAAAGCCGCCGTATTTTTCCAGCAAACGGCCACTGATCTCGTCCGGCGTTCCGCTCGTGGTGAACGCGTCGAGAAACGCCTGGTCGATACAGGAACCCAGCTCGTCCCAGCGCCCCTCCTTGGACAACCGGTTCAACTCCGGCTGCAGGTCGCCGTAGCCCACCGCTTCCATGGGCGGGCGGTAGGCAGGGGTCGAGGCGTAAAAGCCCAGCAGGCTCCTGACGCTCTCGGCGGCGACGGCGCGCGCCTCCTCCGTCTCCCCCGTAATCACGATGGCGTTTACCTGCAGGATGAAATCTTCCCGCGCTCGTTCTGCGCGGGCGAGGCCGCGCTGGACCGCGGGCAGCGCATGCTCCTCCAGGAAAGGCATGCTGTTGAAGGGGTGAACGATCAGCCCGTCGGCCACCTCCCCGGCCACCTCTGTCATACGCGGCCCCAGCGCTCCCAGCAGCACCGGGGGCGGCGGGCAGTCCAGCGGACCCGGGTTGAACATGGGCGTCATCAGGGTGTGGTGAAAGTACTCGCCGCGGAAATCGAGCGGCGCCCCATTCTGCCAGCAGTCAAAGATCGCCTTGAGCGCGAGTATGTACTCGCGCATGCGCGCCGCGGGCGGACTGAACTCCACGCCGAAGCGCTTCTCGATATGCGCCTTGACCTGTGAGCCGATGCCCAGCAGGAATTTGCCCTTACTGAATTTCTGCAGGTCCCAGGCCTGGTATGCCAGGTGCATGGGGTTACGGGGAAAGGCGACCGCGATGCCGGTGGCGATATCGAGATCCGGCGCATGCTCGGACGCCATCACCAGCGGGTAGAAAGGGTCCCAGCTTCCCTCGAGACTGTAGACACCGTCGTAACCGATGTCCGCCAGGCGACGCGCCTCCGCGGCCGCATCACCCAATTGTGCATAGAACGGGCCGTCAATTTTCATTGTGTGCGCTTCCACTCTGTTCGTCCTCTCGATTAGACAGGACACGGCTTGCACAAGTCCACGCCGGCGGCAGGGCGGCGCAGTGCGAGGCGGCCCCGGTTCAGCATGCTGAACGCCCGGCGAGGGGAAGTCGGCTACACTACACCCGCAGTTTCCACGTCGACCGGGAGTGAAATCGAACGCTATGCCAACCAGTATGAAAATCGGGGTCTGCCTCCCGTACATGAAAGCGGGCCTGACCCGCGAGGACTACCTGGCCTGGTTTCGCGCCATCGACGAGGGCCCCTTCCACGCCCTGTCATGCGGGGAGAGAGTCCACGGACCTACCTATGACATGCGCGTCGTCCTGTCGGCGGCGGCCATGGCGACCAGCCGCGTCGAGATTACGCCTACACTCTACGTACTGCCCATGCACAGTGCGACCCGGGTAGCCAAGGAGATCGCCACGCTGGACATTCTCTCCGGAGGCCGTATCGGCAGCGTCGCGGTAGGTTACGGCGGCCGGGAAAAGGACTACGAGGCGCTCGGCGCGAAGTACCAGGGACGCTACGGCCGCATGGATCGGCAAGTCGAGGAGATGCGCCGCGTCTGGCGCGGCGAGGAAATGGTCGCGGGTGGCGGCGTTATCGGCCCCACCCCGGGCGATCCCGCGGGACCGCGCCTGCTCGCCGGCGCCATGGGTCCCAAAAGCATCGAGCGCTGCGCGCAGTGGGCGGACGGTTTATATGCCTGGTCCGGGAACGGCGAGCGGGAAGAGCTGGCGCGCACCTTCGACATGGCGGACGCGGCGTGGCAGCGCGCGCAACGCGACGCCGCCCCCTACCGCATGGGAGGCTTCTGGTACACACTGGCTGACGACGGCCAGCAGAAACTCTACGACTATGTCTACGAGTACCTGGCAATCGCCGGCCCCGAGATCGCCACGATGATGGCGGAGTCGGTGCACCGCAGTTCGGCTGACGCGGTGCTCGAGGCACTGGACAACGCGGAAGCCGCAGGCTGCGAGGAACTGTTCCTGGTGCCGGCCACCGCGGAGCTCAGCGAACTGGAGCGGGTCTCGGAACTCCTGGCGCGCCGCTGAGGGCGGCAGGCAGCTATACTGTCGGGCGAAATGGATACTCAACCGGGCATAACGAATGGCGAAGCGCGTATACCTGTTTAACGAGGGCAGCAAGGAAGACCGGGACCTGCTCGGCGGCAAGGGCGCAAACCTGTGCGAGATGACCAGCCTGGGACTTCCGGTTCCCTATGGTTTCGTCATCACGACCAGCACCTGCCGCGAATACTTCCGGGCGGGCAACCAACTTCCCACCCTGCTCGAGCAGGAGTACCGCGTGGCGCTGGACCTGGTCGAGAAGGCCATGGGGGCGCGCTTCGGCGACCCGGAAAACCCGCTGCTGTTCTCCGTGCGCTCCGGCGCTCCGGTCTCCATGCCGGGCATGATGAACACCATACTGAACCTCGGCCTCAACGACGAGATCGTCGAGGGCCTGGCGCAGAAAACCGGTAACGCGCGCTTCGCCTACGACTGCTACCGGCGGTTTATCCAGATGTTCGCGGACGTCGTGCTGGACATCGATGGCAAACGCTTCGAACAGGAACTCGGCGAGTACAAGCGGTCACACGGCAAGACAGCGGACGTGGAAATGGAGGCGGACGACTGGCGCAACCTCATCGCCACCTACAAGACCATCGCGCAGGTACCGGACGACCCCTTCGTCCAACTGAAGATGGCCGTCGAGGCCGTGTTCCGCTCCTGGCACACACCGCGCGCCATCGTCTACCGGGAGATGAACAACATCGACGAAAAGATCGGCACCGCGGTCAACGTGCAGGCCATGGTGTTCGGTAACTTTAGTGACGACTCGGGGTCGGGCGTGGCCTTTACCCGGAACCCGTCGACCGGTGAGCGCCTGTTTTTTGGGGAGTACCTCGCCAATGCGGCGGGGGAAGACGTGGTCGCGGGCATTCGCACGCCCCAGCCGGTTGCCTCGCTCGCCGACCAGATGCCGAAGATTTACGAACAGCTGTACTCCACCCAGGCGCTGCTCGAAGAGCACTACCGGGATATGCAGGACATCGAGTTCACGGTGCAGGAGGGCAAGCTGTACCTCCTGCAGACTCGCAGCGGCAAGCGAACCGGCAGGGCTTCGATCAAGATTGCCGTGGACATGGTCAGGGAAGGCATGATCACGGAGCGGGAAGCGCTGCTGCGCGTCGCGCCCGAGCACGTCGAGTCGTTCCTGCATCCCATGGTGGACCCGGCCGCCAAGCAGGACATCATCGCCACGGGGCTACCCGCCAGCCCCGGCGGCGCGACCGGCCGCGTGGTTTTCTCAGCGAACGAGGCAGAAGCGGAGCACGACGCGGGGAACAGCGTGATCCTGCTGCGGCGCGAGACCACCCCGGAGGACATTCACGGCATGCGGGTTGCCGCCGGCGTGCTGACCGAACTGGGCGGCATGACCTCCCATGCGGCAGTCGTCGCGCGGGGCATGGGCGTCTGCGCCATCACGGGCTGCAGCGACCTCAGTATCGACTGTGATGCGGGAACCGCGACCGCGGAAACGGGAACCGTCATCAATCGCGGCGACATCATTACGCTGGACGGCGCGTCCGGCGAGGTCATGCTCGGAGACATCGCCAAGATCGAGGCGAGTTCCAGCGATGACTTCCAGGTACTGCTGGGCTGGGCCGACAAGTACCGGAGGCTGCGCGTCCGGGCAAATGCGGAGACACCGGAGGATGCCCGCAAGGCGCGGGAGCTAGGCGCCGAGGGCATCGGCCTGTGCCGCACCGAGCACATGTTCTTCGCCGAGGACCGCATCGACGTCATGCGAGCGATGATTCTCGCGGAGACGCTGGAAGAGCGCCAGAACTTCCTCGACCAGCTGCAGGTCTTCCAGCACGACGACATTCTCGAATTATTCAAGGTCATGGACGGCCTGCCCGTTACCATCCGGCTGCTGGACCCTCCCCTGCACGAGTTTCTCCCGCAGAACAGCGACGATATCGAAGCCCTGTCGAAGCGCCTGGGAAAACCCGTGGAACAGGTGCGGGGTATCGTCGAACGACTGACGGAGGTCAACCCCATGCTGGGCTTCCGCGGTTGCCGCATGTCCGTGGTGTATCCCGAAATCACCGAAATGCAGGTACGCGCCATTATCAGCGCCGCCGCGGACGCCATGAGCGAGGGCTGCCGGCCCATGCCGGAGATCATGATCCCGCTGGTGGTCAACGTGCGCGAGATCCGATTGATTACCGGCATCATAGACAAGTGTTTCTATGACATGGCGCGCGCGCGCCCGGTGTCCTTCCGCTACAAGATCGGCACCATGATCGAGACACCGCGGGCGACACTGGGCGCCGACCGCCTCGCCCCCGAGATCGAATTCATGAGCTTCGGCACTAACGACCTCACGCAGATGACCTACGGCTTCTCACGTGACGACGCGGGCCGGTTCATTCCCAAATACCTGAAGGAAAAGCTGATCGACATGGACCCCTTCGTATCGCTGGACCAGCGCGCCGTCGGCCGCCTGATGACCATGGCGATCCAGGAAAGCCGTGAGGTCAAGAAAGGCATCAAGTACGGCATCTGCGGCGAGCACGGTGGAGACCCCCGGTCCATCCAGTTCTGCCACGACATCGGCCTGGATTACGTATCCTGCAGCGCCTACCGGGTGCCGATCGCACGCATCGCGGCGGCACAGGCGAACGTGGGAAGCGAGTGGGAGGTAGCGGGCGACCGCTAGCCATCCCAGCCTCTCTATCGTTACTACTGTAGCTCTTCCTTCAGGACGAACTTCAACACCTTGCCCGCGGGGTTACGCGGCAGCGCATCGACCACGTGCAGCCGCGACGGCAGCTTGTAACTCGCGAGTTCTGCCCGCGCGTACTCGCGCAGATCGTCCAGCGTCAGTTCCTGCCCCGGGTGGAGGGCCGCGACAGCCGTGACCGCCTCGCCCCACTTCTCGTCGGGTAGACCTATCACGGCCACCTCGGCAATCGCCTCGTGCCGGTACAACACACTCTCTACCTCCGCGGGGTAAACGTTCTCACCGCCGGAAATCACCATATCCTTGAGCCGGTCACAGATGAACAGGAAGCCGTCCTCGTCGATGTAGCCCACGTCGCCGGAGTGCAACCACCCCGCCGGGTCGATTGCCTCCGCGGTTGCCTCGGGGCGGTTCCAGTACCCTTTCATGATATTGGGGCCGCGCACGCAAATCTCCCCACGCTCTCCGGCTGCCACGGGCTGGTTGTTGTCGTCGACAATTCGCACCTCGCTGTAAAGCGGCGGCTGGCCCGCGGAACCCAGTTTGCTGCTGGTCCATTCCGGCGTGAGGAAGGAAGCGAACGGCGCCGTCTCCGTGAGTCCGTAGCCCTGGCAGAAATCGATCCCGCGGGCGGCATACAACTCGATCAGGGATTCGGGGACCGGTGCAGCGCCACAGATCAGGTTCTGTACCGAGGACAGGTCGCTGCCGGCGAACGATTCCTCCTGCGACATGAACAGGAACATGGCCGGCGCGCCGAACATGTGCGTGACCCCGTAGCGCCCGATATCCTTGAGCACCCTGGCAGGGTCGAAGTTGCGCAACAGCACGACCCGGGACCCGACGTGGAAGGAATTCAGGGTCATGACGTTCAGGCCGCCGATGTGGAACAGTGGCGCCGCCGTCAGGATGATGTCGTCGCGCGAACCGCCGAACGCCAGCATCGCGTTGAAGTTGTTCCAGAGAATATTGCCGTGGGTCAGCATCGCACCCTTCGGCCTCCCCGTCGTCCCCGACGTGTACATGATGACCGCCACGTCGTGCTGGTCGACCGAGACCGGGTGTGCCAGCGGCTCGGCGCAGGCCCGTTCGGGGGGCAGGTGACGCCAGCCTGCCGCCTCGCCCTCGCTGGAAAAGTGATGCCTGCAGCACAGCTCCGGTAGTGCGGGCTCCAGCACAGGGCGCAGGGTATCGTCCACGACGATGCTGTGAATCCCCGCGTCGTTGATGATGTAGGTCAGCTCTTCCGCGGTGAGGCGGAAATTGAGCGGCACGAAAATCGCCCCCAGCGCCTGGGCGGCGAACATGGTCTCGAGCAGTGCCGGGTGGTTCAGCCCGAGGTAGCCGACGCGATCTCCCGCGCAGACCCCCGCGGACCTGAACAGGCTGGCCTGGCGCCGGACCCGGCCGGCAAATTCCTCGAAGGTTGTCTCCTGCTCCTCGAATACCAGCGCGATGCGCTCCGGGTTGAGCGCCGCACGGCGCAGTAACGCCGCGGCGAGGTTAATTTCGACGCTTGCTCTATTCACACTGACCTCCCTGGTGGCTGCCGCGGGGAACGCCTGCGGAGCCCTGGTTGTTCGGCTGGACCAAAGGATACTATCATCTACCCCCTGGCCGTAGAATCCCACCGCGTGGTGGACCGGATAAGGAAGGTTATAGGACATGAGCGACAGTAACTGGCAGGTCTTCGATCTCGACGCGTTGCGAGGCAAACTCAAGGGCGACGCGGTCGAATACCTGGAGTTCCTGAACGAATCGGCGGTGAACTGCGGCATCTACTTCCTTCCCGCCGGCAGCACGGACATGCAGGCTCCCCACGACGACGACGAGGTCTACGTGGTGCTGGGCGGCCGGGCCCGCATGCGGCTGGACGAGGAAGAGAGGGACGTCGGACCCGGCTCCCTGCTCTATGTCGGCGCCACGACACGGCACTCGTTCTTCGAGATCGAGGAAGATATGACGCTGCTGGTCCTCTTTGCCACCCCGCCGCGCGCTTAAGCTTGTGGCGGAAATCTGCTAACGTTGCGCCTCTTTTTTTTACCTCACGGAACGCCACGAGATGACCGACAGCTTTCACCCTCCCCTGCGCACCCTGATGGGCCCGGGGCCCTCGGATGTGTCCCCCAGGGTCCTCGGCGCCCTCTCGCGCCCCACCATCGGTCACCTGGACCCCCTGTTCCTGGACCTGATGGACGAGATCAAGTCGCTCCTGCAGTTTGCGTTCCAGACCGCCAACCCCCTGACCCTGCCCGTTTCAGCGCCGGGCTCCGCCGGCATGGAGGCCTGCTTTGTTAACCTGGTATCTCCCGGCGACAAGGTAATCGTCTGCCAGAACGGCGTATTCGGTGGGCGCATGAAAGAGAACGTCGAACGCTGCGGCGCGACCGCGGTCATGGTCGAGGACAGCTGGGGGGAAGCCGTCAGCCTCGACAAGGTTGCGGATGCGTTCAGGTCACACCCGGACGCGAGCCTGCTCGCATTCGTCCACGCGGAAACGTCGACCGGCGTACGCAGCGACGCGGCAGCGCTCTGGGCGCCGGCCTCCGAGCACGGCGCCCTGTCGATCATGGATACGGTGACCTCGCTGGCGGGCATCGAGGTGTCAGTCGACAAGTGGGGTGCCGATGCCGTGTACTCCGGCACGCAGAAGTGCCTGTCCTGCGTCCCTGGCATCTCCCCCGTCACCTTCAGCGAACGGGCCGTCGAGCGCATCAACAACCGCGAGCACAAGGTGCAGAGCTGGTTCCTCGACATGCAGCTGGTCATGGGCTACTGGGGCGGCGAGGGCAAGCGGGCGTACCATCACACGGCGCCGATCAATGCGCTTTACGCACTGCACGAATCACTGTTGATGCTGCACGAGGAAGGCCTCGAGGCCTCCCACGCACGCCATCTGCGCAACCATCGAGCACTGGTGGCGGGACTCGAGGCGATGGGTCTGTCCATGGCGGTCGCCGAGGACTGGCGCCTGCCGCAGCTCAACTCGGTGCTGATTCCCGAGGGGGTGGACGACGCCGCCGTGCGCGCCGCGCTGCTCGCCGAGTTCGACCTGGAGATCGGCGCCGGGCTGGGTGCACTCGCGGGCAAGACCTGGCGCATCGGCCTGATGGGCTTCGCCAGCAGCGAGCGCAACGTGGCTTACTGCCTGCAGGCACTGGAAGCGATTCTCCACCGACAGGGTGCCGACGTGACTCCCGGCATGGCGCTGGACGCGGCGAGAGCGGAATTCGACGGCGGTCACTGATCCCGCCGGGCGATCAGGGACCGCTCAACATGCGCCACATGGTCGAGAGTCGATCCGGTCCGGCGTCACGGTGCACCAGGTACAACGCGTGATCCCCGTTTCTCGCGCCGGGTCGTAATTCGATACTCCACAGGGGCTTAACCTCGTTGGGGATCATCGAGTAGCGCACATCGATGACGCGGTTGGCATAAATCGGGTCGCGGGCAATGTAGCCATTACTGAACCAGCGGAAGCGCTCGATATCGCGCGCCTGCTGCGATTCCCGCTCCAGCCACGGCAGATCACGGTCGATATCCAGCTTCTCCACCGACTCTCCCTCGAACACCCTCGGTGACAGGGTCGCCCGCACCGCGTCCACATGGAACTGCTCGTCCGTCTCGTAGACGATTTTCCACAGCAGGATGTTGCCGAAACTGGGCTTCGCCTCAAGCCGCAGCGGCGTGTGGCCCCGTTCGGCCGCCAACGCCCGTCCCATGTCGATCGCCTCGTCGCGCTGCCACAGTCCCAGCGCCATATAGGCGAACGCCCAGCACAGCGCGATGCGCGTGTAGACCGGCTTGCGCCGCCGGGCGGCGAGTATCACCGCCCCCAGTAGTGGGACCGTGAACAGCGGATCGATAATGGAGATGGTGTTCCAGGCGATGCGCAAATCGCTGAACGGCCAGAACAACATGGTGCCGTAGGTGGTGCAGGCATCGAGCAGCGCGTGGGTCGCGTAACCCAATGTGCAGAACAGCCAGGTGTTCCTGAAAGTGAGGCCGCGGCGGCGCCCGATCAGCCCGTGCAGCACCAGCGCGCAAATCAGGCCGCCCACGGGAATGAACACCAGGGCATGGGTAAACTGCCGGTGGTACTCCAGGAACAACAGCGGATCCTCGCTGGACCGGATCAGGACGTCGAGGTCCGCCGCCATGCCGGCAAGAAAGCCCAGCAGGCCGGCGCTGGCCGCATATCGGGGATGGTTCAACGACTGCGGTAGCGCGGCGCCGAGTGTGCCCTGGGTCAACGGGTCCATCAGCCCACCCGCTGCAGCGTATTCACATCCGTGTGCTCGTAAGACGTCTTGTCGTAGATGTCGAGCAGCGTGGTCTGCTGGTAGCGAATTTCATCGCCGCTGACGTTTATCGAATGGGTGAAGCCAATGGTTTTTGCCTTGTTGAACATGAACCGGGCCTGGGTGATCCCGGTTTCACCCCCGGAGGATACCGCCAGTTCCACGACCTGCGACGCGTCAGCAGGAGCGGCGGCCGTACCCTCGGCTACAACCCCGACGCCACGCGGGATGACAAAGGTTTCCACGATGCCGTTGCTGGAGGCGTCCCACAGCCAGTAACCGACCTGGTCGTGGAACACCTCGTCGTTCGACTTGCGGGTGACCACCTGGTGGTAGCGGACAATGGCCAGGGTCTGCTCCTCCGCGTTGGTGACGTCACCGGCCGCCTCGAAAACAAGGGTCTCGTAGAACGGGCTGCGCTCGTCGCCGTCCGGCTCGGGGGCAACATCCATGCCCCTGTCGCCATTCCAGGCACCCACCAACGCCGCCAGCGGGCCGTAATCGACTCCGTCTATCACCGTGTGTTCACCCACGAATCAGTGTCTCCTGACAATGGAAAGTATTCGCCAAATGTACCCGAGTATGACCATACTCGCCACCGGGGCATACAATTCATTAAACTTTGCACAAGAACAGAAGCACGCGTGATCATGCACAGCGGCTAACAGCAACAGCGATCCTGACAGGGGGACCCACTGATGCGCGCAATGGTACTGCAGGCCCAGCACAGTGAACTGCAAGCACAGGACGTCCCCAGGCCGCGCGCGGGCGCGGGCGAACTACTGCTGCGGGTCAGGGCCTGCGGCATCTGCCGCACGGACCTGCACGTGGTCGACGGCGACCTGAGGGAGCCGGCACTGCCGCTCATACCGGGTCACCAGATCGTCGGCGAGGTCGTCGACCTGGGCGACGATGTCACGGGGTTCGCCACCGGTGACCGGGTGGGAGTGCCCTGGCTGGGCGGCAGCTGCGGGGACTGCTGGTACTGCAGGCACGAGAAGGAGAACCTGTGCGACGAGGCCCGCTACACGGGTTACCAGATCAACGGCGGCTTCGCCGAGTTCACCGTGGCCGACGCCGCCTACTGCTTTCCCATCCCGGCGCAATACAGCGACGCGCAGGCGGCGCCCCTGCTGTGCGCGGGGCTGATCGGCTACCGCGCCTACCGGCTGGTCGAGTCCTGCGAGTCGATCGGGCTGTACGGCTTCGGCGCGGCCGCCCACATACTGGCACAGGTGGCGCGGCACCGCGGCCAGTCGATCTACGCGTTCACCCGCCCGGGCGACGACGAGGCGCAGGCGTTCGCGCGCGGCCTCGGTGCAAGCTGGGCGGGAAACTCAGGACAGGCGCCACCCGAACCGCTGGATGGCGCGATTATTTTCGCGCCGGCGGGAGAACTCGTGCCAGAGGCGCTGCGAGCCGTGCGCAAGGGCGGCCGCGTGGTCTGCGCGGGCATCCACATGTCGGATATTCCGAGCTTTCCCTACGACATACTGTGGGGCGAGCGCGAGCTGTGCTCGGTCGCCAATCTCACCCGCCAGGACGGCGAGGAATTCCTGCCGCTGGCGGCGGAGATACCGGTGGCAACCACCGTGCATGAATATCCGCTGGAACGCGCCAACGAGGCCCTGGACGACTTGCGTCACGGTCGCTTCAGCGGCGCCGCCGTCCTCGTGCCTTGAGCCGAAAGCCTGTGCAGGAGAGCCCCGGAAAATCTCACTCCGCCGGTTTTTCGATGTCCCTGAGTTCACTATGCAACGTATCGATGATCAGGCACACCACCGCGATGATCAGGCACACCACACCGAAACAACTCAATACGATGACGATTGACCTGGCCATCGCCTCGTCCGACACGAGGAGATGGCCCAACAGTGCGGCGACCGCATCCGCCGCTATGCCCACGTAGAGTGCGACCAGAGAGTAACGCAACAGAGGCAGCTGGCGCCGCAATGCCGAATGCTCAGGCCTTGTGGCGATGTGGAGCAACAGCTGGTTATACCTGGCCGATGTGGACAGCACGAGCAGCGCCATGCCAGGAATAATCAATAGCGGCGCAACCCAATATCCGAGTGTTTGCACCAGGCTACCCCCCCTGACCCTGTTGTCGGGTCGTTTCTTTCGTTGGGATCAATTCGACCTGCAACTCCGGGTGTTCCCTGGGCACGGCAATACGAAACCAGATAAATGGCAATAATGGATTGGGCAGCCAGTAGAGCCAGCCCAGGTTGCGCGATCGGCCGCCGCGCCAATGGTAGTCCATCCAGACATAGAGCAACTTGTAGATACACAAGCCAGGAACATAGTTGGGTTTGAATCCAGCCGTTTTCATGTGACGGCGCCTGATGTAGTAGTTGCCCTCGAAAGGCGTGATACCCCAACCACTCGGCCCCTCCGCGAGCAGCTCCCCACTCGCTCGATGGGTTATCCTGACAAGCATCCCCTCTCCAACCTAACGCTGTATCTCAGCTTCCACTTCCTGGATCTCACGGTTAAGGAAGAAGCTGATGACAGTGCGAATAACCACCAGGGCCGCCAGGAACCATAGATCGTCAAGCGTGCGACTCACAACCGTATGCAGCAGGTCTGAAATAATGAGCAGCTCGAGTGCAAAGACCAGCTTGACGCCAAGATCGCAGCGTGCGATCTGCAAGCGCATGATCCGATCCGTCGTCGCGCCGGCGACAGACGCCTTTACAAACGCATAGACGGCCAAGATAAAAGCCCACACCATGATGGCCGACGCCGCCAGGTCGATGATGACGGCCGCTCCCTCGATAACGGTGTGAAACAAGTGCATCATGGCGTTACTAAATCAGCTCGGCGTCGGTGATGATCTCCACCAGGGCCGGCCCCCTATGCTCCAGTGCTTTTTCAAATGCAGGTCCAAACTCGACCGCCTCGGTGACCCTGTACCCCTGGCCGCCGCACAACTTCGCGAATGAGGCAAAATTGGGGTTATGCAGGTCTGTCTCCCACACCGGCCACTCTCCCGCGCGTTGTTCCTTGGATATCTTACCGAGTTCGGAGTTATTCAGCAGGACATGGGTGATGTCCATGTTGTACTTCACCGCCGTGGTGAAGTCGCCGAGGTACTGGCCAAAGCCGCCGTCACCGCTGATGGATATGACCTTGCGGCCCCGGTATTCATCGAGATCCTGTGTGGCCGCCCAGGCGCCCATCGCAGCCGAGAAGGCGAAGCCGATGGAACCGAGGTAACCGGACATCAGCACGCGCTGCCCCTTACTTTCGAAATAGCGCCCGAACGAATAGGTATTATTACCCACGTCCACGGCAATGATGGCATCGGGTGGCACCAGTTGGCTCAGCGCATGGAAGATCGACACGGAATTGACGCCCTTGCCCAGGTCGTCGTCGAGGCGACTCTCCTTCTCCGCGCGCCAGATCGCCCAGCGCTCCTCCAGCTCCTGCCGCTGGTCCGTGGCGCGGGGCGTGTCAGGCAATGCCGCATTCACGAGCTGCGCCGTGCGCCCGATATCGCCCCACACGGGCAGATCGACCTTGTGGAATTTTCCCAGTGTCATTCGATCGAAGTCCACCTGGATAATAGGCTTCTTGGGCGTGATGCCCGTATGGTTCGAGAACGAGGACCCGAAGGCGAGGATCAGGTCGCACTCGTTCATGAACCAGCTGGCGACGGGCGTGCCGGAACGTCCCAGCACACCGGCTGCGAGCGGATGATGATCGGGAATCTGGCCCTTGGCCTTGAACGTGGTAAGCACGGGCGCGTGGAGCTTCTCCGCGAGTGCGATCACCTCCGGCATGCCGTCCAGGGCGCCGTAGCCGACGATGATGATGGGCCGACTGGCGGCCGCAAGCCTGCTGATGATGTCCTCCAGGACGCCCGCATCCGGCGCAATACTCGAAACTGCCACGCGTCCGGCCGGCCCCGCCGTCGGCTCGGCCTCGCCGGCAGGGAGTGTTTGCACATCATCGGGGAAGATCAGGTGCGCCACGTCGCGCTCAACGATCGCATTCTTCAGGGCCAGGTTCATCAGTTCCGCATGTTTTGACGTATGCAGGACAGTCTGGCTGAAGCGCGCCACCGGCGCGAAGGCGGCAGCCAGGTCGATATCCTGGAACGCGCCGGGGCCGAACACCTGCACGTTGACCTGTCCCGTGAGCGCCAGCACCGGCGCACGGTCGACCTTGGCATCCCATAGACCGGTTACCAGGTTGGTGGCGCCGGGTCCGGCAATGGTCAGGCAGGCGGCGGGCTTGCCGGTGAGTTTGCCATAGCCGGAGCAGGCGAAGGCCGCCGCGCCCTCGTGGCGGACGCCGAAGAAGGTTAGCCTGCCCTGTTTGGCCTCCAGGCGCAGGGCATCGGACAGGCCGAGGTTGGAGTGGCCGACGATGCCGAAC
>CAJIAY010000360.1_pt1 | contig 27039 bp, 26 predicted proteins | sample 9199221 | NCBI WGS metagenome assembly CAJIAY01 (sample SAMEA7708283, study PRJEB35096) | sediment metagenome | biome: marine neritic benthic zone biome [ENVO:01000025]; feature: sediment [ENVO:00002007]; material: shallow marine sediment [ENVO:03000034] sea grass bed [ENVO_01000059] ...
AGATCGAGGGAGTCCAGCGCCTTCAGGGTATGGTCCGTATCGCTGAACACCAGCGCGGGATTACCACCATTCACTATCAGGGCCCTGATCTGACCCTTACCGGGTGTGAGTATTTCGTCGGTCAGGGTATTGGTGGGCATTTCCTGGTAACCAAACAGACCCGTGATGCCCTGAATGTTACGCATCCGTGACCAGTGTTCGGTCCGCATGTTCACCGGCAGGGGCTGGTTGCCCGAATCCGGCAATACGGGCCCGAGTGTGCCGTCGATGCGCGTCATGCCGCCGCGTCGGTCAAAGCGACCGCAGAGGGCATTCAGTGTCTGCACCAGCTGGGTATTCAGATTCTGGTGGCGTGCCATATGCAGCCCGGTACCGGAAGCGGCAGCACCACTGCCGGCGGTGGCGAACAGACGCGCCGCTTCCACGATGTCGGGCGCCGCGCAGGTGGTGCGCCTCTGGGTATAGGCCAGGTCAAAGGGCTTCACCGCCTCGTGGAGATCCTCTAACCCGCTGACATAGTTTGCGACGTACTCCGCGTCATACCAGTTGTTCTCGATGATCTCCCGGATCATGCAGGCCAGCAACGCGGCATCCTCACCCGGCTTCACCTGCAGGTGGACGTGCGCGCGCTCCGCAAGGTCCGAACGGCGCGGGTCGACCACGACGAGCTTCATGCCGCGCTGCAATGCCCGCTTGACCCGGGTCATGGGATTGGACTGGGGCATGGTCCACTGGTGCGAGACCACGGGGTTGGTGCCGACGAACAGCGCGCTTTGCGCATGTTCGATGTCGAAACAGCCGAGCGGCAGGGCGCCGCCAAACAGCCTGTCATAGGCGATGATCAATGACGGCGAATCGATCGTCAGCGAGGTGTACAGGCGCGGCGAACCAAACGCTTCCAGCCACTTCGCCACATACCACGGACCGCCCGCCGCGGTGCGGTGGCCGCCGCAGCCGACATACACGGCCACGGACTCGGGCCCGTGCTCATCGATAATCGCGCGCAGCCGGTCGCCGATCTCATCCATCGCCTGCGCGCTGTCGATACCGGCGAAGCTCCCGTCGACCCGCTTTAGCGAGCGCCGCAGCCGGTCCGGGTGATTGATTCGCTCGGCCTCGGCCCGCCCCTTGGGGCAGGTATAGCCCTCCGACACCGGGTTGTCGTGGTCGCCACGCACTGCCACCACCCGGTTGTCGTCGACGTCCACTTCCAGTCCGCAGAACACGTGGCAGAAGCGGCAGAAGGTCTTCTTGGTCTCGATCATCTTGCAGGCCCTGGTGATTGGGTTAGGGGCGACCGGGTGTGCCGATCAGCTGTTCAGCTGTGCCACTCGCGGGTCGTTGGGGTAGATCCATTCCTCGCCGAGCACCTGCTCCACGCGCAACTCCGGGGGAATATTCTCGATACCGATCATGCGATCGGCCGCCTCGTTCCAGTGATAAATGCGCGACTCCTGGTAACTGAGCGGCACACCCTCGAAGCCGTAGGATTCCATCGACTTCTGTATCTTCTCACCGAACTGGGTGTCTTCCTGCAGCACGGCACACAGCTCGGCGCCGTCGTTCTCCGTCCACAGGTCCGGGCGCAACCCCTCCTTCCAGGGCGGCGCCATGGTCCAGGTCTCCATGCGACACTTGTTAATACCGTCGGGCCAGAACAGGATCGGCGGGATCGCATACTGGCTCAGCGGTGAGACCCAGTTGGGAAACAGGCCGTAGGACTGGGTGCAGGTGCGGCCGATCTCGCCCACGGTATCGATCTCCGCGACGTCCGGCGGCACCGCCATGACCTCCAGCGCGGCGCTGACCGGGGTCGGCGCGACCATGCGCCCGTGCCCGTTCGGGTACAGGGTATTGACGTTACGCCGGTCGTCAAGAATCGGGGAGACCGTCTTCGGGTGAATGCTGCGTACGTGGTAGACCTCGGTGTTGGCCTCCATGGCGATCTTCCAGTTGCAGTCGAGGTCGAACACGTGGCGCGCCGCCAGGCGGCAATTTTCGAACTGGAACTCCTGCCACTCATCGGCGATGGGACCAAGCCAGTCGCGCAGCGGCATCGCCTCCGGATCGAAGTTGGCAAACACGAGGTTGCCATACCGTTCGCAGCGGATGGGCTTCAGTCCGCGGGTGGCGAAATCCAGGTCGCCAAAATCCTCCGGGTCGCGAATGGCGACCAGTTCTCCCCCCCGGCTATAGGACCAGCCGTGGTAGGGGCAGGCGAAGCGCTTCTTGCTGCCGCGTCGCTCGGTGACCACGGGTGCGCCGCGGTGACTGCAGGTGTTGTAAAAAGCCCTGACCTCACCGTCGTCACCATGGATCAACAGCACCGGCTGCCCGGCGGTCTCCCACAGCATGAAGCTACCGGGCTCCGGCAGCTCATCGATATGCGCCGCCAGCAGCCAGCTCTTGCGCCAGATGTAGGCGTGCTCCAGTTCAAAAAAGCGCGGGTCCGTGTAGCGACCGGCGGGGATATCAGGCAGGCTGGGAAAACCCGCCGGCGGAGCCTTGCGCGTAGCCTCGAACTCCATGAGATCCTTCAGGGTCTGTATCTCTTCAGGGCTCATGGGCATGAGGTGCGTCTCCGGGCCGGGTATGTTTGAATTATCCACCAGGGTGAGAGAACTAATAGTATAGACTCAGCACAGGCCTGACCACTGTGCGAATCTGGAGACCGAGATGCACAAGTTGATAATGGCCGTGGTGGTAGCGATCGCCGCGGCCGCCTGGTTCTGGTTCAACCAGGAGGAACCCGGACCCACCAAAGACGAGTTACAACTTCAGGAGAACGCCCGGTTAATCAAGGAATGTATACGGCGGGAACAGACACTCAATGCCGGCGCGCGAAAAGCCGGTGGCGACAACCTTGCCGTGGACAGCGAGGCACTGTGCGCAGAGAAGTACAAGCTGTACAAATCTGAGGGCCAGTGGCATCAACTGGATGCCTACGACAACGACGTGTGGGCCTCGCAATAGGTGCGCGCCTATCCGGGCTCGGCAGTGAGCCTTCGGGGATAGAGCTTGATAACCAGCTGGTGTAGCGCCTCGCTGAAACTTGCCTTCGGGTTTTCCTTGCAGTAACGCTGCAGCCACACCATGTGCGTCTTCACATTCTTGCCCCCGGCAATGTCATAGGTGTCAAATGCGAGCCTGTTGATCGCGGTCAGGTAGCCCATGGTGTAAAGGGAAAAAGTGTACAGGAGGCGCCAGTTGTCATCCTCGTTGGCTATCTCCACGGCGGTATTGAGATCGAAACAGGTCTCCACCGTATTGATGGATAACACGTGGTACGCATTGTCACCGTCCGCCGCGCGGGACGCGCTGGAGAGCAGCACGCACGCCAGCACCAGCACCAGTTTGATGTTTACGGTCGAATCGCTACCGCTCATGGGACACCCCTGCATTCTCGCCGGTTCCCTATGATAGTAACTGACCGGCACGGAGGGAAATACCGCGTTCGGATGACGCATCTCCCCCCAAGGGCAGGCGCCGCACGACTCAGCGGTTGCGGGCCAGCTGGGCTTCCAGCTTCTCCTTCATCGGCAGCACCCACTGCTCCTTGAGCCGGGGCGACAACAGGCCGGCATCTTCCAGCTCGTCACAGAGCTTCATCTGGTGGGTGAGGTCGAACAGGTCGAACTGCCGGCAGATCCTGGCATCGCCGTCGAGCGTGATAAACGAGATACCGGGGGTCTCGAAGAAGCTGCCGGCGGCGCGCTTGCCGCGGCGCCGGCCGGGCCAGTGGGTCGCCAGGGGGTTATCGGAGGCGGTATAGGCCCCCATGTAGGGAAAGGTCCACCCTTCCCAGCCCACCTGCATATCGCGGCCGTAGTGGGTGGCCTTGATCTCGTCGATACCGTTCGCCGTGACTTCCATGACACCGGCGTACTCGCAGGTGTAGATACAGTCCACCGCGTAGATCTCGTCCACGAAGAACAGCCAGTCGTTGGTGCGGGACGCCTCCTGATGGGCGGCGATCAGCCTGTCCGCCGTGGCGCGCAGTTTCTCGTTGCTCAAAGTACCCACTAGCAGTTCCCTCCGTCATCCAGTGCCGCTGGCCTGGGAATATGCCGCCACGATATCCTCGACCGCGGCCAGAACGTTGTTGCGGCTGTAGCCGAGATCACTACCCTGCGGCTCGTACTCGATGGTGGCGTTGCGCCCTGCATAGAGTATGGCATCGGGGAACAGCGGGTGCTCCTCCCGGGAGACCGGTAGATCCACGGGGTTGCCAACCGCGCCGAAAAACAGTTCCAGGTACGCCTTCCAACTCAAATTCTCGTCACCGACCAGATAGGCCCTGCCGCCCTCGCCCCGCTCCAGAGCACCCGCGATCGCCTCGGACACGGAACGGCTCGCGATGTGGTTGACTCCGCCCGCGGGCGCCACGAGGGGCACTCCCTCCAACCGGCCCGCGGCATAATGCACCAACGCCTCCAGGTGCGGTTGGTGCAGGCCGGGCACATGACCAATGATGAACGGCGCGTTCAGGCTGCACACCGTGAAGCTGCCCGAGTTGAGGGCGCGCAGCCCCTCGTCCGCCAGGTGGCGCGAGCGCACGTAGGCGCTGGTCTGGATTTTTTCCGGAACGACCTGCGGATAATAGGTGCCAATGTACACCGCGCGGACGATTCCCGCTTCCCTCGCGGTATGAAAAAACCGCGGGATCGCCTCCACGTTGACGCGCTGGTAGAAGGCGGCCTCGTCCTCCCCCGGGGGTACCTGCCGGATATCCGCCCCGGCGGCGAACACCATCTGGTCGAAAGCGGACAGTACATCCCCAGACACCGCGTCATCCACGTAGTTGGCAGCGATGTGCGTGAAACGCTGCAGGCACTCGAGGGTGGGCGCGGAACGCGACATCAGTGTGACATCGTGACCGGCCTCGCGAAGGTGCAGGGCCGCGTGGGCCCCGGTCAGGCCCGTTCCGCCCACGATAAGGATTTTCATGGGAACAGGGTCTCCTCTGGAACGCTAGGCGATGCCCAGCAGGTCATCCCGCTGGCCCATGACCACCTCGGCGCAGTAACCGAAGTCCACCGGCAGATTATGGCCGCTGACAAAGCCGGCGAGCCGGCTGTTGAGCATGACCAGCGGCGCCCCCATCTCGGCCCCGCTCGCGTAACGGCCATTGGAGGGCAGGAACAACTCCACCGCCTCGTCGGGAATCTGGCCCTCGCCCTTCAGGATTTTCATGAAGCCGCTGTCGGTGGGAGAAGGCGCAATGCAGTTGATGCGAATTCCCTTCCGCGCGAGTTCCCTGGCCTTGATCATCGTGTAGACAATGATGCATTGCTTGGAAAACCCGTATCCGTCGGTCACATCCCCCGCGTGCTCCTCCAGCCAGTTGGTGGCGGTGTCGAAACCGTTATCGAGGGCCAGGAACGCCTTTACACGGTCAAGGTTGGGTTTCCATCCCATGCCTGCGGTGGACGCGATGGACGCAATGCCGCCGCCCTCGCTGATCCTGTCGATCAGTCCCTCGGTAAGGTAGCGCAGTCCCGTGAAGTTGATCAGGACGGTGTCGACCACGGCGAACGGCGGGCTGGGCACGCCCGCACAGTTAAATAGCGCGAAGATATCCTGTGGTAGTTGTTCCAGCGCCGCATCGATGCTGGCGCCGTCCTTCATATCGACCTTGAGCGACGCGGCGACCGGTACCGAGACGTCCGCGATATCCAGCGCATGGACCTGCGCGCCCGCGTCGACCAGCAATTGCGCGGCCGCCTCGCCCATACCGGACGCCGCCCCGGTGATGACGACATTCTTCCCGTTGTATCCCAGCACGTCGTTCATACATTACCCTTCTTTGTTCAAGCCGATTCAGAAAATGGTTTTCGAGGTGAGTACGTTCGGTCGCACCTCAAGCAGGTCGACACCGACGCCGGGGCGCTGCGACAAAGCGTAGCAAACCGCCTCCGCGACATCGTCGGATTCCATGCCCATGTCGAGGTAGGTTCCCGTATCGCGCCACGCCTCCAGCGCCGCTGCAAAGGCGTCGGGGTCCCAGCCCGTGGCGAAGTCCGTGACAGCGCCGCCGGGACGCACGCAGGTTACCCCGATGTTGTCATGCTGCAGTTCGAGGCGCAGGTCGCGGGTAAACCGCTCCACCGCGGCCTTGGTGGAAGCGTAGATGGAAAGGTGGCTGATCTCGTCATAATGCCAGGCGCTGGCGGAAGAGATATTGACGATGCGCGGGTTGTCGCCGCCGCGTAGCAGGGGTATCGCAGCCTGGCAGCAGAATACCGTGCCGAGGAAGTTGGTCTGCACCTGCGACAATACCTCCGCCTCGACCAGGTCCTCCACACGATTCGGCGTCGCCAACCCCGCGTTGTTGACCAGGCCGTCCAGGCGTCCGAAGTGTTCCCTGATGGTTTCAAACACGCTGCGAATCTGTTCGCTGGAACCCACGTCACAGGCTACCCCGAACGCGTGATCGGTACCGATCTCGGCCACCGCCTGGTCCAGGCTTGCCTGGTTGCGGCTGATCAGGCCGACTTTCGCCCCGTGCTCCACCAGCCGCTTGGTGATTGCAAGTCCGAAGCCCCGGGATCCCCCGGTAACGATGCAGGCGCGCCCGTCGAGATCGAGGCTCATACGGCAATCGCCAGTGTTTTCGTCTCCAGGTATTCCTCGAAGCCCTCCGGCCCCATCTCGCGGCCGATGCCGCTCTGCTTGTAACCGCCGAAGGGAGAGTCGGCACCGTAATAGATACCGCCGTTGACCGCCACGGTACCCGTACGGATACGCCGCGCGACCGACAACGCGCGTTCTTCGCTGGCCGACCACACACCGCCGGAGAGGCCGTAGTCAGAATCGTTCGCGATACGAATGGCTTCTTCCTCGTCGTCGTAGGGAATGATCACCAGCACCGGCCCGAAGATTTCCTCCCGCGCGATGGTCATGTCGTTGGTCACGTCCGTGAATACGGTGGGCTCCACGTAGAAGCCCTTGTCCAGATGCGCGGGCACGCCGCCGCCCAGCAGCAGGCGGGCGCCTTCGGCCTTGCCTTTCTCGATGTAAGCCAGCACGCGCTCGTGCTGGCGCTTGTTGACCAGCGAGCCCATGATCTGGCTTTCCGACGACGGGTCGCCGTATTCGATAAAGCCCAGGAACGTCGGCAGGAGCTCCTCCACTTCCGCCTGTTTAGAGCGGGGCACCAGCAGGCGGGTAAGGATGGCGCAGCCCTGTCCCGCATGGAAGCAAACGCCCAACGCACTCAGCAGGCACGTGTTCAGGTCGGCGTCATCGAGGATGATATTGGCCGACTTGCCACCCAGCTCCAGGAAAACTTTCTTCACGGTCGCCGCCGCCCGCGCCGCGATGTGCTTGCCCACGGCGGTCGAACCGGTGAAGGACACCATATCCACCCGCGGGTCATCGACGAGCTGTTCGCCAACCTCCCTCGGGTCCTCCGCGGTAATCACGTTGAAGACGCCGGCGGGAATATCCGTGTGCTCCTTGACGAGGCGGCCCAGCATGGTCGCGGACCAGGGGGTATCCGGCGCGGCCTTCAGCACCACTGTGCATCCGGCGGCCAGCGCGGGAATGCACTTGGCCAGGTTGATCTGCAGCGGCACGTTCCAGGGCGTAATGCAGGCCACGACACCCACCGCCTCCTTCTCGACGATGCGGCGGCTCTTGATTCCCATCATTTCCGCCTCGCCGATATCCCGGCTCCACTGGAACTCCGGCAGGCTTTTCAGCGTGTACTCCAGAAAACCGATAGGCGTCTTGCAATGGGGCCCCATATCACCGCAAATGCCCAGCGGCGCGCCGGTCTCAGCGGCAATCTGGTGGCGGAATTCCTCCTCGATGGAAAGCAGGGCCTTGTACAACTGCTGCAGGCACTGGTGACGGAACGCGTGGTTGGTCGACCAGTCGGTCTCATCGAACGCACGACGTGCGGCCGCAATAGCTCGATCCATATCCTCCGTTCCGGCATCCGCCACCTCACCCATCACCTCTTCCGTGGCGGGGTTGATGTTGGGATAGGTTTTGCCGCTGGCGGCGTCGCACAGCTCGCCGTCGATGAACAGCCTCGTTTCCGGATTCATGCTCTCTCTCCTGTTATCCCGGGAATCTTGTTATTGGCCCTGGTCCGGAAGTCGCGATTCGTCTTTCGCCAGAAAAACGTCCTCGATTCGGTCGCAGATGTACTGGGCCGTCGGCATCACTACGCCCTTATCGGCGGCAGTGCTGATGGCACACTCGAGGTCCTTGGTCGCAAGACGACCCACCGGACCGAAAATCTGGTCCATCTCTTCCTCACTGCAGCTGCCGGACAGGCCGTTGCGCCCACTGACGAACATCTGCATCTGTTCGTTGACGACGCCGTTGGACAGACCGACATCGCGCAGTACATCACCCGATAATCCGCAGGCGTGGGCGAGACGTGCCGCTTCGGCCATGGCCACGAACTCGGTGTACTGAATAAAGTTGTTGCACAGCTTGAGGGCAATGCCAGACCCGACCGGACCGGCGTGCACCACTTTTTCCGCGGAGGTCTCGAACACGGGCGTTCCACGGGACACCTGCTCCTCGGTGCCACCTACCATATAGCACAAGGTCGCGTCCGCGGCCCGGTGCGCACCGCCGGTAATCGGTGCATCGATCAGCTCGAGTTCGAGATCGGCGGCCTGTGCCGACCAATTCAGCAGGTTGGCCTGGGTGACCGTGCTGTGAATCGCGATCAGCGAGCCCTTCGCCGCGTTGGCGAAGATCCCGTCATCGCCGTGCAACAGCGCCTCCACCTGCGCATCGTCCCGCACACAGATACCGATGTGCGGGCACGCGGCAGCCAGTTCCGCCACGGAGGCACAGCCCACCGCACCCGCGGTAACCAGCTCTTCCATTGCCGGCGCGTACACGTCATAGACATGCGCATTGAAGGCATCGCAGACCAGGTGCAACGCCGAAGGCTTACCGATATTGCCCAGCCCGATGTAGCCGACGTTGGATTTTCCGCTCATTGACCACCTCCAAGACGCCCTCGGGCGCCGCCTTTTCACGTCAGGGCAAGCAGTCTAGACGCTGGCATCATATTATGTCAACAATGATTGACTGTTAGTCAATTACCATTTACTATTCTGCGCATGAGTAGCCTCACGACATCCAGTGCCGGCGCCGACGCGGCCGGATCGTGGTACCGCCACGACTTTTCCCGCCACCTGCTCGGCGTGGCGCGCTACCTGCAGACACGCATGATGAGTACGCTGCAGGAAGAGTGCGGCCATACCAACCTGCGCCTCGGCTTCGCCCCGTACATCACCCTGATCGGCATGGGCAACAAGCGCCTCACCGACCTGGCGGAAATCCTGGGCATCACCCGACAGGCGTGCAACCAGGCGGTAAAGCAGGTCGAGGCGGCGGGCTATATCGAACGCCGGGCCGACCCGGAGGACGGCCGCGCCAAGCGGCTTGCCCTGTCGCCCGAGGGCATCCGCCTTCGACGCGACGGCGTGCGCATCGTCGCGCGGCTGGACAAGCAGTTTGCCGCTATCGTCGGCGAAGAGCGATTCTCGGATACCGGCAAGTCCCTCAGGAATATGTACCAGCACCTGTCGCTCGGGTTGACGGGGCAGGACGCTTCAGCCGCGACGGACGCCATCGTGGGCGGCCTGCTGCCCAGGCTGTCGGACTACACCTTGCAGCGCCTGATGGAACTCACGCGCGAAAAAGGTCACCCCGACCTGAAGCTCTCCTTCGAGCAGGTGCTGACGCACATCGGGCCATCCGGCGGTCGCATGCAGCAGATGGCCGCCTTCCACGACGTCAGCAAACAGGCGATCAGCGCGATCGCCACGGAGTTGGAAGAACTCGGCTACCTGCAACGGGACCCGGACCCTCTCGATGCGCGCCAGGTGGTGCTGACCCTGACACCCCATGGCCGGCAACTGATGGCCGACTCCGTGGCGAGCGGTGTCGAACTCGAGGCGGAATTCGCTGGGTTGATCGGTGCGCCCGCATTGCAACGCCTGTGCGGGACGTTGCGGGACCTGTTCGATGGCTTGCAGCCGGAACGAATGACGCCCGAGCGCAACGGCAACCCGGATATCAACCTGTTGGCAAACCAACTTCAGCAACAACTCGGAGAGCAGGGCAGCCAGGCGCTGGCGAGAATTCTGCTTTCCCCAACGGAAACCGCGAGGTAGATGACAATGGTTAACGAGTGGCTAACAACCCTCTGGGAGCACTACAACATCCTCGGCTCCCTGACAGCGCTGGCACTGATCGCGGGCATCACGATCATCGGCAAGTGGCTTGTGTTCAAGCACCCCGACCTGGCCGAGATGCGGCGTATCAACAAGGACGAGGACAAGAAACGCTGGAGCAAGGAGAAGTACCCGCCGATGGTCCGGTCCAGCCAGAACGTCGGCAAGTGGCTCAACATCACGTTCTTCTTCCTGCTGCTGCCCTTCTGCATTACCTTCGAGGCGCAACCCTGGTGGCAGATACTGCTCGACGGATTCATCATCCTGATGGTGTACGACTTCTTCTACTACTGCGCGCACCGTTTCTGGTTTCACGGCAACGGCGCGATGCGCCAGGTTCACGCGGTGCACCACCAGGCACGCGACCCCTCTTACCTGGACTCTCACTACGTGCACCCGCTGGAGACCTTCATCGGGCTTGGCGGCTACATGGCGACGGTCATCGTGCTCTCGGCAATAATGGGTCCGTTCCAGGTAGCGACCATCGTGGTCACCTTTCTGATCTACTTCCAGTTAAACCAGGTCAACCACGTTTACTTCAAGCTGGACCGGTTTCCGTTCAAGACACTCAACTGGATCGTCGCAAAACACCACGTACACCACATCGACATGCACAAGGGCAACTACGCGACAATCACACTGTTCTACGACAAGCTTTTCGGCACACTGGACTGATATGCCCATTGTCATTCCCGCGAAGGCGGGAATGACGTCAACCGGGCTTTCGCAAATCAAAAAGGAGAGGCTTTATGAACGACGCAGAACGCCGCGCCCTGGGCGAGGAAACCATCAAGGACGTCTATGCCGGTGATGTCATTGTCCCGCCAGAGGGTTACACCTTCACCGATGTCATGCTGAAGCAGCTGTTCGCGGAGTTGTGGACCCGCGACACCCTCTCCATGCGCGACAAGCGAATCCTCCTGTTGGGCATCATTGCCGAGAAAGGTGAGACCACCACGTTCAAGATCCAGGTCAAGGCCTCACTGAAACGCGGCGAAATCAACCCCCAAGAGGCGAGGGAATTCCTGCTGTTCATCGCCCAGTACGCAGGCTACCCCCGCGCCGCCTCGATGCTGGGCCCGGTCGAGGAAGCGATCGCAGAGTACGAGAAAGACAAGGCAGCGGAATGAAACGGGTGTTCCACTGATGCCGTGGTAGGCTATGCTTGCCGTAGCGAAGCCACAAGGATAATAAGGCAGTGGAAGAACCGAACTTCGAAATCTACAACGTACTCGGCCTCTGGGAGACCAACCTGATCCTGTTGGTGGTGCTCCTGATCCTGCTGTTGTCTGCCTATCTCATCGCCGCCTATCTCGCCGGCCGCCTTCTTCGCAGTTCACAGGTTTTCGTGATCACGGGCCTGATGCTCTGGTTCAGCTTCATGATCATCGCCGAGATACATGCAGCGATGGCTGTCATGATCGACATGCGCGAACTCGCTTTCTTCGGCTACACAACCCTGCGCAACGCGACGGCGTTCAAGTGGATCGTCACGGTGGGCTGCGCGCTCGCACCGTTTGCATGCATTCGCTTCATGGTCCATATGCGGCACCCGCGGCGCGCGGACGACCTGAATATTTCCCGAACGGCGCGGCGCGACTCGGACTAGTACCGCCGTCCTAGATCACATCGACCACCGGCTTGCCGTGACGCACGTGCACGAAAGGCCCCGGTGTCTCATGATCGGCGCCTTCCTGCAGGCGTTTCTCCAGCGCTCCGAGCACGGTACGGGTGATGTTGGGCAACTGTTCCATGCGCTGCGCCTCGACCAGGTCCACCCAGTGCAGGTCCAGCAATTCACCCGACCCTTCTGGCCGTTCGTGCACCTCGCCCTGAATGTGTTCCGCATCGACCATGAAAAATCGCGCATCGAACCGGCGATTGCGGTAGGGGGGCGTTATCGCCCGGGCGACGAGGTGCAGCACATCGAGCCGGGGGTTGATATCGTGCCGCAGGAACTCGGCCCAATGGGGCGAGCGGGTTTTCAGCGTGGGTGTGTCCGGCTCCCCGATGATCAGTCCGGTCTCCTCAAAGGTCTCGCGAATCGCGGCAAGCGCCAGGGCGCGTGCACGGGTTTCGGAGCAACCCCGGGTCAGCCGCCGTAATACCTGCGGGTGCAGGTCGTGAGGCGGCAGGATGCGGCCGTCGCCGCGGTCGACCCCGCCGCCCGGGAATACGAACTTGTTGGGCATGAACTTGTGGCTGGCGGCGCGCTTGCCCATCAGGACCCGGGGCTTCGCGCTATCCCTGCGTACGATAATCAGGGTCGCCGCGTCCCGGGGCCGCAGCGCCCTGCCTTTCTTGCGCAATTCGCTGTCTGAGATATAGCCGCTGTCGCGCTGCTCGTCAGGGTTCATGCCGAATAACCGGAAACAAAAAGAAGTAGTCCCGCAATACCACACCGGGGGAGGAAAGAACAGTCGAGGTCAGCCCGAGTCCGCGATTTTCAGCGTCTGGCCAGGCTGCAGGTAGGCGTTGGCCGATAGTTCGTTCCACACCAGCAGCTGCTCGGTGGACACGTTGAAGCGTCGCGCGATACTCCACAGGGAATCACCGCGTTGAATGACGTACTCGATGGTTTCACCCTTCAGTCCCGCGCGTATCGCGGCCACCTCCGCGGCGCTGAGTGAAGGCTGTGTGCTCCCCGGCAGGATCAGCGTCTTGCCCGCCCGGATCTTGTGGCTGCGCAGGCCATTCAGGGCCATTAACCGGGACACGGATGTGTTGTGACGTTTCGCGATAGTGGACAGCGAATCACCGCGCACGATGCGGTGAGTCTTGTCAGGTTTCTGCTGACCGAAGCGCCATGCGATAGACAGGGACGCCAGCGATTCGTCCAGCGGACGATCGAGTTGAGTCGCCGGCAGGCGCACGGGGAAATCGCGCGGTATGTGCTTCTCCCCTTTCCACACGGGTTCCAGCAACGCCGGGTTGTGCCTTCTCAGTTGGTCGAGCTCGATTCCCACCTCCTCTGCCAGGCCCCGGGCGGAGATGTAATCCTCCGACCTGACCGTGTCGTAATCGACGGGGGTCGCCATTTCCAGTCCGGGGAAATAACGCTCCGGATCGCCGTCGATCTGCTGCGCCGCCAGGAAGGACGCATAGAAATTGCGCGAGGCGAAGCCGAAACTGCGGCTCTTGTAGTCGCGCACGATGACGTCGATGTCCGTGGTGCCCAGGGTTTTCGACGCCCGGCGCATCCCCGCCGCGCCGTGGTTGTAACTGGTCAGTGCCAGGGGCCAGGTCCCCGTGAGACGGTAATTGGTAATGAGCAGGCGGGCCGCGCCATCGGTTGCGAGAAACGGGTCCATGCGCTCGTCGACGATGTGATCGATGCGCATGTAATGCCGCCCGGTCGTCGGCATGAACTGCCACATGCCCGCAGCACCCGCTTTGGACCATGCGGAGGGCGTGAAGGAAGATTCCACGTGGGGCAGCGCCTCAAGCTCCGGCGGCAGGTCGTATCGGGCAAGGACTTCCCGGATGTGCGGCCGCCACTGCCCGGAGCGAACCAGCCCTTCCCTGAATCGGTCCGACTGGCCCAGCTGGAAGCGCACGCGGCCCGCCGCCTGCTTGAAGGTCTGCGACGGAGTCTCCGCCGGCCAGGCCGCCAGCACGCGTTCCTCCGTCACCGTCAGGTCGCTGCGCTTGCCCTTGCCCAGGCTGCGCAACGCCGCGATCACCTCGTCCCTTGCCGCGGTGACCCGCTTCTCGCGCTCGGAGCGGAAGCGCGGATCGGGCAGGTCCAATGTCTGGTAGATGACGGAGAGATTCTCGTCGTCGTGGATATAACCCTGGTCGGTCGCGACCTCGGTGTAGACTTTCGTCCAGAAAGTGACCGCAGGCTCCAGTCCCTCCGGGCGCGGTAACTGCTCTGCACTCACGCGGAAGCAGGACAGCAGGAGCACCACGAAAACACCTATCCTATCCATACCGTATAGCCTCACTGAAGCAATATACAAATAAGTTATATCAGAATTTTGTGGCACTGTAACCCCATGCCTGCAAAAATTGCCCGTCCGCATCCGCGGGGCGGGTGAACTGGAATCATTTTCCCCAAAGGGCGCCATATCCTTCTCGTCCGGCGGCCCGGGCCGGGTGGGACGACACAGTCGAGGAATACAAAAAAGTCATGCTGCAGGCAGAACCCGACAACCTGTTCACGGCAGAGCCAGGTAACGACTGGAGCAGCGAGCAGAGTGCCGAGCTCTACGGCATCAACGCCTGGGGCGCCGGCTACTTCAACCTGTCCGAGCAGGGCGAGGTGCAGGTTAACGTCGACTTCGACGACTGCGCGGCCGCCGTCTCGCTCATGGACATCGTGCTGGGCATGCGGGCCCGCGGCCTGCACATGCCCGCGGTGCTGCGCATCCGCAACCTGCTGGACCATCGCATCAAGACGCTGAACGAATCGTTCGCCCGCGCGATCGAGTCGGGCGGGTACCGCAACAGCTACCGGGGCGTGTTCCCGATCAAGGTCAACCAGCAGTGTCACGTCATCGAGGAGATCGCTGACTACGGCCGCCGCTACCACCACGGCTTCGAGGCCGGCAGCAAGGCGGAGCTCATCATCGCACTGTCGCAGTTGAGGGACCCCGACAGCCTGATCATCTGCAACGGCTACAAGGACGCCGAGTTCATTGATCTCGGCCTGTACGCCCGCCAGATGGGTTTCGCCTGCTTCTTCGTGCTGGAGTCGCCCAACGAGCTACCCCTGATACTGGAGCGTAGCCGCCTGCTCGGCGTCGACCCACTGATCGGCGTCCGCATCCGCACCAGCGTCATGGTGGACGGTCACTGGAGCCAGGATAGCGGGGACCGTTCCATTTTCGGGCTGTCGACGGATTCTTTGCTGACAGTCGTCGACGCATTGAGGGACGCGGGTAAGTTGCACTGCCTGCAGCTGCTGCACTGCCACCTGGGCTCGCAGATCCCCAATATTCGCAACGTGCGCAGCGGTGTGCTCGATGCCTGCCGGTTCTATGCGGGGCTGGTACAGGAGGGCGCGCCCATGGGCTACCTGGACCTGGGGGGCGGCCTCGCCGTCGATTACGAGGGCGCCCGTACCAACAGCACCCACAGCATGAACTACCAGCTGCACGAATACTGCGTCAACATCATCGAGAGCATCTGCGAGACGCTGGACCCGCTGGATATCGAGCACCCGGTGATTATTTCCGAGTCGGGTCGCGCCACCGTGGCCTACTCTTCCATGCTGCTGTTCAACATCCTCGACGTACGCGACAGCCACCCTGGGCCGATCCCGAATACTTTGCCAGAAGGCTGCAACGAGAACCTGACCAACCTGCAGGTGGTGCTCGACACGGTCGGGGAGGAAAATTTCCAGGAGTGCTACAACGACGCGCTGTTCTACCGGGACACGCTGCGCGAGGAGTTCCACCACGGCCAGGCCACCCTGCGCGAGCGCGGCCTCGGCGAAAACTACTACCTGGCCGTGTTACAGAAGATCGCGGACATCCTGCCTGGCGTGAACCGTGTGTCGCCCGAGCTGGAGAACCTGCCGGAGCTGTTGTCGGACATCTACTACGGCAACTTCAGCCTGTTCCAGTCGCTGCCGGACGTGTGGGCCATCGACCAGCTGTTTCCCATCATGCCGATTCACCGGCTGACGGAGGAGCCCAGGCGCTCGGCGGTGCTCGCGGACCTGACGTGCGACTGCGACGGCAAGATCGACCTGTTCACCGCGCCGGACGGCGCGAGCCGAACACTGAAACTGCACCCGCTGAACCCCGGCGAGGATTATTACCTGGGGGCCTTCCTCGTGGGCGCCTACCAGGAAACCCTCGGCGACCTGCACAACCTGTTCGGTGACACGAACGTGGTCAACGTTGCCGTTAACCCGGACGGCAGCTTCGAGTTCGTGCGCGAGTTCCACGGCGACAGTATTTCCGACGTGCTCAGTTACGTGGAATACGATCCCAAGCAGATGCAGGAGCAGTTTCGCCGCGTGGCGGAGGACGCGGTGCGCGATGGCAAGATCAGCATCGCGCAGCGGCAGGCGATCCTGCGGGCCTTCAGGGACAGCCTTCACGGCTACACCTATTTCGAGCACGACTAGCCAGCAAGGATACGAGAACGATGTCAAAGGTCATGATCATCGGCGCCGGGGGCGTGGGGAGCGTCGTGGCGCATAAGTGCGCGCAGGTCAGCGAGGTGTTTACCGACATAGTCCTGGCCAGCCGCACGGAATCGAAATGCAAGGCCATCGCCGCGCAGCTCGACAGGCCCGTGCGCACCGCGCAGGTTGACGCAGACAACGTGCCGGAATTGACCGCACTCCTGCAGGAGGAAAAGCCGGAGCTGGTTATCAACGTCGCACTGCCCTACCAGGACCTGACTATCATGGACGCCTGCCTCGCAGCCGGTGTGCACTATCTCGACACGGCCAACTACGAACCGCCCGACACGGCGAAATTCGAGTACCGCTGGCAGTGGGACTACCAGCAGCGCTTCGTGGATGCGGGCCTGACCGCACTGCTCGGCAGCGGCTTCGACCCCGGTGCCACCAATATCTTCACCGCCTACCTCGCCAGGCACTACTTCGACGAGATACGCGAACTCGATATTATCGACGTCAATGGCGGCGACCACGGCCACCCCTTCGCCACCAACTTCAATCCCGAAATCAACATCCGCGAGGTAAGTGCCGAGTGCCGCCACTGGGAGAACGGGAGCTTCGTTACCACGCCTCCCATGTCGACCATGGCGCGGTACGCCTGCCCCGGGGATGCGGGCACCTTCGACATCTACCGCATGTACCACGAGGAACTGGAATCGTTGACCAGACACTACCCCAGCCTCGAGCGTGCCCGGTTCTGGATGAGCTTTTCCGACAATTACCTCAAACACCTCGAGGTGCTGGAGAACGTCGGCATGACCGGCATCGAACCGGTCGACTACCAGGGACAGTCGATCGTACCGATACAGTTCCTCGCTCATTTATTGCCGGACCCTTCAACCCTCGGTTCGCGAACGACCGGCAAGACCTGCATCGGCTGTATCGTACGCGGCAGCAAGGACGGCAGGGAGCGGCTGATGCACATCTACAATATCTGTGATCACCAGGCCTGCTACGCCGAGGTGCAGTCGCAGGCGATTTCCTACACCACGGGCGTGCCGGCGATGATCGGCGCGAAGATGATACTGGAGGGGAAGTGGCGCGAGCCGGGCGTGTGGAACGTGGAGCAGTGCGACCCCGATCCGTTCATGGAGGATATGAACCGCTACGGCCTGCCCTGGCAGGTGGCTGAACTGGACCCGGCATTCCAACTGGATATCGTTGAGCGCTGATGCGCCGGGTACCCGAACCTGCAATTCACTGACTTCACACGCCTCGACCTGACGCGCCTGCCGTCTCCCTGCTTCGTGGTGGACGAGGTCGCGGTCGAGCGCAACCTGCGCATCCTCGGGGAGCTGGCCGATGCCAGCGGCGCGCGGGTACTGGCGGCGCTCAAAGCCTTTGCCCTCTGGCGACTCGCGCCGCTGGTCTCGAATTACCTCGGCGGCACCTGCGCGAGCGGGCTGTACGAGGCGAGGTTGGGACACGAATGCTACGGCGGGGAACTGCATGTCTTCAGCGCCGCTTACTCAGACCGCGACATGGGAGCAGTCCTCGATATCGCGGACTACGTGGTCTTCAACAGCTGCGCGCAGTGGCGCCGCTTCCGCCCCGTCGCCATGGACGCCGCCGAGCGTCGGCGCGGCCTGCGCTTCGGGCTGCGCATCAATCCCGAGCACTCGGAGGGTCAGGTTCCCCTGTACGATCCCTGCACCCCCGGGTCCCGGCTTGGCATCCCGGCCTCGCAGATCGACGAGGAAGACCTGGAGCACATCAGCGGGCTGCATTTCCATACGCTGTGCGAACAGGATTTCCCGCCGCTGGCGCGCACGCTGGAGGCAGTGGAGCAGAAGTTCGATCACCTGCTGCCCGCGATGCAGTGGATCAACTTCGGCGGCGGCCACCACATCACGCGTCCCGACTACCAGCGCGACGAGCTGGCGGCCTGTATCCGGGACTTCTCGAGGCGACACGACCTGCAGGTTTACCTGGAACCCGGCGAGGCGATCGCGCTGGGAACGGGCGTCCTGGTCTGCGAGGTGCTCGACCTCGGCTGGAACGAGGTGAGCCAGGCAATCCTCGATACCTCCGCGACCTGCCACATGCCGGACGTGCTGGAGATGCCGTACCGGCCCGACCTGCTCGGCGCCGGGGTTCCCGGCGCAAAGGCCCACACTTACCGGCTCGGCGGCCTGACCTGCCTGGCGGGCGACGTGATCGGCGACTACAGCTTCGACGAGCCGCTGCACGTAGGCCAGCGCCTCATGTTCGGGGACATGGCACACTACACCATGGTGAAGACCTCCACGTTCAACGGCACCAGGCTGCCCGCGATCGCGGTGTGGAACTCGGAGACGGATGCGCTCGAGATCGTGCGCGAGTTCGGCTACGAGGAATTCAAGGGGCGCCTTTCCTGAGACCCATTTTGGTAGTCCCTACAATCCCTGCGGATTGAATTAATGCCTGACAATCGAACCGCCCTTGCGCATAATGCGGCGTTTACGCCTCTCCGGAACCAAAGATAGATGGAACGCCCCGTCTGGCTGCTATCCCTCGACTCGGACACCTTTCCCGCCGCTCCCATGACCACCGGTGGGCTCAAGGCATTCTACGAGTCGCGCGGCGAGCATGCCGGCCAGACGGATATCCAGCTGGTGCACTTCTCGAACGAGCCCGACCGCATCGCGCCCTGGCTGGCCCGTTGGCAGCGGGAAGGCCTGCCGCTGGCGCGCGCGGCAATCGCACGGGGACTGCAGCCGGTCATGGGTTTCTCCGTGTATACCTGGAACGCCGCCGAATTCCTCGAACTCATGCGGCAGGTGAAGGCGCTGTGCCCCGGTCTCGTAATTGTCGCCGGCGGGCCCCACGTGCAGAAAGCGGAGGACTACCTGTACTCGGAGGCGGTCGACCTGATCGTGCTCGGCGAGGGCGAGGAGACTTTTACCGCATTCCTGGACGCGCGCGGCCGGGAGGACTGGCAACAGGTAGGCGGGCTCGCGTACCTCCATGAGGGCGAACTGGTGGCTACCGCGGAGAGGCCGCGCTTGCGGGACCTGGACAGCCTGCCGTCTGCGCTGGACGCCATCAGCCTGTTCGACGAGGACGGCCAGCCCTATGAATGCATCGCCTACGAAACCAGCCGCGGCTGTCCCTACAAGTGCGCCTTCTGTGAATGGGGCACCGGTGCGATCGGCACCAAGATGCTGTCCTTTTCCGTCGAGCGAGTGCGCCGCGACTGGAACCGGATCGTGGATGCGGGCATCCGCAACATCTGGCTGAGCGATTCCAACTTCGGCGCGTTGCGGGAAGACGTGGAGAAGGCGAAGGTGCTGTGTGAAATAAAGCAGCGTACCGGTTTGCCCAACAGCTTCGCCACCTCCTGGTCGAAGAAGCACGGCCCACGCTCCCAGGAGATCGTGCTGATGCTGCACGAGTACGACCTGCTTCCTCATTACCACCTCGCGCTGCAGACGCTGACTCCACTGGCACTCGAGTTGTCCCATCGCACCAACATGGCCGCGAACAAGTACGAGCCGATCGCCCGCGACATGGCCAAGGCCGGGATTCCGATCGCCTGTGAACTCATCTGGGGACTGATCGGCGACAACCTCGCCAGTTTCGAACAACACCTCGACAGGCTGTTCGCCGTTTTTCCCACTATTCATATCTTCGGCTACACGCTGCTGCCCGGCACGGAATTCTACGACCGCCGCGACGAGTACGAGATCGAGACGCGCCCGGTGGCCGGTTACGGCAAGGCCAAGGGCGAGTACGTGGTGGGTTGCATGAGCTTTTCCGTCGAGGAGGGACTGGAAGGCTACTTTCTCGTTGCGGCACATATCGTCGCCAGCCGCGGCTACATCATGCCGATGACGCTGCGCTATCTCGCCCTGCAGGGGAGCGCACCCGTCGCCGGCCTGATGCGCGCCGTCCTGCATGGCCTATGCGAGGAGTACGGCCCTGACATACCCGGGCTGCCCGGCGCGGACGCGATGGCCGTCTACGAGCTGCGCTGCGAACTTTTCGTCGCCGCACTGACCCATCGCGACCGCACCTATGCCTGCGTTGAGCGCATCGCGAAACACTGGATCGACGAGCATGTCGAAAACAATGTGGAGGCGGCGGCCCTGCAGCACAAGGTGATGCAACTGCTGCAACTGGACCGGGCCTTTGCGCCCCGTACGGGCGAATCGCGCGAGCTGGTGGCGCGCTTCGACTTCGACGCGAACCGGGTATTGGATGAGCTGGAAGGCATGGAGCTACCCGGCCCCGAGCTGTTTTCGCCGCAGCCCACCGACATCGGGATACACATCCCCGGCGGAGTGGGCGATCTCATCCGCGACCCAGACGGCGGCGTGTGGATTCATGCACAACGCATCACCAGCAAAGAGGAACGCACGGCAGAGCAGCAGCCGGTAACCATCGAGTCACTGGCGGTGCCGGCCTGACCTCGGCGTAACCGACTCGTCCACCTGTCTCTTCTGCAGTTGGGCGATATAATGCGCACTCACTTAGCAACTTAACGCCCGGGACTTTATGGGGACGCAGTTCGGTACCGGCTTCTGGCGCCTCGCCGATCCCAAGATCAGTATTACCTCCGCCGCCGCCATGGCCATCGGTGGCGCGCTGGCGGCGCGGGACGGAGGTTTCTCCTGGCAGTGGTTCCTGGTGATGGGACTGGCCATGTTCTGCATGGAGGTGGCCAAGAACGCCTGGGGCGATGTCTACGACTATGACTCGGGTACGGACCTCGCGGTGCGACCGGAAGACCGCACGGACTTCTCCGGCGGCAAACGCGTACTCGTCGATGAGATCCTCACACGCGGGCAGACCTGGGCAATCGCTCTGTGTTTCGCCACGGTGGGGCTGGCGCTAGGCGCGTTCATGGTGTTCCTGCGCGAGCCTTCACTATTCTGGCTCGGAACCGTGGCCCTCTTGCTGGGCTGGTCCTACCACGGGCCGCCGCTGCAACTGGCCTATCGCGGCCTCGGGGAGCTGGACGTGGTCTTGTGCTATGGCCCGCTGATCTCACTGGCCACCTACGCACTGCTCACTCAGGGCTACAGTGTCGACGTGCTGTGGGCCTCGGTGCCGTTGGGGCTGTTCACCGCCGCGTTTCTCTGGGTCAACGAATTTCCTGACTATGAGGCTGACCGCAGTGTGGGTAAGGACAACCTCGTGGTGAAGCTTGGCAAGCAACGCGCCAGCCGCGTATTGCCGCTGATCTACCTGGCGGCGCTGGGATTGCTCGTGCTCGCGGTCGACCGCGATGTCCTGGATTCGCTGGCGCTACTCGGATTCGCCGGTGCGCTGCCGGCCATCCCCGCCGTCTACTGGACCTGGCAGAACCCCGAGACTTTCTACCGCTACCACCCCGTGCAGCCGATGGCATTACTGGCCTTCGTACTGTTATCCGCGGGCATCACCACGGGTATTGTGCTCGGTGACTGACGGCGCAACACGGGCGCCGCGATGGCCAGAGTACGCACTCAAGCGTGCGATGGATATCGGCGGCGCGCTGTTGGTTTTATTGCTGGTGGCCCCGCTGATGTTCGGCATCGCACTCTGGGTATGGCTGCTCAGCGGTCGGCCGGTTATTCACCGAGAGTTTCGGATAGGCCGCCACGGTCGGCGCTTTACGCTATACAAGTTTCGCACGCTGCAGCCCGGTACCGGGACGCAAAGCAGTATCGCCCCGGAAGACGATCACCGTATCACGCGCGGAGGCCTGCCGCTGCGCCGCACACGCCTGGATGAACTACCACAGCTGTACAACCTGCTGAGGGGCGATATGAGCCTGGTAGGACCCAGGCCCATGGTGCCGAAGCACGCCGATGCCCTGGACCCTGAAAGCCGCGAAGCCCTGTTCTCGGTGAGGCCGGGCGTGACCGACCCGGCGTCTGTTTTGTTCTTCGCCGAGGATGCGGTGCTGGCCGGACGACCGCACGCGGAAGCCGAGTACCTGCGCTTCATCCTCCCCGCCAAGACCCGCGTACAAATGGAGTACCTGCGTCACTGGAGCCTGTGGCAGGACATACGCATCATTTTCCAGACGCTGTCCCGGGTCTGGTCACCGGGCGCGCGCGAACAATCCGGGGAGCGAGTCAGCGCACTACTGGACGCGAAAGAAAGCGAACAGGGCACCTCCCGTGTATGATCGAGCGAGACCCGACCCAATTGAACAGTTGAACACGGCGCGGCGTGCATACGCTGTTCCACTCACGGGGTGACGTGCGATGGAAAACTGGATGTCTGATAGCGTCGGAATGCTGGGGACCGCGCTGGTGGTGCTGGCCTATTTCCTGCTGCAACTGGAGCGCATCGAATCGGGCGGCGTCGGTTACAGCCTGCTCAACCTGGTCGGCGCCACGTGCCTGCTCTTCAGCCTGTGTTTCACCTTCAATCTCGCGAGCTTCGTCATCGAGCTGTTCTGGATAGCGGCTTCCCTGGTCGGGCTGTGGAAGTACTGGCGCAGGAGCACCGCGAGCAATCAGGCCTCGAGCTGATAGCAGGGCGCATAATTCCTGCCATCGAGTTTCATTCGCCCGGTCTGGACGCAATGACGCAGCAATCGGTCCATGCTGTCCAGCACGCGCCGATCACCCGACAGCTTGTAGGGACCGTGTCGTTGCACCTGCTCGATACCGAACGCCTTGACGTTACCCGCCACCACGCCGGAAAACGCACATCTTAACGCACTCGCCAGTTGATACTCCGGCAGCTCCCGGTCAAGATTGAGCGCCGCCATGTTCCCGTGCGTCGGCACGAAAGGCTGCTGCAGGTCGTAATTGATCTCCAGTTCCCAGTTGAAGTAGTAAGCCTGTTGCGCGGCCCGGCGCTTTTCATGCACCCCGTTGGTGGCCTGCCTGACAAAGCGCCCCACCTCTTCCGGGGCCCCGAGGATCAAGCGGTAATGATCTTTAACCCCGTCCCCCAGGCAGTCGACAAGGAATCGCTCCAACACTTCAAAGTACTCGCGAGACGATTCCGGGCCGACCAGCACCATCGGCAGTGCCTCGCCGTTTTTCGGGTGCATCAGGATACTGAGCAGGTAGAGTATTTCCTCGACCGTACCTACCCCGCCCGGGAACACGATGACGGTATGGGCCAGGCGCACGAACGCCTCGAGGCGCTTCTCGATGTCCGGCATGATCACCAGTTCATTGACGATCGCGTTCGGTGATTCGGAGGCAATGATTCCCGGCTCGCTGATCCCGATATAGCGGCCATCCTTGATCTGCTGTTTCGCATGACCGACGGCCGCGCCCTTCATCGGCGCCTTCATCGCGCCGATGCCGCAGCCCGTGACAATGTCCAGGCCGCGCAGGCCGAGTTCGTAACCGACCTGCTTGGCGAAGTCGTATTCCTCCCGGGAGATGGAGTGGCCTCCCCAGCAAACCGCCAGGTTGGGGGATTGGTCCGGACGCACGATAGCGGCGTTGCGCAGGATGCGAAAGACGGTGTTGGTGACCTGGCCCGAGTCGAGGGGCTGCGCCTGCGACGCGATAATCTTGAAGTCCGTATAGACGATATCCCGCAGGGCGGAAAACAGGTGCTCCTGGATGCCGCGGATCATCTTGCCGTCCACGAAGGACTGGGGCGGCGCATTGAAAATCTCCAGCCTCAGGCCGCGCGGCTGCGGCACCAGCTGAACAACAAAGTCAGAGAAGTCGGCGGAGATCTGCGCGGCATCGTCCTGGTTGGTATCGGTATTCAGTATCGCCAGCGCACACTGACGAAATACCGCCAGCAATTCACCATCGCTCGCGGTAAGACCCTCGATATCCTTCCTCGAAAGCAGGTTCAGCGACCTGAGCGGATTGACCGTCGCGTGAGCAATTTTTTCCATGCAATGACTCAGGCCACAGTCTGTAGATACTTGCTGGGGTCCCCCGCCAACGTGACCCGGTGCAGCGTGCGATCGTAGCCGTCGTAACCGCCGTAGGCCTTGTGCAGCAAACTGCGATTATCCCAGATGACCAGCATGTTCTCCTGCCACTGGTGGGTGTACTGGAATTCCTCGCGTGTCTGCCACTCGTGCAGTTCCAGCAGGATGCCAAGCGCCTCATCGTCAGGCACTCCTTCGATTCCGATGATGTAACCAAAACAGCCGAGCAGTGTCTCGCTGCCAGTCTCCGGATGCCGGAGGATGAAGGGGTGGCCGCAGACCTCCCTTGCCTCCTCGGAGAACCGAATCGCCATGCTGCGACCGGCGGCCCGGTCCTTCTCTCCGTACATGCCGTCAGGCGCATAGGCAGCCACAGCCGAGTGCAGCGCCGTGCGACCCTCGATCTTCGCACGCAGGGCCGCAGGCATTTCGGCCAGCGCCTTGTGCTGGTTTATGAACCCCGTGTTGCCGCCCACCGGCGGAATAACCAGGCTGTACAGACAGGTACCCAGCGGTGGCTCCGGGAGAAAACTCCAGTCGGAGTGCCAGTTGTCTGCGAACAGCGGCGCTTTCTCGTCGGCCTTGCGGGTCAGCGCCACCACGTGATCGCTTCCCGCTATCGTATCGAAGAAAGGTTCGCTGCCGAATACCCCGAAGTAGGGCACGATCCTTTCCAGATCGTTATCCGAGAGTTGTTGGTCGGGAAACGCCAGCACGTGATGTTCCATCCAGGCGGCGCGTAACGCCTGCACGGTTTCTGCATTGAGATCCCCGGACAGGTCCACCCCCGTTACCGTCGCACCGCAGGCCTGGCCTGAGGGTCTGACTTCAATCATGGCTTACTCCCCGGCATTCGCTCGCCGCCCAAAAGACACTGCACACTATAGTAAAGCCCTGTATATTCCTTTGCTACCCGCACACTACGAGGAAACACAATTGATAGCCTGGACCGAGCAGCAGCAAATGATCAGGGGTATGATCCGCGATTTTGTCGAGCAGGAGATCGTACCCCAGATCGACGATCTGGAGTACAACGGGGTGCCTCCCTACGACGTATTGCGCAAACTCTTCAAGACCTTTGGTATGGATGAGTTGGCCACTACCCGCTTTGACCAGCAGATCGCGCGTGAAGAAGCAGGCGGCGGGGACGAGATCCCGAAGCAGGGCAAGGAGGACGGTGACGAAGACGGCACGGTATCCGACGAGGCACTGGACGCGGTCGCCATGGGCATACTGCCCATCATCGAGATCAGCCGTCACTGCCAGGGCCTGATCACCGCGATGGGCGTTTCGGTCGGGCTTACCGCCGGGGCGATCATGTCCAAGGGCAGCCTGGCCCAGAAAAAGAAGTACGCGCGGGACCTCCTGACCCTCGAGAAGGTGGGCGCCTGGGCCATCACCGAGCCCAACTCCGGTTCGGACGCATTCGGGGCCATGAAGTCCACCGCCCGCCGCGACGGCAATGGCGGATATATCCTGAACGGTAACAAGACCTTCATCACCAACGGGCCCTTCGCGGACACCATCGTGTTCATCTGCCGTCTCGAGGAGGAAGGTGTGGAGGCCCGGGACCGTAAAATCGTGTCCTTCATCCTCGATTCGGGGATGCCCGGGCTGGAGCAGAGCGCTCCCTTCAAGAAAATGGGCATCGGCTCGTCACCCACCGGGGAACTGTTCCTGTCGGACGTCAAGGCGGGGCCCGAGCGGCTTATGGGCGAATCCGAGGACGGTTACGGCCGCTCCGGCGCCAAATCCACCTTCAGCGCCGAGCGCTCCGGCGTTGCGGCGATGGCGCTGGGACTGGTGGAGCGTTCACTGGAACTGTCGCTGGAGTACGCAAAGACGCGGGTGCAGTTCGACCAGCCTATCGGCTCTTACCAGCTCATACAGTTGAAGCTGGCGAAGATGGAGGTGGCGCGCCTTAACCTGGAAAACCTCGTGTTCCGCTATATCGAGACGCGGGCGGCCGGCAAGGACCTGACCCTGGCGGAAGCCTCGGCCATGAAGCTGTATGCCGCGCAGGCCGCGATGGAGGTCACCACCGAGGCGGTGCAGATTTTCGGCGGCGCTGGTTACATGCGCGCGACGCGGGTGGAGCAGCTGATGCGCGATGCGAAAATCCTGCAGATCTATGCCGGGACCGACGAAATGCAGGTCGTTGCGATTGCGAAGGACCTGTTGGGCAGGATGTAGCCCAAAGTGCCCGTGAGGCCACCCGCCGAACTCGCCTATACTCTGGGGAACCTATGAGCGAGACAGCCGGCAAGCCCGAGTTCCTGAGCATCGATGCGCTTTCACGATCCGTGGAACGGATGCGAGCGGAGGCACTCATTTCTCACGAAGAGCAGCAGGTCATCACCGGGCAACTCACCACCGATCTCGAGGACGCCCGGTACATCCTGAAGCACCTCGGCGCGCACCTCGCGATCGGCGGGTTCCGCTACGCCACCATGATCCCCCTGCCTGTCGGCACTTTGGGCCGCCCGTCCTGGGTCCTGGCATGGCGAGTCATCGAAACGGTCAAGGGCAATCGAGACAGGGCGAGCGTACATTCCCTGCAGGTACTCCTGTTCGCGCTCCTACCCTTCCTCGGCTACTCCGCTTACCTGATCGCGCTACGCAAGCATAACGAGCGGTTCGCCTATATCATCGCCAACCACCTCTGCTATGCCCGCAGGAACATGAATGCCGTGGAATTCTACGCAGAGCGCTCCGCCCTCGGCCGACGCCTCATGCGAGTTGTCGTGCCGGCCGCGCTGGGCCATGATGCCCCGTCATGAGCCGGCCAGCTGCGCTGCCAGGTCGAGGAAATCCTTCGCGATATAGTTCCAGTCTCCTTCCGGATAGACCTCGGCGGCCTC
>CAJIAY010000370.1_pt1 | contig 26788 bp, 25 predicted proteins | sample 9199221 | NCBI WGS metagenome assembly CAJIAY01 (sample SAMEA7708283, study PRJEB35096) | sediment metagenome | biome: marine neritic benthic zone biome [ENVO:01000025]; feature: sediment [ENVO:00002007]; material: shallow marine sediment [ENVO:03000034] sea grass bed [ENVO_01000059] ...
CAAACTCGCCCGCATCCAGCAACCGCGCGAAATCGTCGATCAGGTCATTGTCGCCCGCACCCTCCCTCATTCGTCTTTCTATTTGTCCGGCGCAGTAATCGATCATTTCGACAACGCCCGACTGGGCATCGAGAAACTCCTCGAAAGTGTAGGAGCGGAAGAACTTGATCAGCGCGTTGGACCAGTCGATAAACCTGTGCTGGTCGGAGCGCGGCACGCCCAGGATCTCAGCAAGCACCCATGCGGGCATGGGGTAGGAAAATTTTCCCACGAGGTCGACCGGTCGTGACGGGTCGATGTCGTCATGGAGAATTCCTATGATCTCGCGCACCCGTTGGCGCAGTCGGTTAACAGAACCCGGCATGAAAAATGCCTTCGTGGCCTGCCGCAGGGCCAGCTTGCGTTCGCGGGTCTTGCCCAGGTTGAGTCGGGCGAATTCCTGCAAGGGGAAGAGCTGTTTCTTCTGCTCATCGGGAAAGGACGAGATGCGCGGCAGCAGCGAGGGCTGGATCAGGCGGTCATCGCGCAGCAGGTCGATCACGTGGTCGTGACGCGATACGACCCAGGCGCGGTACTTCGCTCCCTCGAAGAAAAACATCTCCTCGTTGTCGCGGATGTCCTTCAATATGCGCACATAGTCGGGCGCACTGTCGGGATCGAACAGTTCGGCATGGAGCGGCTGTATACTGGCGAGTCCTGCGTCGGGTTCTGCCGTCTCTGTCATGACTCCCCCTTGTGGACCTACGCCTATATTTGTTTGAAGGAGAACTCCGTGCCGGCCGGCTGCTGGAAAAGTTTCAGGCCAAACTCCGGGACGATGGCCAGCAGGTGATCGAAGATGTCCGCCTGGATGTCTTCGTATTCTGCCCAGGCGGTAGTACTGGTAAAGCAGTATAGCTCAATGGGTACGCCCTGGGGGCCGGGCGACAACTGCCGCACCAGCAGCGTCATGTCCTTCCGGATGCGGGGGTGTTGTTTCAGGTAGCGCCAGGCGTAGGCGCGAAATGTGCCGATGTTGGTCAGCCTGCGTTTATTAACCTCCGCATCCTGCTCTGCTTCGGCGGGCAGTGCCAGCTCCCGGTTGTACTCGGACAACTCTCCTTCCTTGCCGTCGAGGTATTCATCCAGCAACAGGAATCGTCTGCAACGGGCGACCTCGTCGGCTGTCAGGAAATGAATCGACGACGCATCGATGTACAGGGCCCGCTTGATTCGGCGGCCTCCCGAGGCCGACATGCCGCGCCAGTTCTTGAAGGAATCGCTGATCAGGCGGTGAGTAGGTATGGTGGTGATGGTCTTGTCCCAGTTCTGCACCTTGATGGTGTGCAGCTCCACATCGACCACGTCGCCATCGGCGCCGAACTGGGGCACCTCGATCCAGTCGCCGACCCTGACCATGTCCTGCGCCGTCAACTGCACGCTCGCCACCAGCGACAGGAGCGTATCCTTGAACACCAGCAGCAGCACGGCGGTCATGGCGCCGAACCCACTGAGCAGCAATATGGGGGAGCGGTCCAGCAGGATCGAGATGCACATCAGGGCACCGAGGATCATGAATGCGATCTGCAGGAGCTGGATGAAGCCCTTGATAGGGCGCTTGCGCGCCTCGGGGTTGGATTCGTATATTTCGTTGAGTGCGTTGAGCAGCGCGATCAGGGTAATGGTCACCACCACGATCATGTAGGCACTGGTCAGGTTGAGAATCGTCGCCTCGACATTTTTCTCGATGCCGGGCAGGAGGTCCACGCCGAGGTAGATAACGAAAACGGGCGCCAGTTGCGCCAGCTTCGCCCCCACCCGGTTATTGACCAGGGCATCATCCCAGGTGTGTGCGGTGCGCGCGGCGATTCTGTGTACGGCCGCCAGCAGGATGCGTGACGCGAACAGGTAAGCCAGCCAGGCGCCCAGCAATAACAGCAGGATGGCCGCCGCCTCCGGGAGCAAGGGATGGTACTGTGCCAAACGTTCGAACATAGGGGTAAAGAACCTGTGCGACGCCCGAATCTTGCCACAAGTGCTGGTAACGCGCTATATATTGAGAGTATGGCCTCTGCGTCGGTGAATTCGCGCGGCCTGTGTTTCCGGGCGGAAAGAAACGTTGCAGCGGCGTCCTGTAGTCGACGCTGGATATGACCCGCTACAGGGACGACAACTGAACTCGTGCAGGCGCCGGGTCGCCGGTCTCACGCCGTGTGACCTCGCCGATCTGCCTTGCCGAGACGTATCCTGCCCGGCGCAGCGCGTCCGCTAGAGCCGGTACGTTTCCGGGTGGAACCGCGAGGAGCAATCCACCGCTGGTCTGCGGGTCGAAAAGTACCTGCCGCAGCGACTCATCCGCGGCGTCACTCTCCTGCAATGATGCAAGGCCCCGCCGCAGGTTGGCTTCCTGCATGGTGCTGGTGATGCCCGAGCGCAGGTGTTCCAACGCGCCGTCGAGCAGCGGCAGCTGCGCCAGTTCGAGGCGCGCGCCGAGTTCCTCGCCCAGCATTTCCAGCAGGTGGCCCAACAATCCGAATCCGGTCACGTCGGTAGCCGCGGTGGCACCGTGGGACAGGGCCAGCCCCGCCGCCGCCGCGCTGCTCTGCAGCATGGACTCCACCGCAACGCTAACATCGCGCCCGTCAGCGGCGAGTTGCATGTGGGCCGCGAACACCACACCGGTACCGAGGGGCTTGGTCAGTACGAGCGCATCCCCCGGCCGCGCGCCCGACTTGTGCAGCAAGCTGTCGTCCGCGGAGAGCGACACGCCGTTTACCGCGAAACCGACATTCAGCTCCGGCCCCTGCATGCTGTGGCCGCCGCGCAACTGGCAGCCCGCCGCGGCAAACTCGCGCACCGCGCCGTCGAGGAGCTGCCGCAGTTCACGCTGCAGCAGGGTCGCGCTGGCAAAGGGCAGGGTGACTGACGCCAGCGCGGATACCGGCCTCGCCCCGCAGGCATAGAGATCGCTCAATGCATGGTTCGCCGCGATACGACCCATCTGCCAGGGATCCGGCACCATCATGCGCAATACATCGAGGCTCTGGACTACCGCGGTACCCGCGGGCACGGGTACTGCCGTCGCATCCTCCACCTCGCCGGCGCAGTGCCCAGGGTGATCACGCGCCACCTGCGCGAGGGCAGCGGCCAGTGCATCCGCACCCACCTTGGCGCCGCATCCCCCGCACACCATCTGCTGCACAGCCGCAACATCCCCGAGCGAGTCACCGCTGCTCGCGGGCATCACCGTGGGCAAGTCCTCGAAACGCGCCATGAATTTCCGGTCGATACGATCCTTCCAGCGCCACACCCAGCGACCCGCCGCGCTGAACGGCCCACGGTCGGCCACGGCGTCCTTGTCCCCCAGCGATATCAGCGACAGGAAGCGCCGCTGTGCACGGTAGGCACGCAGGTCCCTGCCCAACAGGAAGGCCCTGAGGTTGTAAGCCAGCACGGGCGCCTGGCGCACGGCGTAGACACCGGCCTTGGGCCGTGGGTCATGGACCATAGCGGCAATGTCACCGGCGGCGAACACGCTCTCGTCCGATGTCGAACGCAGGGTTTCATTCACCGCGAGAAACCCCTGCTCATCCGTGGCCAGCCCGCCGGCGGCAATCCAGGGCGCCGCCGCCGCGCCGGTACACCAGAACAGGTCATCGTACGCGGCGCTGTCTCCGCTCGCGAACGAAAGACTGGACGGCTCCACCGCGACGACCCGCGCACCCAGGTGCAGGCGAACCCCGAGGCTTTCAAGGGCGTTGATCACGTCGCGCCGGCTGCGGTTGTTGTAACCCTGCAAGATCTGTTGGGCTGCGCAGTAAAGGTCGAGCTGCGCACGTGTTCGCTTGAGGCGATGCGCGATTGCCAGCGCCAACTCGACACCTCCGGCGCCACCGCCGACCACGCCGATGCGATGCGGCTTTCCATCACGAGCCGACTGTAGACGTTCCTCCAGTTTTTGCCAGCGCTGCCAGAGGTCGGCAATTGGTTTTACGGGTGTGGCGTGTTCACGGGCCCCCGGCACGGAGTCCAGCTCCGGGCGCGAGCCGATGTCGATGCTGACGAGGTCATACTCGATGTCGGGACGGCCCCCGACCGACAAACGTTTACGCTGCGGGTCGATGCCCGTGACCTCCGCGGCAACGAAGCGTACGCCCGCCCACTGGCACAGGCGCGCCAGGTCGATATGCGCCTGTTCGAAACGGTAGTGTCCGGCGATGAGCCCGGGCAGCATGCCGGAATAGGGTGTGTGACTGGACGGCGATATCAGTGTAAGGCGCAAGCCCTCGATGGGTTTCATCGCCAGCATGCGCAGGGCAAGCGCGTGACTATGGCCTCCGCCGACCAACACGAGGTCGCGCCTCAGCTCAACCGCGGCCTGCATCAGAGCTCCGTTGTCGTGCCCATTCCACCACCGCCTGCCGGTCACCCCGGTAGAGCTGCTCCCCCTGCCGCTTCGACAGCTGGTACTCGTACATGGGGTCGTAGTACTCCTCCAGCAGCCTGGCAATCCATTCGCGATGCCCCGACAGGTCGCCCTCGCGCCACTGCAGGTCAAACGCCGCACGCATGATGTCATGGGCCATTTTCGTGCGCTCCCCACCCAGGCGTTTGCGGATTCTCGAGAGGTCACTCAGCAGTTTTTCACAGTGACGCATCGGACCCTGCTCGCCGAAGCGCAGCGCATAACGACGGCCCAGGTCAACGATGTAGTCCTCGACCACCACATCGACCCGCTCGTCCAGGTTTTGCTCGATGATGGCCAGCGGCGCGGCCGCCATCCTGCCGCGCAGGCAGTCGGGCAGCGAGAGTGTGCCGATCAGGCCTCCCTCGTCCTCGAGGAAGATCGTCTCGCGGCTCTCCGCAAGCAGCCTGAGCAGTGCGATGCTCAAGGCGTTTTCGAAATCGACCTGGCTGGGCTGCGGCGTGGGCATCTGGCCGAAGGTGGAGCCCCGGTGGTTGGCGAGGCCCTCGAGGTCGACGGCCCTGACCAGCCGCGCGATCACGCGGGTCTTGCCGGTACCGGTCTTGCCGCCAACCAGGATGAACGAGGCAGCGTGCGCCGAGCGCTCGAGCTCGTCGATGAGGAAACGGCGCATCGCCTTGTAACCGCCGAGTACGCGGGGGTAATCGACACCGGCCTCGCGCAGCCAGGACTGCACCGTCTCCGAGCGCAGCCCGCCGCGCCAGCAGTACAGATAACCGCCGGGATGCTGGCGGGCGAAGCTCAACCAGTTCTCCAGCCTCTGCGCTTTCGTTTCACCACAGACCAGCTGGTGACCGAGTTCGATCGCGCTTCGCTGCCCCTGCTCCTTGTAGCGGATACCGACCTGTGCCCTTTCGTCATCCGACATGAGTGGCAGGCTCATCGCCGTGGGAAAGGCGCCGCGGGCAAACTCGGCGGGGGCGCGCGTGTCCATAAAGGGGGTGGGGGTGAGGAACAGCGCCCGGTAGTCGTCGGTGTCGGCGCGTTCTGGCATCGACGTCGGCTATTCCGCCTCGCCGCCGAACAGGGTCACGATGCGCTCCTGCAGACCCGTCACCGCGTCCGCCATGAGGGCGAAGTCGGCGTCCAGCCGGGCGGCGTTGTCCGCCTCGGGGATGTCTTCGTTTTCCTTCATCAGTTCGTCCGCGAACTTGAGTCGCCGCAGGCACAGGTCCTCCGCCAGCACGAACTGCAGCCGCTCCTCCCACTCCATTGCCAGGCGTGCGACCTGCTTGCCGGCGTGCAGATGAGTTTCCACTTCTTCACTCAACAAATCAACGCCGCGGCAGCGCACCACGCCGCCGTCCTCGCCCGGGTCGCGCAACTCGCACTCCTGGCCCAGTTCGAGGTCACCTGGTATGTTGCGGTGCACCAGCCAGGCCGTCATCACCGCCGCCGGCGCGTTGTTGACCTGCGGCAGGAGTACGGGAAAGCTGCCGATGCAATCGCGCAGGAGGTTGAGAAGCTCCTCCGCGCGCGCCGCGCTGGCGGCGTCCACGAGAATCCAGTTCGTGCGCACATCGATATACGCGAAGACATGGCTGGACCGGCTGAACGCCCGGGGCAGGCAGTCCTGCACGATCTCGTCCTTCAGGCTGAGCCGTTCCTTGCGGTAGACCTTGCGGCCCTGTTCGGCTCCGATGGTTGCGATCTTTTCCTCGAGCTGTTCACGCACCACCGTGGCGGGAAGGAGTTTTTCCTCGCGTTTCATGGCGACCAGCAGTCGCCCACCCGCGGCGTGCACCAGTTCCTCGCTCTCTTCCCCCAGCGGCGCCACCCAACCCATCGCCACGGCCTGGGAGAGGGCGCAGGGCTCGAAGGCGCGACCGGCCAGCTTCTTGCCCATCTGCTCGGGCGATAGATGGAAGGGACTGGTCAGGCGGTAGGCCCGCACGTTCTTGAACCACATGGAAATGACTGCTCCGGGGAAAAGGCGCAGATTGTACCGCAGCGCTCCCGCAAAGCCACTTGTGCAGTTGAAAACGCCATTTCCGGTGATTATCGCGGCAGCGCGGGCAATAAGCGGGAAAGCGTACAATATGTTAATCCGCCGTCCATCCGCCCACGTTGTCAGGCCCAGCGGAAACGGCTTTAATTTCTGTCCGTGATTCTTAGGCGGCCCCGGGTTGCCAGCCAGAGGTAGACACCATGTCCGAGAAACCCAAGACGAACCCCTGCCAGGCCCGCAAGGCGCGCGATGTAGAGCAGTGGGACAAGGAGACCGAGGTCGTCGTCGTCGGGTTCGGCGGCGCCGGCGGCTGTGCCGCCATAGAGGCGGCGGACGCGGGCGCAAAGGTGATGATATTCGAGCTGGCGAGCGAGGGAGGCGGCTCCACCGCCATGTCCTCGGCAGAGATCTACATGGGCGGCGGCGGCGGTACGCGGGTACAGCGGGCCTGCGGTTTCGAAGACAGCACCGAGGATATGTTCACCTACATGATGATGTCCGCGGGGCCCCAGGCCGACGAGGCGAAGATTCGCAACTACTGCGACAACAGCGTCGAACATTTCAACTGGCTGGTGGACCACCTCGGCGTCCCCTTCAAGGACAGCTTCCACAAGGAGCGGGCCATCATGTGCCTGACAGACGACGGGCTGCTCTATACCGGCAGCGAGAAAGCCTACCCGTTTGCACAGCATGCGAAACCCGCGCCGCGGGGCCACAACCTGTATATAGAAGGCGACAACGGCGGCCCCCTGTTCATGAAAATTGTTACAGAGAATGTTGAGAAGCGCGACAAGATTTCCGTCGAATACGAGACGCGCGCGCTCTGCCTGATCGTCGACGATGACAACGCGGTCGTCGGCATCGTCGTCCGCCAGAATCAGCAGGAATTCAATGTGCGCGCTGAGAAGGGCGTCATACTCTGTGCCGGCGGATTCGTCATGAACGAGGAAATGCTGGCGCGCTACGCGCCCAAGCTGCTCAGCGGGAACAACGCCATCGGCAACCCCGGCGACACCGGCACCGGCATCATGATGGGCATGTCCGTCGGCGCCGCGGCGATCAATATGCACGAGGGCTTTATCAGCATTCCCTATTACCCACCCGCCAGCATCACCGGCGGTATCGTCGTAAATGACAAGGGCCAGCGCTTCATCAACGAGGATGTCTACCACGCACGGCTCGGCCAGGCGGTGCTGCACGAGCCCGGCGACCGCTTCTACTTCATCCTCACCGTCGACCAGTACGGGGACTACGAGAAGTTCAACTTCATGGGCGCCGACGTGGTCGGCACCGGCGAAACCGTCGAGGAGCTCGAGGAGGAGCTGGGCCTGCGCAGGGGCACGTTGCAGAACACCATCACCATTTATAACGAGGATGTCGCGAACGGCGAGGATACCCAGTTCCACAAGGGCGCCGAGTGGCTGCAGCCGCTGGAGCCGCCTCTCGTGGCCCTGGACATCACCCCCGGCCGGGGCGTTTTCGTGCCCATGTTCACTCTCGGCGGGTTGGACACCCTGCCCACCGGCGAGGTACTGACGGCACAGCGGGATGTCATCCCGGGCCTGTATGCCGCCGGGCGTACCGCCTGCGGCATTGTGCGCCGGGCCGACGGCTACTCCAGCGGCATGTCGGTGGGAGACGCGACCTTTTCCGGGCGCATGGCGGGCCGCCAGGTAGCGGCGAGGACCGGCACATGAAATTCCTGCACACGATGGTTCGCGCCAGGGACCTCGACGAAACCCTGGACTTCTACTGCGACAAGCTGGGCCTCGTCGAAGTCCGCCGCCATGAGAGCGAGGGAGGCCGGTTTACGCTGGTATTCCTCGCCGCCCCGGGGGATGTCGCGACCGCCGAATCGGACCAGAGTCCGCTGGTGGAGGTTACCTGGAACTGGGATCCGGAGGACTACGACGGCGGCCGCAACTTCGGCCACCTCGCCTACCGCGTGGATAATATCTACGAGACCTGCCGGCGACTCATGGACAAGGGCGTGGTGATTAACCGCCCGCCCCGCGACGGCTACATGGCCTTCGTGCGCTCGCCTGACGGCATCTCCATCGAACTGCTGCAGGCGGGGGATGCGCTCCCGCCCGAGGAGCCCTGGGCGTCCATGGAGAATACGGGCAGCTGGTAGCGTCGAACGCGCGGGTGCTTAACGCCGCCCGTCGCGCAGGAAGCTTAAGATCCAGTCGGCGACACGTCGCCCCTGGTGTGTGCCGGCCAGCGACGCCATACCTTCACGATAGGCCTCCTCACCGATGCGCTCTCTCCGGAAGGTCATGACTTCGCGCGAGTAATCCGGCGTAAACTCCGGGTGGCCCTGGAAGGTCAGCACGTGGTCCCCGATCTGGCACACCGCGTTCTCGCAGAATTCACTGCTGGCCAGCGCCACGGCACCTTCCGCCAGCTCGATGACCTGGTCCTGGTGGCTGACGAGTATATCGAGATCCTCGTCCTCGCCGTCATGCCAGTCTGGCACCTTGTTGAAGCGGTGCGTGTGCAGCCCCACGCCCCAACCCTTTTCCGACTTCGCGACTTCTCCTCCCAGTGCCTGCGCGACGAGCTGGTGTCCGAAGCAGATGCCCACGAGCTTCTTGCGCCGCTGATGGAGTTCGCGCACGAACTGGAGCAGTTCGGTAATCCACGCCTTTTCCTCGTAGACGCTGGATTTGCTGCCGGTGACGAGGTAGGCATCGGCCTCCTCCATGTCGGCCGGGTACTGCCCCTCCTCGACGTCGTAAACCACGAACTCAAGGTCCGGGTCCGCCTGCGACAGCAGCGCTATGAACATGTCCGGATACTCCCCGAAACGTGGAACCCACTCGGGACGCACCGCGTCTGTCTTGAGTATGCACAACTTCATCGCCTGCTTCGCCCTGCCCTCAACGTCCTGGCGCGCCCATGATAGGAAGCACGCCGGATGCTGTCCATATCTCCAGGGTGCTGGTAGTGTGTGACGCTCGGTCAACTATGGATAACCCACACCTGATGCTACGGGGACTTCTCCTGATCCTGCTGTCAATCAGCTGCGCTGCCAATGCTTTCGTTGGCACCGAGGCCTGCCGGGGCTGCCACGAGCAGGAGCACGCGGCATGGCGGGGCTCCGACCACGACCTCGCCATGCAATTGCCGGGGCCGGATACGGTGTTGGGCGATTTCGAAGACGCGAGCTTTACCTACAACGGCGTCACCACCCGGTTCTTCCGCGCCGGCGACAAATACGTGGTCAACACCGATGGGGAAGACGGCAAGCTGCGCGACTTCGAGGTCGCCTACGTCTTCGGCCACTACCCGCTGCAGCAATACCTGCTGCCACTCTCCCGGGGACGGCTGCAGGCCCTGAGTGTCGCCTGGGATTCGCGCCCGGCGGCGGAGGGCGGGCAGCGCTGGTATCACCTCTACCCGGAGGAGGCCATCGATCATGCGGACCCGTTACACTGGACAGGGCCCTACCACAACTGGAATACGCGCTGTGCCGAGTGCCACAGTACCGACGTACACAAAAACTACAGCGCTGAGTCGCGCTCGTTTGATACGCGCTTCGAGGAACTCAACGTGGGCTGCGAGGCGTGCCATGGCCCGGGCGAGCAACACATGGCGCTGGCGGAGGCCGCCGAGGTGGCGACAGCAGAGAACGGCGGCTTCCCGGTAGCGCTCGCCCAGCGCGGACGCTGGGCATTTCCCGAGGGCGAGCATATCGCGCGACGTACCGAGCCCCTCGACTCGAATGCGCAGATCGACAGCTGCGGCCGGTGTCATGCGAGACGCGGCACGCTCGGGGACTACCACTACGGCGCAGACCTGCTCGATACCCACCGGTTGTCGATGCCGCACTGGCCGCTGTACTACCCGGACGGCCAGATCCGCGACGAGGTCTACGTGTACGGTTCGTTCCTGCAGAGCAAGATGCACCAGGCCGGCGTCGTGTGCAGTAACTGTCACGAGCCACACAGCATGCAACTGCGCGCGCCGGGCAACGGCGTGTGCGCCCAGTGTCACCTGCCCGAGCGATACGACAGCGTGCAACACCACCATCACGGGAAAGATTCCACAGGGGCACTGTGCGCGAACTGCCATATGCCAGAGACCGTCTACATGGGGGTGGACCCGAGGCGCGATCACAGCATGCGCGTCCCCCGGCCGGACCTCAGCCTCGTGCTGGATACACCCAATGCCTGCAACCAGTGCCACCGAGACAGGGATGCAGGTTGGGCGCTCGACTCGTTGCGGGAATGGGGCGTGCGGTTTCGCGACACGGGAAGCCACCCCGCCCGTGCCTTCGAGCGGGTGAACCGCGGCGACCACCGCACTGTCCCGCAGCTGGCTCAGCTCGCGGCGGATGGCAGAGCCGCGCCCATCTGGCGAGCCACCGCGATGGAATCGCTGGGCCGGGTGGGCGGTCGCGCGGCAATACAGACCGCCACCCAATTGCTGTATGACGAAGACCCCATGCTGCGCGCGAGTACCGTCCGTGCGCTGGACTTCCTGCCACCGCACCAGCGCTACCAGTTGATGCAGGCGCTGTTGGACGACGACATCAAGACCGTGCGCATGGAAGTCGCCGCCGCACTGGCCGGTGTACCGCCGGAACAACTATCACCGGAAGAGGCTGCCGCGCTGCGCGCGTTGTTCGACGAGTACGAGAGCACACTCGTCATGGATGCCGATATGCCGGGCGTCCAGCTGCAGCTCGGTATCTACCACCTGGAGCGCGGCGACCGGCAGCGTGCCGAGAAAGCCTACCGCGAGGCGCTGCACATCAACCCGCAGTTGATTCCGGCTTACCTCAACCTGGCCGACCTGCTGCGCGGCTCCGGCAACGACGACGACGCGCGCGAGGTCCTGCAGGAAGCGCTGGCGGTCGACCCGCAAAACGGCCCGGTGCTGCATTCGCTGGGCCTGCTGGAAACCCGCAGCGGCCGGCCCGGTCCGGCGCTGGACTACCTGGGACAGGCAGCAGAGCTGGAAACCGGGGGAACACGGCACCGCTTCGTGTACGCCATCGCGCTCCACGACCTCGGTCAACCGGAAGAGGCCATCGCGCAGCTCAAGCAGCTGCTGCGCAGCGCGCCGCACAGCGAGGAAACGCTGCTGGCACTGAGCAACTACCACGCGGAACTGGGCCAGCGCGAACAGGCGCGCGGGTATGCGAAAACACTGGTGGCGATCGCCCCGGGCAACCGCGCCTACCAGGAGCTGTACCGCGGGCTTGCCGGGAACTAGAGCCGGCGCAGGAACTTCAGTAACAGCGGGTTGAGCAGGTCGGGCCGCTCCTGCTGGATAAAGTGCCCAGCCCCCGGCAGCAAGTCCAGGCCGCGCAGGTCTTTCACCTTCTCGCGCATGTTGTCGAGCGGGGCATCACCGGCCAGCTTGATGACGGGGTCTTCCTCTCCACCGACAAACAGGGTCGGCACGCAGACCTCTGCGTGGGCGCGCTCGCGCTGCAGCTCCCAGTTACGATCCATCACCCGGTAGGCGTTGATGCCGCCGATGAACGCGAGTTCCGGGCCGGCCCGCAGGTATTGTTCCACGTAGTAGTCCATATCCTCCACCGATAACCAGGGCCAGGGTAGCGCCCGCGGCGGTTCCGCAAGTACCTCGATGTAGTGCGTGCCCTCGGATGGATAGTTCTCCCAGTCGAGCAGCTCGCCCTCTGCGGAGAGGGCCCAGAACAGCCTGGTCAGGAATTCACGCTCGCGCCCGGCCAGGTGTCGCTCGGCGACGCCGACCGCCTGGTAGTAGTGCATGTGAAAGAAGTGCTGCCGCGCGATGGCGGCATAGAGCTCGGAGGGCCGCTGGTCGCCGCCGCCCGCGAGTTCCATGTCATAGGGTACGCACAGGGGCGCGATGGCACGTATACGCGCGGGGTACCCTATGCCCATGTGCCACGCGAGATTGGCGCCGAAGTCGTGGCCGATGAGCACGGCCTGCTCCTCGCCGAAGTGGTCCAGCACGGCCAGCACATCGCCGCTCTGTCGGTCGAAACCGTACTCGATGCTGTCGGAGGGCCTGGAGCTGCCCCCGTAACCGCGCATGTCCATGGCGACCGCCCGGTAGCCTGCTTCCGCTATGGGCTGCAACTGGTGGCGCCAGCTGTACCACAGGCCCGGGTAACCGTGGCACATAAGAACCAGCGGACCCTCGCCCTGGCAGGCGAGGTGCAGGTCGATGCCGTTGGCCTTTAACTGATGGTGCTCGAGCACCCGTGAGATTCGCGCTGCTTACTTGGTCCGCACGAATTTCAGTTGCATCGACACCGGCGTGACACTGCTGATCGAGTTCAGCCCGGCAACTCCGCGCAGCGCCTCGATACCGCCATCGAGGCCGAAGTCTGAGGCATTGACCAGTACAGGATGTATGGTGGTAACGATCAGGTCGCCGTCATCTTCGACGACGACCGACACGTAAGCGTTCAGCACCTTTTCCTGGCCATGCATCGACAGGGTAAGCGGCAGGTCTACCGTTCGGACACCACCGCCGCTGGACGCGGCGAAGAGCGCCGGGTCCACCTCGGCGGTGACCCTCGCTACGGGAAACTGTTTAACCTTGAACAACAGGTCACGCATGCGCTCGTTACGAACCTCTATCAGGGTTTCCACGCTGGCCAGGTGTATCGTCAACTGGGCCATGCCGTGAACCCCGATGGAACCCTCGAGCGACTTGATCGTGTTGACCTCTCCCACACTGTTATTCTTGATGGAGACGAAATTCACCACTGATTCGGTATTGTCGAGCTCCCAATCCGCCCATGCCACGCCCGTGGGCGTCACAAGACACAGGGCCAGAAGCAGGTTCTTGATGCCTCGAATCGTCATGTTGCTATCCTCGCTGCAGGTCGGCGGCAAGCGCCGGTTTTTTTGGATTTTGCACGGTATTGTACTGTCCTTCATGCGGCCCGCTCCATAGTCGCGATTCACTCCTCGCCTTCCCTCACGGTCAGCTTGATGCCCGGCGTACCGACGTAGAAGATTACCAGCTTCACCGGCACCTCACCTACGTTGACCCCGTTGTGCAATACGTTGACCGCCTCCGCGGCGGCCTCACCCGCCTGCAGCCGCTTTACGTCGCCGTTCTTGAACCGCACTTCCAGCTCGCCCTCCATCACGTAGCCGACCGAGGGCACGGGGTGCTGGTGCCAGCCGGTCTCTCCGCCGGGCGCCATCTCGATCACGACGCCTGACATCTCGGCGTCGCCCTCCGGGTAGACGATATCCTGTCCGACCCAGGTCTCGCCGGTCCTGAGTATCGGTGTCGCCCTGATGACCTCGGAGGCATCGATCGCAAGTGCCTGTCCAGGGCCCAGCAAGAGTGCGACTGGCAACGCCAGCTGAACAAGTCTCTTCATTCCGGTCCCCTCCAGGGTTATCGCTCCGGCGGAGCGGGTTGCAGGATCGTCCTGAAAGTCAGGTTGACCCGCGGCCCGCAAGGTCTGGAGCGCTTGGGCACGCCGTGTTTCCAGTTCGACTGTGTCGCGCCCCGCATGACCAGCAGGCTGCCGGACGGCGGCTCCAGCCTGATAGTGTCGATATCGTCGCGCGCACGGTGCTGCAGCACGAACTGCCGTTCCTCCCCGAAGGAAAGCGAGCCAATTACGGGGTCGGGCCCCAGCTCCGGCTCATCGTCGGCGTGCAAACCCATGCTGTCCCGATGATCACGATAGTAGTTTAGCAGCACGGTGTTGAACGGGTTGCCGCACAGCTCCTCGACCCTGCCCTTCAGGTCGAGCAGGAGCGGGGTCCATGGCAGTGCGCCGAGCGTGACCCCCGAATAGGTGTATTCGAGACCCTCGTCCCCGTAAAAAGCCACCAGCCTCGGTTGGGGATAGGTCCTGCCCCAGAGCGTGACGTGCTCCTGCCGCCAGCGGATGTCTTCAACCAGGGACCTGAGCACCGCCGCCCCGTCATCAACGCCGATGGAGTGCCACAGGAACAGCTCCGCGTCGGGGACCGGCAGTCGCTCACCCTCACCGGGGGCAAACAGGTCAGACATCGAGGAACTCATCCGGGATCGCGGCCTCGATTCAGCGGCCGGACAGCCCGGCCAGGCGGTGCACGGCCTTCCACTGGGCCGCGGTCACCGGCGCGATCGAGAGGCGGCCCTGCTTGAATATACTGAGTTCCGCCGTGCGCGGCTCGGCTTTCAGCACTCTGGTCGGCACCAGTTCCGGGAACTTCTCCACCAGCCGCACATCGACACAGACCCAGCGCGGCTCGTCGGCGGTGGACTTCTCATCGAAGTACTTGCTGGAGGGGTCGAACTGGTCCGGGTCGGGATAGGCGGCTTTCACGACCTCCATGCTGCCGGCGATGCCGATGTTCTTGCAGCTGGAGTGGTAGAACAGGACCCGGTCACCTTTCTTCACCTTGTCGCGCAGGTTATTGCGCGCCTGGTAGTTGCGGATGCCGTCCCAGCAGGTGGTCTGTTTTTTCTCCGCCGCCAGGTGATCGATGCCGTACTCGTCGGGCTCCGACTTGAAGATCCAGTATTTCAATGACGCTCCCGGGAAGTAAATACGCACCTGTGCGAACCCAAGTATAGTCGTTCCCGCGCCCACACTGTGCCCGCCACTGGCAATATTTACCGCCAGCGGGAAGCATGTGCCCTGGGCTTTGTGTTACATTGTGAACACTGGCGAAAACGTTCTACTGGTTCGTCACCGGGCGCGCACTTTTGCAGGAACCGGGAACACGGCACTTATGCGTACCGGGATAACTAAAAAAAGCGATACGGCTGTACCATTGACCGTTAGGAAGGCTCGTTAAAATTCGATGAAAAAAAACGGCACCCCCTGCCTGGTAGATGCCCTGGGCCTGCCTGTGATCGAGTCCGCCGGCGGACTGGTCTGCAACGACCGCCAACACATACTGCTCATGTTCAAGCGCGGCAAATGGGACATGCCCAAGGGCCGCATCGAGACCGAAACCACCAAGGAAGAGTCCGCACTGCGGGAAGTGCAGGAGGAAACCGGCCTCAATATCAAGAAGCTCGATTTGCAGGCGAAGCTCGTGTCCACCTGGCACACAACGCGGCACGGCAACGTCCGCTACCTGAAGAAAACCCACTGGTTCCTGATGCACTACAACGGCAAGGACGACGACCTCATGCCCCAGGTGGAGGAGGGCATCATCGAGTGCCGCTGGGTGCACCTGAGCGACCTGCCGGAGTACCGGGAGTTGCTGCGCCCGCGCATCAATTACGTGATCGACTTCTGGCACGAGAACCTGGCCTACGTCCCCAGGCCCTGACAGGGGCCGGGGCGCCCCTGTTCAGAAGATGGCCATCAGTACACCGTAAAACAGCACGCAGAAGCCACCGACTTCCGCCACGACCAGCGACCACATGAACCACGCGGTCGAGGCGGGCGCGTTGCGCAGCTGGTTGTCGGTCTTCTTCAGGGCCCCCTGCACCATGTAGGTGGAGATCGCCAGCGCGAAGTAGAACAGTATCAGCAGCGCCGCGACAAACTCCACGATTGCCGGTAATTCGCTGATTTCGATGAACACGGCGATCAGTATCGCCGCGAAACTGTACATGAGCGATGCGCGGTGCGCGATATCGATGTAGGGGTGGGCCAGGCCGTCCTCGCTGCGGGCGATCTCCAGGTACTTCCAGATGCCCGTCAGGAGGGCGTTAAGGAAGAAAACGCCCGCGGCGACGATGGCGAGTTGGTATGCCGACATCATTCAGCACTCCCGTGCCACCGGGGCTTCGACCCCAATGAATGTTGTTATCCGATACCCGCGGCGAGGTCGCCCTTCTTCTCCAGCCAGGCCTTGCGGTCCGGGGCGCGCTTCTTGGCCAGCAGCATGTCCAGCATGGTATTGGTGCCATCCCCGGCATCCAGCACGAGGCGCACGAGGCGGCGGGTGTCGGGGTCCATGGTGGTCTCGCGCAGCTGTATGGGGTTCATCTCACCGAGGCCCTTGAAACGCTGTACGCTGACCTTGCCCCTCTTCTTCTCCGCCTCGATGCGGTCGAGGATACCTTCCTTCTCCGCCTCGTCGAGTGCGTAGAACACCTCCTTGCCCACGTCGATACGGTACAGGGGCGGCATAGCCACATACACGTGTCCAGCGGCGACCAGTGCGTGGAAATGGCGCACGAACAGCGCGCAGATCAGCGTGGCGATGTGCAGGCCGTCCGAATCCGCGTCCGCCAGGATACAAACCTTGTGGTAGCGCAGCCCGGACAGGTCGTCACTGGCGGGGTCGATACCGAGCGCGACTGAAATATTGTGTACCTCCTGCGACGCGAGGATCTCCTGCGAATCCACCTCCCAGGTGTTGAGTATCTTGCCGCGCAGGGGCAGGATGGCCTGGAACTCCCGGTTGCGCGCCTGCTTCGCGGAGCCGCCAGCAGAGTCGCCCTCTACCAGGAACAGCTCACCGTGCGCCGGGTCCTCGCCGGAACAGTCCGCCAGCTTACCGGGCAGCGCCGGGCCGGCGGTAACTTTCTTGCGGGTCACCTGCCTGGCCAGCCGCATACGCCCCTGGGCATTACTGATGCACAGCTCCGCCAGCCGCTCGGCCTCCTCGGTGTGCTGGTTCAGCCACAGGCTGAAGGCGTCCTTCACCACGCCTGAGACGAACGCGGCAGCCTCCCGCGACGTCAGGCGCTCCTTGGTCTGGCCGGAAAACTGCGGGTCGCTCAGCTTGAAAGACAACACGTAACAGCAGCGGTCCCAGATATCGTCCGCGGCCAGCTTGATACCCCGGGGCAGCAGGCTGCGCAATTCACAGAACTCGCGCATGGCATCCAGCAGGCCGGTACGCATGCCGTTAACGTGGGTGCCACCCTGGATGGTGGGGATCAGGTTGACGTAGGACTCGGCGACCACCTCACCGCCCTCCGGCAGCCATTGCAGCGCCCAGTCCACCGCCGAGTTATTACCGCTGAAGCTGCCGACGAAGGGCTCTTCCGGGATAACGGGGAAGTCGATGGTGGCGTCGGCAAGGTAATCCCGCAGGCCGTCCTCGTAATACCACTCGTCCGTTTCCTTTTTCTTTTCGTCCTTGAACTTGACCTTGAGGCCGGGGCACAACACAGCCTTCGCGCGCAGGACGTGCTTGAGGCGCGACACGGAAAATTTTACCGAATCGAAGTACTTTGCGTCCGGCATGAACGTCAGGGTGGAGCCGGTGTTGCGCTTGCCACAGGTGTCCACCGCCTTGAGACTGGTCTTCTTTTCTCCCCCTGCGAAAGTCATCAGGTAGACCTTGCCATTCCGGCGGATCTGCACTTCCAGGGAGCTCGACAGCGCGTTCACCACAGAGACGCCCACCCCGTGCAGGCCGCCGCTGAACTGGTAGTTCTTGTCGGAAAACTTGCCGCCGGCATGCAGGGTGCCGAGGATCACCTCGACGCCTGGCTTATTCATTTCCGGGTGCTTGTCGACGGGCATGCCGCGGCCGTTGTCCGTGACCGTAAGAGAACCGTCCTTGTTAAGGACCACGCTGATTTCGCTGGCGAAACCCTCCAGCGCCTCGTCGACGCTGTTGTCGATGACTTCCTGGGCAAGGTGGTTGGGGCGGGTGGTGTCGGTGTACATGCCGGGGCGCTTGCGCACCGGCTCAAGTCCTGTCAGGACCTCGATATCTTCAGCGGTATATTGGCTCATTGCGACCCATATAAAGTGTTACGTCTCCCGGGCGTCATTGTACAACGAGTCTCCGCTACAGGTAGCCCCCCGAATCGAGGTCAACCTCGAAGTGTGTTTCACGGTCTCGGGAGACGCCGGTCTCGACGCGACCGTCGGGATGCAATTCCAGCCAGCGGTAACCCGGGGGCTGGTCATCGGCCTTGAACTGGTCGCTGCCCGGCGCGAACTGCACGCAGGTAGAGGGTGAGGCCAGCAGGCGCACGCCGTTGCGCTGCCTGTCGATCTCCTGGTGGACATGGCCCCAGAGCACGGCCCGGACACGGGAGTAACCGTCGAGGACCTCAAAGAATGCGTCCGCGTCCGACACCATCTGTTCGTCCAGCCAGCGGCAGCCAACCTCCACAGGCTGGTGATGCAGGCATACCAGCGAATACAGGCCTTCCTGCTCCGCTGATTTGAGCGCGGCATCCAACCGGGCCAGTTCCTCTTCCCCGAGCGTGCCACCGACTTCTCCGGGTACCTGGGAGTCCAGCAGCAATATCGACCAGGCACCAGACCGGATCTCCCGGGAGAGCCGGGAGGAGTCGGTCAGGGCCGCCTCCATCTTCTGCCGGTCGTCGTGGTTGCCCGGCAGCCAGTAATTGGCCGGGCTCAGCTGGTCAAAATACCCCTGCAGCCGGTCATAGGCGGGCTGGGCGCCGCCGTCGGCGAGATCCCCGGTACCGAGGACGAGATCCGGGTCCGGGCGCTCGTTCTGCACCAGGCTGATTACCGCCTGCAGGGAGTGGTCGGTGTCCATGCCAAGGAGGGTGCCGCCGCGCGCCCTGCAAAGATGCGTATCCGTCAGCTGTACGACCCGGATCACACCGTCCCTTGCGTCGACATGCTGGACATTGTGTTGCGACTGGGACATCGGGGTTTCTGGCGCAGGTCAGCGCTATCAGTTATCCAGCACTGGCGCGCCGACATCGAGCGACGCGCGCCCGTTCTGCAGGCAGTGTTCCAGCCAGTCCGACAGGAAGCGGTTCTGCTGGTACTTCTCGTCCTGGGCGAACATCTTGTCGTTGGGATACTCGTAGCGCGCGGCTACCCGTCGGTGTGACTGGAACATCCCGACTTCCAGCATGCGCGCGTCGTGGTAGGCGCGCACCTCCACCCGCAACTGGCCCAGCCAGCGCGATTCGCCGCGCTGCTGCTCCAGGCGGAAGATCGTGGTATAGCGACAGCGATCAACTACCGTCAGGCGCGCCGAGGCAGGACCGACAAGAAACTCCCTGGCATTACGGTTTTCGTAATCGGGGAACAGGCGCAGGAGGCGGGCATAATTGGCTTCACAGACCGCGTGGAGCGCCGTCAGGTCCGTTTTGAACGCTTTTTTCTTGTGCTTCTGCAAGGTACCGACCAGGTATGCTGGCCCCTCCAATTTCCCAGAAACTGCCCCCGCTCCGTTGCGAACTACCGCCGAACGGCTGCAGACCTGCGTCTAAAGATGGCACAAACCAGCGGGAACTGCACCATTTGATTGTTACGGCAAAACATGCATAGCAGGCAGGAGGCTGCTAAACTGGCCTGCACGAAATTTGCTAGAAGTTCTCTGGGGAATATTGCATGAAAAATCTGGCGGCCGCGCTCACGTTGCTGGTATTTTACCTCTCTGTCGCCAGCGCCCAGGCGGATTCCCTGCGCGACATCTACGAGCTGGCACTCGAGAACGACGCCCAGCTGAAATCCGAGGAGGCGACCTACCTCGCCCGCCGCGAAACGGAGAACCTGAGCCGCTCCGCCCTGCTGCCCCAGGTCGGTACCGCTTACTCCTACCAGAACACGGATACCGATACCAAGGCCATCAGCCCCGACTTTACGCGGCCGGAATTCCCCCCCCCGGATATCCAGACGAAATCCAACCGTGACGTCGATACGGACGGCTACATCATATCCCTCGACCAGACCCTGTTCGACCTGTCCGCCTGCTTCAGCTTCCAGTCGGGCAAGGAAGTCACGAAAGAGGCAGAAGCCACCTTCGCCTCCAACCAGCAGAACCTGATCGTGAGAACGGTCGACGCCTACCTCCTGGTGCTGCGCGCGCAGGACAACCTCGCCGCCTCCCGCGCCCAGGAGCGCGCCTTCGAACGGCAGCTGGAGCAGACGCAGCAGCGCTTCGAGGTGGGCCTGATCGCCATCACCGACGTGTACGAGGCGCAGGCGGCCAGGGACCTCGCGCAGGTGGAGCGAATCGTCGACGAGAACGATGTACAGGTGGCCCTGGAAAGGCTCTCGGTACTGACCGGGCAGCCGAACCACGGCGACCTGAACGTCCTGGTAGAGGACTTCGAGATCAAGCCGCCCGATCCGCTGGACCGGGCAGCCTGGGTGGATTTCGCCCTGGCGAACAATTTCCAGGTACTGGCGTCGCGCTACCGCGAGGAGGCCGCGCGCCAGAGCGCGAAGGCGAACCGGTTTGAGCATGCGCCGAAGGTCACCGGCGGCTACGAGTACTCCGACTACGATGTCGATGGCGACCTGACCGTCAAGCCGGATACCGGCTTCAACACCACGCCCGACAGCAGCATCGACGAGCACAGGTGGGTGGTCCAGCTTTCCATGCCCTTGTACTCCGGGGGCGCGATCAGCGCCGGGCGCCGCCAGGCGGCGCAGGAATTCAACGCGGCCAGGGAAGAGCGTATCAACCTGACCCGCAACACGGTCACGAACACGCGCTCCCTCCACATGACGGTGCTCAGTGACGTTACCCGGATTGCAGCCCGTAAGCAGAGCATCGTTTCCTCGAAGAGTTCCGTGGATGCAACCCAGGCGGGTTATGAAGTCGGCACCCGCAACGTGGTGGACGTACTCAACGCGCAGAACACCCTGTTCAGCGCCGAGCGCGACTACGCCAACAGCCGCTACGACTACATCCTCAACATGATGCGGCTGAAGGAGCAGGCCGGACTGCTCAGCCCCGAGGACGTACTCCGGCTCGACACTTTCCTCGTGCCGCCCACGGCGCCCACCGCCACGTCCGTTATCGGCACCAAGTAAGCCCGCGACCACGCGGGCGCCTGCCCGCATGCACGAGCCGCATGACATGATTCCCGACCTGCCCGCAGACATCGACGAGATCAAGGGTTTCCTGACGCAGGGCGAGGGCGAGGCGCTCCACGAGCACGCTTTGCACGCCAGTACCGAAGGACCGGTGCTCGAGATCGGCAGCTACTGCGGCAAGTCCACCATCTACCTCGGCCTCGCCTGCCGCGAGAACGAAAGCACCGTGTTCGCGCTGGACCATCACCGGGGTTCGGAGGAGCACCAGCAGGGAGAATTTTTCCACGACCCGGACCTGTACGATGCGGGCGAGGGCGTCATGGACAGCTTCCGTGAGTTCCGCCGGAATATCGCCAGGACGGGGCTCGATGAATTTGTCGTGCCGGTAGTGGCCGGTTCGGAATCCGCCGCCAGGCAGTGGCAGACGCCGCTGGCCATGGTCTTCATCGACGGCGGTCACAGCCTCGACGCGGCCCTCGCGGATTATCGCTGCTGGATGCCGCACCTCAAGCGCGGCGGCATCCTCGCCATACACGACCTGTTCGAGGATGCTTACGAGGGAGGGCAGGCACCTTACGCGGTGTACCGCATGGCGCTCGCATCGGGTCTGTTCACGGAGCTACAGCGGGTCGACAGCCTCGGCGTACTGCTGCGCCTCTAGCCGGCACTGCGCGTTTAGTCGACCGCCCGACGCTTGCGCGTCCCTTCCTGCTCTTCCAGCAACTGCACGCCGGTAAACAGGCCCGAGGCCGCCGTGTGTTCGGTAAGCGCGTCCGCCGCAAGCAGGATGGCGCCGGCGGTCCAGGTCGGGCGCTCATCGGGCCACAGCAGGTCTTCCACCAGCTGGTAACCGGTCCAGTAGGAACCGTCGCCGCTGCGCCACTGCTGCAGCCAGCTATACACCTCTACCGCCCGCGCATGATCGCCCGCCGCCAGGAGGGCCATGACAAGCTCGCAGGATTCCGCAATCGTCACCCAGGGCTGCTGCTTTTCGCAGCGACAGCCCAGGCCGTTCTCAACGAATTCATGCCAGCGCGACTTGAGACGCGCCCGCGCCTCCGCGCCGCTGTAAACGCCCGTGAGTACCGGGTAGAACCAGTCCATCGAGTAGCGGGACTTGCTTTCCCAGGTGCGGTCGAAACGCTCGGGCTTGTTGCGCAGGGCATTGCCCAGTCGTTCGCGCGCGTCGAGCCAATGGCTGCGATCTTCGCCCAGCGTCACTGCAATATTGTGTGCGCACTCGAGGCTCTTGTAGATCGAGCTGCAACCGGTCACCAGGGCATCGCCCTTGGGCCGGCCGGTGGCGTTCACCGCCCAGTCGATTTCCCCGTGCTCCGACTGCAGCGAAAGTACGAAGCCGATCGCCTTGTCCACAACCGGCCACATGTACTCGAGAAAGCCATAGTTTTCACTGATCAGGTAATGGTGCCAGACACCCGTGGCGGCATAGGCGACGAAGTTGGATTCGCGGCGCTTGCCGTTATCGATCTCGTCGCCGCGGTAGGAGGCCCACCAGCTGCCGTCGGCGAGCTGCATTTTCGCCAGCCAGTCGTAAGCCCTGGCGGCCGCCTCGAACTCGCCGCCGATGGAGAGGCCCATGGCCGACTCCACGTGATCCCACGGATCGGTGTAGCCGCCCTCGAACCAGGGAATCTCGCCGCTGTCGCGCTGGCAATCCAGGATGAACCGGATCGTCGGGCGCAGGAACTCCTCGGGAAAGAGCCCCCGGCTGAGGTACAGGCCACTCATGATGTCGCCTCCTTGCGAAAATACATGACAACACTCTTGCCCATTATCGGGTTCATGCTCTTCTCCAGTATCCGTGTCAAAGTCGGGTTTTCCATCAGGTCCCAGACCAGCAAACGATGGTACTGCCGCACCAGCCAGTTCGTATCCTGACTTTGCCAGAACAGGCATTTCAGCCACCAGAACGGCGCGTGCAGGGCATGCGCCCAGTGGCGGTGATAAAACTTGAAGCCGAGGACTTCGATTTCGCGGCGCAGTTCGTTGCCGCGGAAAATGCGCAGGTGCCCGCCGGGCACGCTGTAGTAACCTTCGCTCAACGCCCAGCAGATTTTCTCAGGCCAGCGGCGCGGCACGCTCGCGCAGAACAGGCCGCCGGGCTTCAGCACACGCTCGATTTCCCGCAGTGCCGACTGGTAATCCGGGATGTGCTCCAGCACCTCGCTACAGATCACCTTGTCGAAAGAATCGTCAGCAAAGGGCAGCTGCAGGGCGCTCGCGGATGAGAGCGCAAACGATTTTTCCGCGTTATCGGGCTCGGCATAATCCTCGAACCGCTCGCGCGTGGTCTTGAGATCTTCCAGGGAAAGGTCCACGCCGATCGAGTGAACGTTTGCCTGGACATAGGCGCTGATAACATGGCGCCCCTCGCCGCAGCCCAGGTCCAGCACGATGTCGCCCTCATCCAGCGGCAGCCGGGCGAAATCAACCGTGTTCACGGGCCAGCACCTGGTGGTAGTAATCGGTCATCTGCCGCGCGCAAACCTGCCAGCAGAAGTTGTCCTCGATTCGCTTGCGGGCGCGCGCGCCGAGTTCGGCTCGCGCCTGCGGGTCCTGCAACAGGCCGTCGATTGCCCTGGCCAGCGCGTCAACATCCTTCACAGGCACGATAACGCCCGCGTCGCCGACGACCTCAGGCAATGCGCCGCCGTCGGTGGAAACCACCGCCAAGCCACAGGCCATCGCCTCACCGGCGGGGAGTCCGAAGCCTTCGTATACCGAGGGAACGATAGCGATGGACGCTTCGGCGTAATAACGCACCATTTCCTCGGTACTGATGCCGTTGACAAAGCGCACCCGGTCCTCGATTCCGAGCCGTTTCACCAGCCGCTCGGTCTTGCCGCCGGGGTTCGGCTTGCTCACCAGGAGCAGTTCGAGATCGGGATAACGATCGAGCAGCCGGGCGTAGGCGTGCAGCAGGTAACGCAGCCCCTTGAGCGGCTGGTCGGCAGAGCAGGTCGCCATCAGGCGCAGCGGGTTGCGCTCCACGTCGGGAAGCGGCCTGAAGTCCTCGATGCAGATGCCGTTGTGAGCCACGCTGATGCCCGCGGGCTGCAAACCGAAATCCCTGGCGATATCCTGGCGGGAACAATCGGACACCGTAACGATGTTGCGCAGCTGCCTGATCACCTTCTTCTGCATGTTGAGGAAGGAGTGCCAGCGCTTGATCAGCAGCCTCTCCCGCCAGCTGCGCGCGGCATTGAGGGCGATACGCAGGTCGCTGGTGATCGGGTGGTGCACCGTCGTCACCACGGGCAGCCCCATCTTCTGGATCTGCAGCATGCCGTAACTGAGGCTCTGGTTATCGTGCACCAGGTCGTAGTTGTGGCCGTGCTGGCGCATATACTTCAAGGCGCGGCGCCCGAAGGTGTAGGGCTCGGCGAAGCCTCCCGTGAGCTGGCTCAGCCACTCGATGATATTGCTCATGGACTTGAGGTGATGCAGACGCAGCGACTTCAGGCCGTTCTCGAACAGGTCGAGGCTGGGCAACTTGATCAGGCGTACCCTCGGGTCGAGGAGCGGGTAGGGAGGGCCGGAGATGACGTCCACCTGGTGACCCGCGTCCACCAGCGCCTTGCTGAGGTAGCGCATATAAATGCCCTGGCCACCCCCGTGGGGCTGGCTGCGATAACCCAGTAGAGCGATGCGCAGGGGACGCTGCGGGTCCGCTGCCGGGGCATCCGCACCCGGCGAGGGCCCTGTTTTTGCCTGCACTGTACCGAGATGCCTGATAGTGGCGTCCTCAAATAGCTGTCTGAAAAGTAAAAAACTGCGGACTATGGCGCTGGTCCGGGGGGGTTCAAGCACATTATCTGGCGCCGGCTTCCCCGAATCCGCCGGCAAAAGGGGCTAAATTCTAATCAGGCGCCCGGTAAAAATCCAGTCCCCACGGGCCCTTACGAGGCTCGCCGGTCGCCAGTGGCGTGTTTATGCCGCTATAATCAGCCGCTTTGTCGCCAGGAAATCGCCAGATGACCGCCAAACCCTACAAGGGGCTCATTCTCGCCGGTGGGTCGGGCACCCGTTTACACCCACTGACCAGCACCGTCAGCAAGCAGCTGATGCCGGTTTACGACAAACCGATGATTTACTACCCGCTGGCCACCCTCATGCTGGCCGGCATTCGCGATATCCTCATTATCACCACGCCCCGGGACCAGAGCGCTTTCAGCGACCTGCTGGGGGACGGCTCCAGCTGGGGAATCAATATCAGCTACACGGTGCAGCCCAGCCCCGACGGGCTGGCGCAGGCGTTCATACTGGGTGAGGATTTCATCGGCAATTCGCCTGCCAGCCTCGTACTCGGGGACAACATCTTCTACGGCGGCGGGTTTTCCAGAAAGCTGACCAGTGCCGCGGGCCGTGACAGCGGCGCGTCCGTGTTCGCCTACTACGTGCAGGATCCGGAGCGCTACGGCGTGGTGGCCTTCGACGAGAACGGGGTGGCGCAGAACATCGAGGAGAAACCGGAGAAACCGCGCTCCCACTACGCGGTGACCGGCCTGTACTTCTACGACAACGACGTGGTCGATATAGCCAAGGCCGTGAAACCCTCGCACCGGGGAGAGCTGGAGATTACCGACGTCAACAAGGTTTACCTCGAGCGCGGCACCCTGCAGGTGGAGGTAATGAGCCGCGGCACGGCGTGGCTGGATACCGGCACGCACAACTCGCTGCTGGACGCGGCCAACTTCATCCGCGTGGTCGAGGAGCGGCAGGGACTGAAGATCGCTTGCCCCGAGGAGGTCGCCTACCGCATGGGCTATATCGGCGCCGATGACCTGCTGGCGCTGGCCAAGCCGCTGGAGAAGAGCGGCTACGGCGTTTACCTGAAGAACCTGCTGCGCGAAGAAGGGGTGGTCTTCGCGTGAAGTTCGTCGAGACACCGCTCAGGGATGTCTACCTGCTGGAGCCGAAAGTCTTCGGCGATTCGCGCGGCTTTTTCCAGGAAACCTGGAACATCGAGACCTTCCGCGAGGCGGGTTTCGAACTGACGTTCATGCAGGACAATCACAGCCGCTCCGAGCACGGCATTCTGCGCGGCCTGCATTTCCAGACGGAGCACACCCAGGGCAAGCTGGTACGGGTCACGTCAGGCGAGGTCTTCGATGTCGCCGTCGACCTGCGCCGCAGCTCACCCACCCTGGGGCAGTGGTACGGCGTCAGCCTGAGTGCGGAGAACCACAACATGCTGTGGGTGCCGCCCGGTTTCGCCCACGGCTTCTACGTGCTCTCCGACTACGCCGACTTCCTCTACAAGTGCACGGACGTCTACCACCCGGCCAGCGAGCTTACGCTGGCGTGGAACGATCCCACCGTGGGAATCGAGTGGCCCGTCCCGGCGGGCGAGGAGCCGCTGCTGTCAGATAAGGACAAGGCCGGGCTTTCCTGGGGCGATGTTCCACTATTTGATTAATACCCGGTGAGCCGAGCCCTGGGGGCGTAGCCGGGACACGCCAAAAAGCGCACATCCATGTGCAGGCTCGGCTGGCGACGTCCTGTCGCCAGACGGTCCCGCAAATACCTTACAAGCCCAATCCCACCAACCGAAAGGCTGCGACCCAAATCCCGCTGTAGTTCAGGCGTGATCTACTGAACCAGAAGCGGCCGCCACCAGTCCTCGTTCGCGAGGTACCAGTCGAGGGTGAGTTTCAGGCCGGTCTCGAAGCTCTCCTTCGGCTCGTAACCCAGCTCACGGGTAATCTTCGAG
>CAJIAY010000389.1_pt1 | contig 26738 bp, 21 predicted proteins | sample 9199221 | NCBI WGS metagenome assembly CAJIAY01 (sample SAMEA7708283, study PRJEB35096) | sediment metagenome | biome: marine neritic benthic zone biome [ENVO:01000025]; feature: sediment [ENVO:00002007]; material: shallow marine sediment [ENVO:03000034] sea grass bed [ENVO_01000059] ...
CGGGTCATGGGCCCCACCCTCTTCCAGCAGGGCAGTGGCGGTCTCGCAGAGGAGTGCCTCATGATCGCGCCGATGGCACTGCCCATCCCGGACTGGATGAACGGCGCGGAGGCGGCCGGTTTTTTCATTCCCTACCAGACGGCCTGGATCGGGCTGGTGAGGCGTGGAGCACTCACGGGGAAAGACACGGTACTGGTGCTCGGTGCCTCGGGCAGTTCCGGCGCCGCCGCCGTGCAGCTGGCCAAAGCGAAGGGCGCTCGGGTCATCGCGGTCGCCGGCGGCGACAGGAAGGTCGCCTTCTGCGAACGGCTCGGCGCCGATGCGGTCATCGACCATCGCGCTGAAGACATCCGGGCGCGCGCGCTGGAACTCACAGACGGGCGCGGCGTGTCCATCGTCTACGACCCGGTAGGCGGCGAGGCGGGGCGGGCCGCGTTCGAGGCCACCGGCTTCGAGGGCCGCTTCGTCATCATCGGCTACGCCAGCGGCGAATGGCCACCCATCGCCCTGCCCGAGACCCTGATGAAGAATATCTCCCTGGTCGGCGCGATGCCCGTGGGTTACGCACCCGACTATATGCGCGATGCCCACGAGGCGATGGTGTCGCTGTGGCAGCAGGGGAAGCTGGAGATCCTGGGCGAACAGTCCTATGGCTTCGAGGAGGGCGGCGCGGCGATTGCCGCGATCGCCGCGGGCCGCGCACCGGGCAAGGTGGTCGTCACCGTCAATTAGGCGTCAGGGCAGCAGCGCTACCCAATCGTCCTGCTCGAACCACTTCGCGCGTAACTGGTTCGTGAGGCCCGTTTTCTCAAAGGCACTGAGGAAATTGCGTACGAGGTTGGCAAACTGCGCGTCGTTGTCGGGAATGGCGATCCCGATCGGCTCAACGGCGATCGGCGGATCGATTATGCTCAGACCCGCTTCCGGATTGCGCAGCATGGACAGCTTGAGAATCGGCATGTCGGCGACCATCGCATCGATCTCGCCCGTCAGCAGCTGCTCGATCCCCTCGTTGTAATAGGTGATCGTGGCCAGGGACGCCTCGGGCAGGTTGCGCTGCACGAAGACCTCGCTGGTGGAGCCCCTGAGCGCCACGACGCGAATACCCGGGTCGTTGAACTGGGTCGGGTCCTCCACCACGTCCTTGATCCGCGACGTGGTCAGTATGGATTTGCCCGACATCGTATAGGGGCCGATAAAGCGCACCTGTGTGCTGCGCTCGGGCGTGATCGACATACCGGACATCACCATGTCCACCTCGCCTCCGGTCAGCGCCGCCAGCAGGTCGCCAAAGGGTATCTGGACGATCTCGAGTTCGACCTGCATCGCGCCCGCGAGCGCTCGCGCAAGTTCGATATCGAAGCCGACCACCTGCTTGCTGCGGTCGTGGAAATTGAACGGCGGCTGGTCCGCGGACATGCCGACTCGGAGCACGCCGCTGTCCACCACACGCTCAAGCACCGGGCCGGAGGCCAGCGACAGGCTGGGAGACGCCAGCAGGCACAGCACCGCGAGGAGGCGGAGAACGCTAGCGCATCGTGTCAGGAGCTCGTTAATCACGCGAGGGAGTATATGGGGCTAGCCGGCCGTTTTCCAGACAACACACATACCTTCAACCGAAAACAGGTGGTATTCTCCCGAACCACCATGACTCGAATTTTGCTCTTGCTGTCGTTGCTGCTGGTGCTGGCCTCGCCCGGGGCCCTGGCGCAGGGCGATAACCTGCCCGGTTTCGGCGAGGGCAACGCGGTCTCGCTGAACCAGGAGTATTTCCTCGGGCGGGCCTGGTTGATGGCCTTCCGCCGGCAGGCGCCGATCCTCGATGACGCCGTGTTACAGGATTATGTCGAAACCCTGGTGTTCCGGCTGGCGTCCACCAGCCAGCTGCGGGAACGACGCCTGATCGTCGTACTGGTGGAAAACAGGACGATCAACGCCTTCGCGGTGCCGGGGGGCATCGTCGGTGTGCACAACGGGCTGATCTCGAAGGCGCAGAACGAGGCGCAGTTCGCCTCGGTGCTCACACACGAACTCGCGCACCTCAGCCAGCGGCACTTCGCCCGCGGGCTGGAGGCGCAGAAGAAGGCCGAGGCCGCCGGCATCGCCGGCCTGCTCGGCGGACTCGTGATGATCGCCGCCGGTGCGGGTGATGCCGGAATGGCATCGGTCATGGGCGGGCAGGCCGCGGCACAGGACTCGAGCCTGCGCTACAGTCGCCAGTTCGAACAGGAAGCGGACCGGGTCGGCATGCAGAACCAGGCGAACGCGGGGCTCGACCCCGGTGGCGCCGCGGGCATGTTCACCGTGATGCAGGAAGACTCGCGAAGGTACGGTTCGCGTCCCCCGGAGTTCCTGTTGACCCACCCGCTGACCGAAACACGGATCGCCGACGCAAAAAACCGCGCCACCACCTACCCCCGGCGGATCTATGAGGACAACCCCGGCTTCCAATTGATGCGCGCCCGCGTCGATCTCAGTTTCATCGCGGACAACAAGAAGGCCGTGGAAGAGTTTCGCCGGCGCCGGGCGCAAGGCGGCAGGAACGCCGTTGCCGCCCAGTACGGACTGATACTCGCGTTGACACAGGACGGCAATTTTTCAGAGGCCCGTGAACTATTGAAACCGATGCGCGAGTTCGCCCCGAACAATATCGTCTACGGCATCGCGGAGGCGGAGATAGATATCGCGGCGAAACGCTACGACACCGCCATCAGGCTGTTGGACAACATATTGTCACTATCGCCGGATAACCACCCCACCACCATGACGCTGGGCAGGGCGTACTTCGAGGCGGGCTATTTCGAGAAGGCGGACAAGCTGCTCGCTCGCCACGCGCGACGCCATCCGGGCGACGCGAACCTGTGGTACCTGTTGGCCGAAGTGCAGGGCAAGGGCGGCAATATTCTCGGGCTGCACCAGTCGCGGGCGGAGTACTTCATGCTCAACGGCGCAATGAAACAGGCCATCGAACAACTGAATTATGCCCTGCCGCTGGCGACGAACGCCGTTACCGCCGAGCGCATCCATACCCGCATCGAGTACTTCCGCAACATAGAGCGGGCGCTAAGGAATTTCGGCTAGTCGGCGGCTGTTTCCGGGACAGCTTGCGCAGACGTTTCCCCATCCGATGCAGGGTCGACGGCTCCATCCTCCACCCCACGACGCACCCAGATCGGGGAACTCCAGGCCCGCTCCTGCAGGGTAGCCGTCAGGTCCGGTCTCGGATCGACACCTTCGCGCAGGGCATCCCAGGTCGACCAGCGACAGGTGGGGTTTTCCAGAGCGCGCACATAGTAGAAGGCGTCCACGTCCGGGTCGTAATCGGGGTCCCGCCACAGGGTCAGCATTTCCGGGTCACCCACGTCGGCGCTGATCGAGCAATCGTCGAGGTTCACCTTCGCACCATTGTCAGGGCAGCGGTGCGTGGCAGTATCCGGCGACAAACCGTCGGAGCAGGCGACATCGTAAATCTTCTCGACAGTTTCGCCGTCTTTCACGTAGCCCTTGATGACCTGCAGGCGCTGCAGCGGCGTACCGAGCGGGTCACCGGACGCCCACACGATGAACTGCGGCGCTATTCCGGGAGTCTCGAGCTCCCCGCCCATGGACACGCCCAGTTCATAGGCGCGCGCGACAAGATCGTCGTCGTCCGGGGTGAGCTGGTCGAAATCCGTGCCGGCGAAAAAACGTACCTTGATGCGCGGTCCGGACGTGGCGAAAGTCTCCTTGCGGCGGAATGCCTCATAAATGGAATCGCGCGTATTCTCCTCGGCCCAGACACCCGCGATACCGGAGGCGCTCCAGGTCTCGAAGCCACTGCCTGTGATGTAGGTGCGCCCCTCGACCTCCGTCAGGTTGCCCGGCGCCACCATGCGGACAATCGCGCCATAGAGCAGGGAGACCGGCACCGAGCCACGGCCCACGGGCTCGCCGTCGAGGATGCCCGCCTTGGAGAAGAATGTGGACTCGTCATCCGAACTCGCCGCCACATGGGTGTCGCTGGCCGCCACGAGGCCGAACCGGAAGGGGTTCAGGATGCCCTTCTGCTCTAGCGCCATGCCATTCTGCAGCGCCTGGCGCACGTAGCCGCCGCTGGGCTCGCTCGGCAGGGAGGTGCCAACCCGCAGCTTGTAGATCTCGAAATCCGCCCACTCGTCGTTGGGCGACAGCAGCGGGTGGGTATCGGACGTGCCCTTGATCTGGGTGATCTCCACCAGCGGTTCGTTGCGCAGGCGCTGGCGTGCGTAGTCATCGTCGAGGGGATTACCCGCCCAGTCCACGAGCTTGAACATCTGCCCGTTGGAGCCGTTGGAGTTGTGCGGAATGGCGAGGCTTTCTATCCCCTGCGAGCGCAGCGAGTCCATCCAGTCCCACAGGCCCTCCGGGTTCTGGGAGTTGAGGCGCGAAAAGGGAACCGCGGGCAACCTGTCGCTGCCCCTGAATATGACGTTGCGGTGCAGGTTACCCCGGTCATCTGAGCTCGTGGTGTATTCGTAAGCGACAAAGGTCGTGAAATTGCCGGGGTCGTTGTGCTTCTCCGCCGCGTGGATGATATCCAGCCAGGCGCGGCCCATCACGTCATTCACCAGTTCGCCGTCGATGCGACCCGCCTGGATGCCCTCCACCGTGTCGGGTATGAAGCTCGCGAAATTGCCCACGCGCTGCAGCACACTGTCCACTCCCATGTTACCGGGGTCATTCATGTTGTGGATGGGCTGGGCCACAGGATACTTCGAGAACTCGGTGCCGGTGTCCGCCGCCTCCTTCACGAGCCCAAGCAGCATGGCGTGGTCGGTTACCGCGTAGAAGTCCAGCGGGGAGCGCAGCTGCACCTCGAAGCCGCTGGGATGCATGATCGCCTCGCCTTTCGCGTAGCGGTAGGCGTCATAGGGCGTGGCGGTCGTGCCGAAGGAGTAGGCGTCGAAGGAATACTCGGTGTGCACGTGCAGATCCCCGAAGTAGGCATTGCGGTCCGGGTTGGGCGGTGGCGGCGACAGGTCGAGGATATCGAGTACCGGTTCGAGCTGGGTATTGGCGTTGTTGGATCCCCGGCCGCCGAAATCGTTGGCCTGGTCCGACAGGGAATCACCGCCACCGCAACCCGCGAGCAGGGCGGCAAGGGCGAAGGGAGTGAGCGCGAAACGGTTCATAGGGCTTCCTCGTCGGGTTGGCCGGGCTGCGCCGCACTATAACATTGATCACCGCGTCGGCTAGCAGGCGCCGATCGGAAAGCGCGCCCCGGAGCACTGTCTGGCGTATACGCGCCGGCGGGGCATATTGCTATACTGCCCCACACCGAAGAGGACTCGCCCGAAGGACGGCAAATGAGACGGTACCCGACCCATCCGCTGCTGCCACTGGTATTACTGGCAGGCCTGTTCGCCAACCCGGCAGCGGCCAGCGAATCGCACACCGCCCACGAAAACGCCGGGCAGTACCGCCAGTGGATCTTGGAGATGAAGGGCGCCGAGCGGGGCCCATTTTCCCACATTCGCTGGTTCTGCAAGGACGGCAGGATCCTGGAGCCGCGTCCCTATGCCTGCGGCGAGGCAGGCGGCCGGCAGCACGGCGAGTGGAGTCCGCGCACGCTCGAACTGCGCGAACAGGGTTTCAAGGTCGCCAACGTGCTCGCCGCGATCGATGCGCCGACCTTCTTGGCGCAGCCGGATTTCATCGACCGCTACAACCAGCTGCTGATCGAGAAGTACCTCATTGCCGCGGACGACGGGTGGATCCTGCGACGCGCGCAGTTCTATCGCGGCGCGCTGCAGGAGGAAGGCGAGGCCCGCAGCGGCCGCGAGCTGCTGGTGGCGATGGCCGCGGAGCCCGAATGGATCGGGCATCGCTATCCCGCCCTGCGCATGGGCACCCGGCTGCTGCCCCATGGCAAGGAGAGCGGCTCGGTACAGAATATCCGCCAGGTCTCGGCTGCGCTGTCGAACCAGGACCCGGGCTTCAAGGATATCCGGGTCAAGATCCACGGTACGCCCGACGGCAGTGATGCCGACCGGGTGCGGGACTACGCGGCCGACGTGACCGATCCCGCGCTGAAGGCGAAATACCTCGAACTGGCCGCTGACATCGACTCGGTCTACCAGGCGCCTCCCCTGGCCGGGTTACTGCGGGCCGAGGCCGCGATCTACACCGCGGCGCCCTGGCTGCAGGAGCTGCTCGGCAACGCGGCGCGGGATTTTGCCGGTGACAACTCCGCGGAGAACCGTTACCGGGTGACGGCGGGGCTGCTGGCCGACCTGCGCGACGGGATACCGCGCATCAACAGTACCTCGGTGCGCGTGGATATCCTCGACCTCAGCCTGGTGGTAGAGGCGGAGAACTTCCGCGCCAGTGCGGAACTGCGCGACCAGATGGGCAAGGCCAGCCGCGGACAGCGCGCACTATGGCTGCACTCCGCCCTCGATGCGGCCTATGGGACGGGCGCCATCAACCAGCGCGGCCGCCACGAGCAACAGCAGGCACTGCGCAAGCTTGACAGCGACCAGGTCACGCTGGGTGAATACCTCGAGACGCTGGGCTACCTGAGCCGCGTCCCGGGTTGGGGTACCCAGGGCATGCGCTACCAGTTCTACGACTCTATGCTGACCTTATCGGATATCGAGCCGATGGCACTGCTCTTTATCCAGGACCAGCTGCGGGGTTCCCCGCTGCTGTTCTTCTCCCAGCTGCTGGACAGCCTGCAGCGGGACGCCAACAAACTGGCCGGCGTGCGCCACAAGTTATACGGCGAGGAGGTCGGCGTCGGGTTCCGCGCGTTGAACCCCGGCCTTGCGCGCGGTGTACTGCACGCGCCCGAAAATCTGCAGGGCATCGCCGATTTCTTCGAGGATGGCATCTACCTCCTGCCCGAGACCGTGTCGGAACTGCCGCCGATCGCGGGCATCATGACCGCCGGCGAGGGCAACCCGTTGTCGCATGTGCAACTGCTGGCGCGCAATCTCGGCATACCGAACGTCGGGGTGGACGAGGACATCCTGCCGACCATCCGGCGGCACGACGGCGAGACCGTGGTAATGGCGGTAAGCCCGGCGGGGCTGGTCGAGCTGTCCAATGACGGCCCGCAATGGGATGCGTTGTTTGGCGAGACGGGGACCAGCAAGGACGTGGTGATCCGGCCCGAGCTGGAAAAGCTCGATCTTGAGGTGCAGCACTTCCTCGACCTGGATGATCTATCCGCGGCAGACTCGGGCCGTACGGTCGGGCCCAAGGCCGCCAAGCTCGGCGAACTGCGCAAGCGCTTCCCCGAGGCTGTCTCACCCGGCGTCGCCATCCCCTTCGGCGTATTCAAGGCCGCGGTGCTGGACCAGCCCTATCGCGATGCCGGACAGAGCGTGTTCGACTGGATGGTAACCAGCTATCGACAGATCGAAAGCCTGCCGGAAGGCTCCGCCGGGCGGCATGACACGACGGAGGCGTTTCGCTCCGAACTCTACGAACTCATCCTGCAGACGCGGCTGGACGACGCCATGAAGCGGGAGTTGCGCGCGGCGATGCAGGAGGCGTTCGGTTCAGCGGACAACGTCGGCGTCTTCATCCGCTCGGACACGAATGTGGAGGATCTTCCGGGGTTTACGGGCGCGGGGCTTAACCTTACCCTGCCCAACGTCGTCGGCTTCGACAATGTCGTGGCGGGCATCCCCAGGGTGTGGGCCTCGCCCTTCACCGCACGCGCCTATGCCTGGCGCCAGTCGCATATGGAGTCGCCGGAGCATGTCTATCCTGCGGTACTGCTGCTGCAATCAGTGTCGAACGACAAATCGGGCGTCATGGTGACGCAGGATATCGACACGGGCGATCGCAACATTCTATCGGTGGCCGTCAATGAAGGTGTCGGCGGCGCGGTGGACGGCCAGTCCGCCGAATCGCTGCGCATCGATACCCGCGACGGGAGTGTCCGGGTACTGGCGATGGCGACGGCGCCCTGGCGGCGCAACCCCTCTCCCGCCGGCGGCGTCGACACGCTGCCCGTCAGCGGGTCCGAGTACGTGTTGGCGCCCGGCGAAATCGAACAGCTCATCCGGTTCGCGAAGGAACTCCCCCAGCGATGCCCGGCCATCGTCGACGACCAGGGCAGCCCGGCGCCCGCGGATGTCGAGTTCGGTTTCCTCGATGGCAAGCTCCAGCTGTTCCAACTCAGGCCGTTCCTCGAGAGCCGCCAGGCCCGCGGCAGCGACTACCTGAGCGCGATGGACGAAGCCCTGTCGGGCAGCATGGGACGGGCCGTCGACATGCGACAGGTTCCCACGGGATAGCCAATGATGCGCAGCCTGCTGGTGAGTGTGCTGGTCCTGTTCGCGGCGATCGCGCCCGCCCGGAGTGCCGCGGAGTACCCGTCCCTGTGGGATTCCTCGGACCCGGAGTTGCAGCAGCAACTGGATGGGATACTGCATACGCTGGGCTACGAACGGCCGATCCGCGACAAACGCATGGCGATCGCGCTGGCGGATATCACCGACCTTTCCAACCCGCGCGTCGCCGCCGTCAACGGCAACACGATGATGTATGCCGCCAGCGTCCCCAAGCTCGCCATCCTGCTGGGCGCCTTCGTCGAGATTCGTGAGGGTCATATGGAGCTGGACGAGGAAACGCGCAATTCACTGACAGAGATGATCCGGTTCTCCTCCAATCTGGAGGCGACGCGCATGCTGAACCGGGTGGGCAAACAGCGCCTCATCGAAATCCTGCAGTCCAACGAGTTCGACCTCTACGACCTCGACGACGGCGGCGGGCTCTGGGTCGGCAAGGAGTACGGCAAGTCCCCGGCCTACAAGCGCGACCCGCTGCATAACTTCTCCCACGGGGCGACGGCCATGCAGGTCGCGCGCTTCTACTACCTGATGGAAACCGGACAGGTCGTGGGCGAGGAACTCAGTGCCGTGATGAAAGATATGCTGGGCGACCCCGGTATCAACCACAAGTTCGTCAAGGGCCTCGGGACTTACCCCGGTGTGGAGATCTATCGCAAATCGGGCACCTGGCGGCGCTGGCACGGGGACAGCGCCCTGGTGGAGGCCGACAAGCGGCGCTACATCATCGTGGCACTGGTCGAGGACTCCCGCGGCGGCGAGTGGCTGAGCCGCATGATCAAGCCAATCCATGAACTGATGGTGTCAATACAATGAGGCTGTGCAGGACAACAGTCCCGGCTCGGAGCATGCTTGTCGCTCCCCTGCTCTGGGCTCTCGTCGCCTGCAGCACGCAACCGCCGGGCAACCACGAGTCGGTGAACGCCACTCTCTGGTCCCTGACCGGTGCGGAGGCCTATGCCGGGGCCTCACAGGCCTACCGCGCGGCGGCCGATAACCTGGACACCGCACTGGCAGACCCACAGTGGACCGCCGCCCTCGAGCAGACGGGCGACTACGGCGACCTGCCCCCCGCCGTCATGATGGATATCGACCAGACGATCCTGGACAACAGCATCTACAACGCGCGCATCGTTACCGAGTTCGGTGAGTACACCCAGGCAACCTTCAGTGCATGGTGCAGGAAAGAGGCCGCCACCGCGATACCGGGATCGCAGGCGTTCGTCGAGTACGCCCGCTCACGCGGTGTCACGGTGATCTACTACAGTCGACGCATAGAGCCATTGCGCGAATGCACCACGAACAACATGGAGGCGCTGGGGTTCCCCGTTGAACAGGAATTCCTCCTGCTGAACGACCGGCGGCCAGAGTCAAAGAAAGCTTACCTGCGCACCGAACTGTCGAAGCGTTTTCGTATTTTGCTGCTGGTGGGGGACGACCTGGAGGACTTCGTCGCCGAATCGAGGACCGACACCCCGGCGCGTATGGCCCTGGCGAGGCGACACGCGGACCGCTGGGGCCGACAGTGGATCGTATTACCGAACCCCATGTACGGGGCGTGGGATACTTCGCTCTACGGGCACAATTACGAACTGTCGCGCGGGGAGCGACTCGACCTGAAACTCAGGCACCTGGACAGGTAAAGACCGACTTGATTACACGAATAAAGGAATACCTCAACCGGCATCCGGCGGCCAAGTTCGCGACGGCCGACATGTATGTCTACTTTCTTAACCTGCTGTTCCTGCTGCTGGAGCTGTTGCCGGGCATTATCCGCAATTTTGCATTCCGGCTGATGCTGGGCCGCTGCGGAAAACACGTGTACTTTGATCACCGCGTGTTTATCAAGTTTCCCTGGCTGGTCGAGATGGGCAACACCATCAGCATAGGCCGCGGCGTGGAGTTCTACCCGGACTATTTCGAGGGCAGCCGAATACACATCGGCTCGGACGTCATCATTGCGCCGAACGTGCGCTTTCATGCCGGGGACCACGACTTCTCCGACCAGGACTACCGCAGCAAGGGCGCCCCCATTCACGTGGGCAACAATGTCTGGATTGGCGCCGCGGTACTGGTTCTCCCCGGGGTCACTATCGGCGACGGCGCGATTATCGGAGCCGGCAGCGTGGTCAACAAGGACGTGCCGGCGAACTGCATGGCCGTCGGTTCACCTGTCCGCGTGGTACGCGAACTCGACGCCGACTGAAACCGCCCGCCCCATCTTCCGCGTCATGCGGCAGGATTATTGCCGGCGACCTTTTCCGAAGCGCGCCGATGTTCCCCGACCAGCATGACGCCGGCCACGAGCCAGCAGAGCACCAGGAACACGTTGAAGGCGAAGAAACCCGCGGTCGAGAGCACCAGGACATGGACACCCACCAGCACCGTGATGGCCGCCAGCCCGTCACCGAGGCGCACATACAATGTGTCGATCGCCGGCTTGCCGCGGAACTTCATCACCGAGCTCACGGGTAACCAGAGCACATGGCGCGAGGTGTTGTTGAGGGAATAATCCGTCGCGTTCTCGGCGATCTTCATGACCTTGACCACGGCCAGTACCGGCAGTAAGGCCATCAGGGTATAGGAGCCCAGCGCAATCACGGGCAGGATCAGCAGGATCGCCGCGAACCCGCCGTATTTCAGTAGCCGCGATGCGACGAACGCCTGCAGCACCAGTGCGACGATATTCACCCAGAAGTAGAAGTTGCCGTAAAAGGCCGTGGTCCCGTCCCGGATAAACTCCAGCATGCTGCGCTCATCGGTGAACCCGCGCGCCTGGGCCTCGACCGCGAGGGCTTCCTGGATCACCCGGAATAGCAGGTTTTCGCCGTTGGTATTCACCCAGTTGGTGAACAGGGTGACCAGCGCCGCCAGCAGCAGGAACTTGCTGAACAGTACCAGTTTCGCGCCGTTCCACAGGCTGGCTTTTTCCTCCGGCAGGTCCCCGGCGTCATCATCCGCGGGCAGGTTTCCCCCGGCGTCCTCTCGCTGTTCCACCCAGCGCACGAGGAAAATGGACAACAACAGCGGCACGATAGCGACCAGCAACAGGTACTCCGTGGGCAGAAAGCCCGAACTGACGAGCCTATCCACGACCCAGGACCCGGCCGCGGCACCGGATGTGGCGCCGATGGCGATGAAAGGCATCATGCGCTTGCCCCGCTCGTCGGTGTAGACATCGGCACAGAAAGTCCAGAACTGCGCCACCACGAACACCCCGAACATGCCGACCCACAGGTAATAGAAGACGCCGGAAAGTGGCAGGTTCGCGAAGAAAAAGTCCGGCTGCAGAAACCAGAAGATGATCATGTTGGAAATACAGAACAGCGTGGCACGGGTAAACAGGGTGACCCTGTCCCAGCGATCCGCAAGCTGCGCGTACCAGCCCACAACGAACAATAACAGGATGCTCTGCGCGAAACTGGAGTAGGCCTTGACCTCCATCTTCGTCAGGCCCTGGATGTCGGAAATCGCGATCCAGCCCTCGCGCAGGGGCTTGATGAAGTAATACGCCAGCAGGATCAGGAAGACGTTGGCGAACATCATCACCGCGGTCACGCCCTCGCCGGGCCTGACCTCCGTGAACAGCCGCAGGAAGCGTTCCGTGGGTGACAGGGGGGACATCAGGAACCTGCCCCGGGATTACTGCGCGATGGTCTCCGTGGCGGGCTCGGGCGCAACCACGGGTGCGGGTGCCGGTGCGGGCGCCGGCGCGGGAGCGGGTTTGTGATCCTTTTTCATCAGCCGGTGAATCTGCGTGCCGAGGGTCTGGTGGTCCACCGCCGAGTTTTTCCTGAGGACATTCGAGATCACCACCACCATGTACTGCAGCTTGACACCTTGCACCTCCTCCTCGACGATCGCCACGGAGTTCATGAAGTTGCGGATATTGCCGTGGTAGGGCCTACAGGTGAAACCCTCCTCGGGGCCGCACTTGTACAGGGACCCGGACTTGAAATAGACCGCCGCATTGCGCAGCTCCGGCGAGGACGCGTAGCGGATACGCCGCTCGGTCATGTACAACAAACGCTTCAACCGGCGGCTGCTCCACTCGTCAACGAGCGTGCCCTCCTCCATCATCAGCAGGAACTCCATCAGGGTACGCGGTGTCGCGTAACTGTTGCCGCCACCCGAGACATTCACCTTGCCCTGCCGCGTAAAGAAGCTGCCCTGGCGAATCTGGTCCAGCGGCAGGCCGTTGCGGGTCACCGGCTCCCAGAACGTCTGCTGGAAGATTTTCGTGAGTTCACTGGCGGGCGTGTTGACAAAGAATTCCCTGATCTGCTCCTCCGATACAGGGTAGTCCTTGCCGAAATGGCGCAGCAGCATGGCGTCGCGCATCACCATCGCCGCGGCCGAGTTGGAACTGACCGAGAGCATCCAGTCGAGGTACTCCCACAGCGACCCCTGGTCGCCGATCGCCATGGGGCGACGGGTCAGCTCGCGGGATTCGACGTCGAACAGGCGAATCGTATGGTGGTCGCTGACGGAAAAGTTGTCCGCCGTCATCACCGTGTCACGCAGTACTGCCGCCCTGCGCTCATAGTCGTCCGGCCACGCATCCGCCAGCGCCTGGAACAGGCCCAGGGCGACCAGCAGCTTGCCGACGCTGCCCACGTTCTGCTTCAGGTCGTCGCGGTACGCCGCGTAGCGGGGATTGTCGGGATTCGTCAGGTCGAGCACCGCGACGCCGTAGCGATCGAGGTTGGCGCCCAGCAACGCCTTGATCTCCGCGGTGAAGGCCGGGTCCGGTTCCGGGATGCTGATATCACTGCCCACCAGCCGCAGGTCGACCTCCGGCGTACTCAACAGGGCACCGGGCGGCTGCTTGCCTCCAGTGGCCAGGCCCTCGTGGGCGAGCCGCGCACCCTCGACACGACGAATCCCGGTCTCCTCGTAGCCGTCCAACGGGTATGCGGACAGCGTGGTCGCGGACCCCAGCAGCGCGGTGAAAAATACTGTCGAAACAAGCCTGGCCATCGTGTTCATGCGTCGATTGCTCCATTCGTATACTGCCTGGTCCGGCCACCAGGACGTCGCCACTCATGATAGTCGTGAAAGTGGCGCTTCACCAGCCATCTGCCGCGTCTGATAGTGGTATCATCGGCTGCAGCACACAGGATTGAAACCACACCCCATGAGCTTGTCTGCACGCATCTTCCTGGGTCTCGGCCTGGGCATCGCCACGGGCCTGTTCTTTGGCGAACTGGTCGCCGACCTGAAAATCGTCGGCGACGTTTTCATCAAGCTGCTGCAGATCACCGTGCTGCCCTACATTGTCTTGTCGCTGATCTCGGGTATCGGCCGTATGGCAATGGACCAGGCGCGCTCGCTTGCGCTGCGGGGCGCCCTCGTGTTGCTGGGCATCTGGGCGCTGGCGCTGTCGATCATTTTCATCGCCGCGCTGGCCTTCCCCGACCTGGAGACCGCATCCTTCTTCAGCAGCGCCTCATCGACGCAACCGCAACAGACCAACCTGGTGGAACTCTACCTGCCCGCCAACATCTTCTACTCCCTGTCGAAAAACCTGGTACCGGCGGTGGTATTCTTCAGCGTTCTCATGGGGTTCGCCCTGATCTCCGTCGACGGCAAGGACAGGGTACTGGCGGTATTCGAAGGCCTGGCGGCGGCACTGGCGCGCATCAACGGAGCGATCGTGCAGCTCACACCCTACGGTATCTTCGCCATCGCGGCGGCGGCGGCCGGCACCATGACCATCGAGGAGGTCGCCCGCGTCCAGGTCTACCTCGTGACCTATATCAGCCTGGCGCTGCTGGTCACCTTCTGGATTTTTCCCGGCCTGGTGGCGGCGTTGAGCGGCATTTCCTTCCGGGTCGTGCTGGCAACTTTCCGGGACACGCTGGTCACTGCCTTCGCCACCGGCAACCAGTTCGTGGTGCTGCCGCAGATCGCCGCGAACTGCAAATCGCTGCTGGCGGGACGCGGCAAACCCGGCGTTGACACGGACGCCGCGGTGGACATCATCGTACCGGTCTCCTTTAACTTCCCTTCGCTGGGAAAGCTGCTGGTTATCCTCTTCGTCCTGTTCGCCGCGTGGTTCACCGACACGGACCTGGGACCGGGAGAGTCCCTGAACCTGGCTTTCAATGGGCTCTTCAGCCTGTTCGGCAGCATCAACGTAGCGGTCCCGTACATGCTGGACAGCCTGCAGGTGCCAGGTGATATGTTCCAGTTGTTCCTGGTGACCGGCATCGTCGTCGGCCGCTTCGGCGCCATGCTGGCGGCCCTGCACATCATAGTGCTCAGCATTCTCGGCACGCTGGCGCTGGCGGGCGCCCTGCAACTGGATATGCGCAGACTCCTGAATTACGCCGCGCTCACCGCCGCCGCCATGATCTTGCTGGTTCTCGGGCTTCGGGCCTATTTCGTGACTTTCGTGCCGGAACCTCCAACCCGGAATACGGTACTGGCGAATATCCAGTTGATGCAACCGCGCGTGGATGCGCGCCTGACCACGGCGCTGCCGCCGCCCAGCGTCGAACGCGTGACGGGCTCACGGCTGGACCACGTGCTCGAGAGCGGCGTTTTGAGCGTGGGCTACCGGCCCAACAACCTGCCCTGCAGCTTCCTGACTCCGGACAATGCCCTGGTGGGATTCGACGTGGAAATGGCCCATATCCTGGCCGAGGATATCGGGGTCGATCTCGAGTTCGTGCCTTTCGAGTTCGAGCGACTCGACCAGATGCTGGCGTCGGGCCAGATCGATATGGCCATGTCCTGCATCGCAGGCCTGCCCGATCGCTACGCCAAGGCTTCTTTCTCGCGCGCCTATCTTGACCTCACGCTGGCCTTTATCGTGCCCGACCACAAGCGGCGCATTTACGAGGACCTGGACGCCCTGCGCCTGGAAGAGGACCTGACCGTCGCCATGGTCAGCAGTCATTATTTCGAACCCCGCATACGTTCGCTGTTGCCCGACGCAGACGTGGTGTTCCTGGAGTCAGCCGAGGACTTCTTCAACGGCAACGACCAGGGCGCGAACGCCCTGCTGCTCTCGGCGGAGGAAGGCGCCGCCTACAGCTACCGCCACCCGCGCTACACTGTGATCAGGGCGCGCAAAGGCGCCATACAGATACCCGCGGTATACGCGGTACCCAAGGGCGACATCGAGACCATGGAGTTCGTCAGCAACTGGGTATACCTGAAGCAGAAAGACGGTACGATCGACTCGCTGTACGATTACTGGATGCTGGGAAGCGTGACCAAGCCCCGTGAGCCGAGATGGTCGATCATCAGGAACGTGCTGGGCTGGATCGAATAGGCAGCGTCTCCTGAAACACCGTTAACTGGAGAGAACGCACGGCGCCATGCAGCCCTTTACCCGGACAGAGCGGTTCCTCTCGATGTTCACCACCCTTCGCGCCGGTGAGGGTCGGGTAGCCTTGCGGCTATGTACCCAGTCCTTCGTCATCATGCTGGCCTACTACCTGCTCAAGGTCATCCGGGAGCCGCTGATCCTCGCGGACGGCACCGCAGAGCTCAAGGCCTACACCACCGCCATGCAGGCAGTGCTATTGATGGCTATCGTGCCGCTGTTTGCCAATCTGTACCAGGGCGCGAGCACGCGGGAGGGCAAGCACCACATACTCCGCAATACCCTGTTGTTCTTTATCGTCAACCTGGTCGGCTTCGTGCTGGCGTTCCAGCAGGGATGGAAGATCGCCATTGCATTCTACGTGTGGCTGGGCATTTTCTCCGTCATGGTGCTTGCGTTGTTCTGGGCCTTCGCGGCCGACCTGTTCAACCTGAAATCGGGCCAGCGTATTTTCCCGCTGGTGGCGGCCGCATCCGCCCTGGGCGCCCTGCTCGGCTCGGGGATCGCGAGCTGGCTGTATGAACAGGTCGGCTATGCCGGTGTGATGTACTGTGCCGCGCTGCTGCTGGGCATCCCCTGGTGGCTGAGCGGACAGACCGAGAGCACGATCCCCGTCGACTCGAAATCCCACCTGAACGCGCCGTTCGATACCCACAAGTACCCGTTGCAGGAGGGCTTCCAGGTTGTGCTCCGCAGTCGCTACCTGACGCTGATCGCGGGCTTCGTGATGCTGCTGAACCTGATCAACACCAATGGCGAATACATCCTGGCGAGCTTTGTTACCGACTATGCCCGGGAGTTCGTGACGAGTTCACACGGCGCCGTGGACAGCTACATAACCCTGTTTTACTCCCGCTACCTGTTCATCGCGATGCTGCTGAGCTTCCTGATCCAGCTGTTCCTGGTGGCGCGGATCTACGATCGGCTGGGGATAGAGAAATCCCTGTACATCCTGCCGGTCATCATGCTGATCAACTACGGGCTCATCGCCCTGTTCCCCCTGCTGCTGGTTGCCCGCTTCACCATGATTACCGAGAACAGCGTGTACTACTCCCTGCAGTCGACCACACGCCACGCCCTGTTCCTGCCGGTGAGCCGCAAGGAGAAATACATCGGCAAGCACACGATCGACACCTTCTTTTTCCGTCTCGGCGACGTGGTATCGGGCGGGTTCGTCTATGTCGCCAGTGCACTGCTCGGCCTGGGGATAGTGGGCTTCGTCCTGATCAACATCGGCCTGGCCGGCCTGCTGTTTCGACTGTCTGCCGCGATAGGCCGCGGACACGAATCCGCCGCCGCCGAGACCCTCAGCAACAGGCCGCCGGTTCTCAGCCTGCCGCTGCACGACCTGCGCATTCCCGCGGGCCGGAAGTCCGACCTGCAACTGGATGCCAATACGTTCGTCGATGATGACGTGGGCGACGCACTGCGCTACCAGGCCTACCGGTTCTACTCCTCGAGGCTGCCCAACTGGATCAAGTTCGACACGCTCAACCGCCGCTTCGAATTCCAGCCGCCGCGCAATGCCAGCGGCAGCCTGCGTATTCGCGTCGTGGCCCGGGACTTCGACGGGCTGGAGGCGGAGGAGTGTTTTACCCTGACCTGGGGCGTGCAGGGCGACCAGCCGCGTTACACAGATGCGCATCACGGTAGACGTTGACAAGAGCGCCTTACGCCCCGAATTCATCAAGCCGACAACCAGCAACGGGCATATCGGCAAAACCAATGTCCCGATGGCCGGTTACTACGCTACCCCGGGCGATACGCACTTCCGTGCGCGAAAAGTGACCGAGCGCACAGTTTTATCGACGAGTGTGCTTTTTTGCGGGCCCACCGCACAAAGCCAGTTGATCTATAGCTATTGCCGTTAAGGTATCAAATACAATTATAGATGCATGAAGCAACAGGAGGGACGCATGCCGCACCCCGGTACTACCGCACTGGCTTTTCCCAACAGGCCGGCCATCGTTATGGGCGGTACCGGTGAGGTCGTGACGTTCCGGGAGCTGGAGGAGCGCTCCAACCAGGGTGCTCACCTGTTTCGCTCGCTCGGCCTTCGCGCCGGCGACCATATTTGTATCATGATGGATAACAACCGGCAGTACCTGGAAATCGTCTGGGCAGCACAGCGCAGCGGACTGGTATTCACACCGATCGGTACGCACATCGACAAGGAGGACGCCGTCTACATACTCGGCAATTGCGGGGCACGGCTGTTCATCGGCTCCCTGTCTCACGCGGATGCCGCGGAAGAGATTCTTTGCGAGCCCAACAACGTCGACCACTTCTTCATGGTGGGCGGCACGCGGGCCGGGTTCTGCTCCTGGGATGACGAGTGCGCAAAACAGCCGGTGACTCGCATTGACGACGAGAGCAACGGCGTTCCCATGATCTATTCCTCGGGCACGACGGGCATGCCCAAGGGCATTCACATCCCGCCCGATGACGACGATGTCAACACCCCGCCCATGCTTGTCACCTACCTGGCACGCACCTTCGAATTCGATGAAGACACCGTCTACCTGTCACCGTCACCGCTGTACCACTCCGCCCCGCTCTACTTCGCCATGATGGCCACGTACCAGGGCGGCACGATGGTGCTCATGGAGCGATTCGAACCGGAACAGGCGCTCAAACTCATCGAGCGGCACAGGGTGACGCACAGCCAGTTCGCGCCGATCATGTTCACCCAGATGTTGAAGCTGCCGAGTGCTCTGAGGGAATCCTACGACATCTGCTCAATGAGGGTTGCCATTCACGGCACCGCGGCCTGCCCGATCGAGGTGAAGGACTTGATGATCGACTGGTGGGGAGAAACCCTCGTGGAGTATTATTCCTCCAGCGAAGGTGTGGGCATGACGCTTATCGATTCCGCGGACTGGCTCGAGCACAAGGGCTCGGTCGGCAAGGCGCTGGTCGGCGACATCCACATTGTCGGAGACGATGGATCCGAGCTGCCGCCGAACGAGGTTGGCGCCATTTACTTCTCCGGGAAGCACCTCCGCTTCGAATATCACGACGAACCCCTGAAGACTTCAGAGGTGTATGACCGACGGGGATGGGCCACGGCCGGGGATATCGGCTACCTGGACGAGGACGGCTTCCTGTATCTCGCGGATCGGCAAACCTTCGCCATCGTCAGCGGCGGTATCACCATATTCCCGCAGGAACTGGAAAATATACTCTCAAGCCACGACAAGGTCGCAGACGTCGCGGTCTTCGGCATCCCCAGCGACAAGTTCGGCGAAGAGGTCAAGGCGGTCATTGAGCCGACCTACTGGACCGACGCCAATCACGAGACCGCCGACGAGATCCTCGAGTGGTTAAGCGACAAGGTCTCCTGGTTCAAGATGCCCCGTTCGCTGGACTTCCACCCGAAGCTGCCGCGCTTCGAAAACGGCAAACTCTACAAGCAACAACTGGCTGACGACCACCGCGGGAACGCGCTGGGCTAGTCGGACGAGCGCAGCCTGCCGCGAAACTTCCTGCGCGCCAGTTCCTGCATATCCTCGACGGTGTCGCTCTCATCCATGATTTCCCTGCCCAGCAGGGTTTCCACGGCATCCTCGAGCGTTACGATGCCGGCAGTCTGCCCGTATTCATCCTCGACGAGGAACATGTGCTCCCGCCGCTTGATGAAGAGATCCAGCAGGCGCAGCACGGGCAGTTCCTCCGACACGCGGTGCATCGGCACGATGTAATCGGACAGGGGAGCATCCTCGCCGCCTTCCCGCTCGGCCTTGTGCAGCGCAGGGCGCAACACCATACCCTGGATTGAATCGAGGTCCGAGGCGTAGACCGGCAAGCGTGTAAACGGCACGTCGCTGAGCTGCGCCAGCGCCTCGCCCACCGTCTGGGCTGCGGCAACGGCGGATACCACCGTACGCGGCGTCAGGATTTCCCCGGTGCGGGCGTAACGCAGTTGCAGTATGTTTTCCAGCAGTTCACTTTCCTGGGAGCCGAGGGCGCCGTGACGGGCGCCGAGCTTGGCGAGGGCGGCCAGTTCCTCACGGCTGACAAACCCGGGCTGGTCACCCCGGGAGAACACGCTGGTCAATTTGGCGGACAGCCACACGAGGGGAAACAGCAGCTTCACCAGCCACTTGATAACCAATGCCGAAGGCAGCGCCAGGCGTTTCCAGAACTTCGCGCCCAGTGTCTTGGGGATGATCTCTGAAAAGTACAGGATCGCCAGGGTCAGAACGAACGCGATCAGCGTTTCCCACCTGACCCCGAAGACCTTGGAGGCCTGGGCGCCCACTCCCGCGGCCCCCATGGTGTGGGCGAAGGTATTCAGGATCAGGATACTGGAGATGGATTCGTCGAGATCGTCCTTGACTTCCTTGAGCACCTTCGCACGGCGCGGTCGGTGGCTGAGTTCATTCTCAACGAAACCGTGCGTCACGGAGAGCAGGACGGCTTCCAGGATCGAACAGAGGAAGGACACGCCGATCGCGATGAAAAGGTATATGACCAGCAGTGTCATCAGGGCTTGTCGGCCTTATGTTTGATCAGGGCGACAGTATAGAGGAGAACGGACCCGGCGTGATAGCGTCAGATCCGCGACGACCCACAGTTCGACCGCATCAATATCGATATCGAGAAACCCGAGCATGACCGGCCCGCCGATAAGGCCAGACAGCACATCGATGACCGGTCCGCTCAGCCGGCTGCGCCCGATTTTACCCGCAACCACACCGTACAAGAAGGCGAACAGCGCCAACGCGGCAAGGTTATCGTACGTACCGTGTTTCTGCGTCTAGCGCCCGGGCTTGACCAATACAGACGCCGTGGTGCCCGCGCGCAGCCTGATGTGGTCAGGCAACGGATCGAGCTGAACGCGCACCGGCACGCGCTGGGCCAGCCGAATCCACTCAAAGGTCGGATTGACCACCGGGAGTAGCTCGCCACCGCTGCTGCCGTCCTCCTGTGCGATGCCCCAGCCGATACTCTCGACCTTACCCGTGAGCACGGTGTCGGGATAACTCATCAGGGTGACCTGTGCCGGGTCTCCTTCACGAATGTCTCCCACACGGGTTTCGCGGAAAAAGCCGTGAACCCAGAAGCTGTTCTTGTCGATCAGGGCCATCACCGGCTGGTTGGCGACGGCCTGACTGCCGATGCGCAGGCTCAGGTTGGTGACGAAACCATCTACCGAGGCCCTGACCTCTGTGAATTGAAGGTTGAGCTGCGCCGTGGTGAGGTCGGCTTTCGCCCTGTCGAACGCCGCCTTCGCTTTGTCGTAATCCCTTCGCGATACATCCCCCTTCCTGATCAGGTCCACCCCGCGATCGAAGTCATCGCTGGTGCGCTGGAGTTCTACCTCCGCCCTTTCCAGGTCCGCCTCGAAAGTGCGCGGATCGATGCGAAACAAAAGGTCCCCCGCTTTTACTTCCTGGTTGTCCACGATGGGCAGCTCGACAATCGGCGCCGACACCCGCGGCGTCACCTGGATGACGTTGGCGCGAACCAAACCGTTACGCGTCCAGGGGTTGGCGATGTAATCCCGGTACTTGAAGGCAGCGGCCAGGGCGGCTACCAGAAGAATGGCGACGGTGGCGAGGGTACGCTTGTCGATAGTCATAGGCATCAGGTTGGGAACAGTGTGGAACCAAGGATAACGGTGTACAGGACCACGAGACTCATGAACACCAGCGGCGGGTTGGCAAACCAGTCCATAACGCCATGCTTGCGCATGAAACGGGTAGTAGGTGACGCCAGCAGCAGAGCCGCCATCGCTGCCACCAGCAAGGGTGGAACGTACACGTCGCCGATAAAAAAGTCATGGGGCATCAGGCGGCCCCACGATTCGCACTTGCGGTGAGACGATCGCTCACTTCGAACACCCGGATACCAGAGCACATGTATATCACCAGCAGAAGCAACAGGAACATGATAACCGTATTGGCGAGGGGGACGAAACCGTAGGACTGCTCGTTGGATATGCCGGTAACAACCGCGAAAAATGCCAGGCCCAGCGTGCGCCCCATCGCCTGCTCAGGCCTGTGAAGCACATACGAAATAGCGAAACAGACCAGGAAGATGACTGCCGCCAGTTGTGCGAAGCCGCTCAGCAGGGGCATAAGGAATACATAAACGGGCGAGACACACAGGACACTCAGCAGCACTTGCTGAAGCAGTTTCCCCGGTTGCACCTGTGGCGAGTTCGCCAGCAGGATGGCGAAGGGTGCAAGCATACCGAGAAAACCATAGTTGCCGGGGAAATCCGGCACATAAATCACGAGCAGAAACCCGCCACAATAGGCCAGGAACACGCGGGCCGCCTGGTTGAGTCGCTCTACCCGGGGCACATTCGGCGCGTCTGCGGCGGGTGCACCTGCCTGCGCTCTCACGGGCCACAGCAAGACGAACACCACCGTGTAGCACATGATACCCAGGCAGGTCTCCAGCGTACGGATAGTGGCAACGGAGAAAACGTCGACAGCATCCGGTCCGCCATTGGCGGTAATGATTGCCGATACGAATCCGGCGCAGAACCACAGGTAGGCCCTGCCCCCGCTGCTCATCCGGTAAGCGCAGAATGCCAACCACGACGCCTGGCACAACATGAACCACCACCGATCCTGTGAAAAAGCCGCGACCAGCAGCAGCGCCACTATGGCAGCGAGCAGCGATCCCACGAGGCGCTGCCCTCCCTTGTAGAGGCTTGCCTCGAAGGTAGAAAGGCTGATCAGTATAACCGCAAAGGCGGCCCACATCGGTTTGTCCCAGTCGAACCAGAGGGCAAAGCCATAGGCCAGTGTGACCGCCAGCGCGGTCTTGAAGGAGTGGGTAAATCGATCCGACATTACCATGTCGTGCCAGCCAGCGGTTCCATGCGCCAATTCGCCTACCTGCCCGATACTAGCACAGGACTCCGCGCGCGGCCCGACGCCGTGGTAGCATTGCCAGAGACGGCAAGACCAATCCACAGAGCAGCGTACGACGTACCACTATCTGGTCAGTCACGCCGTCAACGTATTGGAGGCATAGCTCATGAAAGCAGTATGGCAGGATGTAACCATCGCCGAGTCCGACGACACCGTCGTCGTGGAAGGCAACCACTACTTTCCACAGGACAGCATCAACTGTGACTACTTCGCCGCCAGCGAAAAGCACACGGTCTGCCCCTGGAAGGGCACGGCCAGCTACTACACACTGGTCGTCGATGGCGCGGAGAATGCGGATGCGGCGTGGTACTACCCGGAGCCCAAAGCCGCAGCCAGCGAGATCAAGGACAGGATCGCCTTCTGGCGCGGCGTACAGGTCGTCGAGTAACCGGTCACGCGGCCAGGTAGGCTTCCTTCACCTTCAGCTTGTGTAGCTTTTCGCTGGCGTTGCGCGGCAAGGGCTCCGCCGCAAACCGGATCGTGCGCGGTACCTTGTAGCCCGCTAACCGGCCACCCAGGTAATCCCGCAAAGCCTGCTCATCCAGTGAGTGCCCGGGCGTCACGTAAACGACCATGACCAGCTCTTCGCCCATGGCGGCATCCGGCTCGCCGAAAACCACACACTCGTGCACCGCATCGAGTTCGTAGGCCGCCCCTTCGATCTCGCCCGGGTAGACATTTTCGCCGCCGCGAATGACGATCTCCTCAGCCTCATCTTCTGGACCAATTACAACGTGCCCTCCTACGCCCGCTGGCTGCAAGACGCGGACATGCGCCCGGCCTACCGCTATCACCGCAAATACCTGCAGCTACTGCAGTGGCGGCATTCCCCGGGCCCCTGGGTGTTGAAGTCCCCGGCTCACCTCTGGTCCCTCGACACCCTGCTCGCGGAGTACCCCGACGCGCGCTTTATACAAACGCACCGTGACCCCCTGAAGATGCTTGCCTCACTGTCCAGCCTGGTCACCCACCTGCGCAAGATGTCCAGCGACCACGTGGATAGCGGCCAGATCGCCCGGGAGTGGGCGGAGTGGAACGCGCTGGGCCTGAATGCATCCGCGCGGTTCCGGGAATCGGGTGCGATTCCACCGGAGCGGGTGATAGACCTCGACTTCTACGGCTTCATGGATTCGCCCATTGCCGAGGTGGAGAAAATCTACCACCACTTCGGGCTCGAGTTTTCCAGCGCATCGCGTCAGGCCATGGAAACTTATCTCGCCGAGCACAGCGCCACGGAACACGGCAGCCACGGCTACAGTTTCGCGGATACCGGGCTGGATCTCGACGAGGAGAGAGCGCGGGTAGCGACCTACCATGACTACTTCGGCACACGGATGGAGGTGACCTGATGGCACGCCCAACGCAGCGATTGGCGCGGGGGCGCTGAGCGATGGCCAAGACCGGCAAGGGCTCGATGCCCGGTACCGCCGAGGGCGCAGCCATGGGCCGCGCCCTGCACAACCGGGTTTCGGCCAATCCGGTGCTCCATGACGACTGGGCAGTCCGGCTGCTGGATGAAGCCAACAGGGCCCGTGTACTGGGTGATACACCGGCCGAGAACATGATGGCCATGCAGGGCTTCGACATGTCGCCGATCTTCGCAGTGAATATCGGCTGTCTCCGCTACGCGGAGGACGAAATAGACCGCTGCGTTGCCGCCGGGATAAACCAGTATCTTGTGCTGGGCGCCGGCCTCGACACCTTCGCCCTCCGACGGAAAGACCTGGCCGGGAAAATGGCGGTATTCGAGGTGGATCATCCCGAAGTCCAGGCGCTGAAACGGGAAAGGATTGCGGCGGCGGATGCTGAGCCGGCGACCCTTCCCACGTTCATCCCCGTGGATTTCGAAGTGAAAAACCTCGAAGAACAAGTGCGTGCGTCGTCCTTCGACGTCCGCTCTCCGGCTGTGGCCTCCTGGCTGAATACCCTGCCCTACCTTTCAGGGGATGCCGCCAGGGACAGCCTTCGGCAACTTGCGGAACTGCTGGCACCGGGGAGTCGCCTCGTGCTGAACTACATACCCGACGTGGCGCTAACGGACGAGCAGGTTGAATTCATTACCGAGCTGCTTTCCCTGGCCGACAACGTGAACGAACCTGTGACGAGCCGTTGGCGTCCGGAGGATTTCGAACAATTGCTGGATTCCCATGGTTTCCGTGTCATCGAACACGCCGACGAGACGACACTGGTGAAGCGTTACTTCGAGGGTCGCGAGGACGGCCTGCGCCCGGGCCTGCCCCTCAGGGCACTGGTTGCGGAACGGGTGTAACCCCATGCTGATTGCTTCCCTGTTGGTCCTGTTGATTGTTGCCGCCTGGCTGTACTCCTGGACGTTTACGCGCCATGGACGAATACAGTTCCTGCCCGCGTTGATCTGCCGCGCCGCCGCGCTCGCGTCTCGCTTCGGGAACGAGATAACCTACAGCGCAGACGACCGCGCCGCCGCCAACGCATCGACCAGCCGGCTCATGGACCTGCCTGCCACCCCCGACGTGCGGACAGAAGACGACGTACTCGAATTACCCGGACGCACACTGCCGCTGCGCTGGTACTGCCCGTCAAACGCCGGTCATTGCCCGGTAGTACTCAATATCCATGGCGGCGCCTGGTGGATGGGCAACGACTTCATCGACGACGCGGTGATGCGCCACCTGTGCCGCGAAAGCGGCGCGGTCATCCTGTCCGTGGACTACCGACTCTCGCCGGAGCACGTATTTCCTGCAGCGCTGGAGGACTGTCATGAAGCCATGCGCTACCTGGCAGAAAAAGCGCCCGAGCGGGGCGGTGACCCCGCGCGGCTGGCCCTGCACGGCACCAGTGCCGGCGGTGGTCTTGCCGCGGCCCTGTGCCTGTCAAGCCGTCAACGCGGCGGCCCCGCCATCGCGATGCAGGCCCTCATCGTTCCCGTGACGGACCTCAGCGGCGAGCGTTCCGGGGAATCCCTCGAGCAGTTCGCGCGCGGTTACGTGCTGACCGCGAGCGACCTCGCGGACATGATCGCGAACTACCTGCCTGATGCGACGGCCCGGAAGGACCCGATGGCAAGCCCGATCTACGCGGACGACCTGCAGGGCCTGCCCCCTGCTTTCATTGCGACAGCGCAATTCGATCCGCTGAGGGACCAGGGTGAGGCCTTCGGTGAAGCACTGGCGAAGGCCGGTGTGCAAGTGACCCGAAAACGCTACGCCGGCACGATCCACGGTTTCTTCGGCAGCAAAGCCGCCCTGAGAGAAAGTATCACAGACACCGCAGGCGCCCTGCGCGCCGCGCTCCAGGCCGACTGAGCGAGTCGATACTCAGAGAAATTCGGCGGACCCGAGATCCACGCATTGCTGCAGGTGGCCACGTATCATCGCCAGGAACATGCGGTCGCTGCGCTCCTCGGGCGCGCTGAAGCTGGCGCCGAGCACCGTGATCAACAGCCCGTGCATGGCAAATTCGCGGTACTGGTCCCAGCAGTCCTGGAACTCGAGCTCAACGCCGGCCTCCGACAGGGTCACACGGTACTCTTCCAGCAGGCCTTTCTCCCAGGCGCGCCGGTCCTCGATCGTGACGCTGCCGCCGAGGAAGTAGGCGGCATCGGTCAGTGCACTCGATTCCCCCACCGTCTGCCAGTCCACGGTGGTAGCCCGATCATCGGTGAAGAGAATGTTCTCGCTGCGGAAGTCACCGTGCGCCAGAGTCCTGGGCCCGGTATAGCGCGTCATGAAGTGGGCCGTGCGCTGCACGTAGCGCTCACCGAAAGCGATACATTCCTTCGACAGGCCATGGCCGAAACGATCGACGAAGCCGGGCCAGTTTTCCTGCATCAGGGCCTCCGCAAAAACTCCCCCGTCGTCCCGGGCCGCCGTCAGCACGTAGTCGCGACCGGCGAGGGTCTCATCGCCGTAATAGGCTGCAGCCAGTTTCGCCGCCTCGCGGAGCGCGAGCCGCGCGTGTGCCAGTGATTCACCGCTGAGCTGGCTGCCCGGCTCCGCGGGCGCCATGTCCTCCATCAACAGCAGGAACGACGTGCGATCGTCGCTCAACTCACTCGCATAGATGACCGGTGTGGACATTGCCGTACCCGATGCGAGTTCCCGGTAGAACATCACCTCGTTGTAGTAGGCGCCCTGGGCGCCCGCCATGCCGCGCGCCTGCTCGTCCGATGCGGGGAACTTGCCGACCAGCGTGGCCGGGGCACTGGCAGGC
>CAJIAY010000112.1_pt1 | contig 26559 bp, 25 predicted proteins | sample 9199221 | NCBI WGS metagenome assembly CAJIAY01 (sample SAMEA7708283, study PRJEB35096) | sediment metagenome | biome: marine neritic benthic zone biome [ENVO:01000025]; feature: sediment [ENVO:00002007]; material: shallow marine sediment [ENVO:03000034] sea grass bed [ENVO_01000059] ...
CCAATCGCGGTAACTCGCGATACCGAACACCGACAGCTGGTCGTTGATGTCGTGGTCGACTTGCAGCGACACGCCGTACATGTCCCGCTCCTCATCCCTGGGCACGGCGTCGTTTTCCACGTCGTCGTTGAAGGGGTCCGTGCTCAGGGCGTATTCGCTGACGCCGATGGAATAGCTGGTGTTGCCGCTGCGGTCTTCCCAGTCACCGGCCAACTGGATCCAGGTGGAGTCAGTGGGCGTCCACTGGATAGCCGCGCGCGCGAAGGTGTAGTCCTCCTCGCGCAGGTCGTCGCCGATCCCCTTGTTATCGAACACGGCGTCGCGGCGGTGGTCCATGATATTTGCGCGGAAGGCCAACTCGTCGTTCACCGGCACGTTGATCATGCCCTCCAGGTCAACCAGCTGGTGGTTGCCCAGCCGGCTGCGCACGTAGCCCTCGAACTCATCCGAGGGTCGGTTTGGGACCATGTTGATGACCCCCGCCGTGGAGTTGCGCCCGTATAGTGTGCCCTGGGGACCTTTCAGCACCTCCACGCGCTGGATGTCCAGGAAGGGAATGGTCGCCGTCGCGCGTGGCATGTAGGCGTTGTCATAGAACGTGGCGACGGAAGGGTCCTGGCCGCTGGAGATGTTGGGGCTGGAGACGCCGCGGATTTCCACGCCGAGTTGAGTGGCCTGGTTGGACCATATGTCGCCGAACTTCACGCCGGGCATGTAGTCATCCATACCCTCGATATCCATCACTCCCGTGTTGATCATGTCCTGGGTGGAGAAGGTACTCACCGCCATGGGCACGTTCATCTGGCTCTCTTCGCGCTTCTGGGCCGTGACGAGGACTTCCTCGAGCACCAGGCCGTAACGGTTGGCGGACTGCGGCGCCTGCTTGGCGATATCTTCCTGCGACAGGGCTGGCGCAGCCTGGGACAGGCCCAGCGCGGCCAGTGCGGCGGCGATGGGGAGTTTGCCACAGGGGAGGTGGGCCTGCTTGCGGCGATCAGGGGGGGTTATGGTCATGTCGGGCGGTCCTGAGTCAGGGCATTTATTATGTCTAGGTGCCGTTATGTTTCAGCTACCTTTAAGGTGCCTATATTAGCGTAGGCGGGCGTAAAATTGAATAATGCTAGTGGTCGTTAATATTTTTGTGTTTCCATGGCGGTCAGGCGACGGCGCCGTTGGCCGTAGGCACAGTCACAGGGAGGCCATGATGAGGATTGCCCCGCGAGTTCTGTTCGCGAGTGTCACGCTCGCCACGATCCTGTCCGGTGCCGCGCATGCGTCTGATGAGGCGGTGGCAGCTTATCAACCCTGCACTGCGTGTCACGGTGACGCGGGGCAGGGCAAGACGTCGCTTGGCGGTCCGGCGCTGGCCGGCCAGGACGCGACATACCTTGCGCGTCAGTTGTCCCATTTCAGGTCGGGCATACGCGGCAGCGACGCCCGCGACGGCCGGGGTGCACAAATGAAGGCGATGGCGGTGCCGCTCTCCGACGCGGATATCTCCCTCCTATCCACCTATCTCGCGGCGCTGCCGAGGCCGGTACCTGCCGCGACCGAGGGAGACCTGAAGAACGGCAATAACGTCTACCACGGCAACTGTGGTGCCTGCCACGGGGCCCGGGCGGAGGGCAATCCTGCACTCAATGCCCCCGCGTTGGCCTGGCTGGATGCGGAGTATATCAAGCTGCAATACCGGAACTACCAGCAGGGCGTGCGTGGCGCGCATCCGGAGGACACCTTCGGCAAGCAGATGAAAGCAATGTCCAGCAGCCTGCCTTCGGAGAAGGACCTCGATGACGTCATCGCCTACATGCACACCCTGGCGGCGGAGTAAGCGAGGCGTATGGCAAAGCGCTTGCCCGGCAACCTCACGGTACTCCTGTTGCTATGCCTCGCCGCCGGCGCACAGGGGTCGGAGTTCGTCCTGCGGGAGTACTGCCCGCCCAGTTTCCAGTTGACGGACACGGGCGAGTGCCGGTTGCGCACCTTCTACGAATTCTACGAGTCGGTTCAGGGCGCGGGACTGGGCGGAACACAGACCGCGCTGCCGGATCACCGTGACGGCTTTACCCCACAGCAGATCGACCTGGGGCGTTACCTCTTCTTCGATCCGGTGTTGTCCGGTGATGGCTCCGTCGCCTGTGCCAGTTGCCACCAGCCGGACCTGGGCTTCAGCGACGGCCTGCCGCGCTCGGTCGGCATCGGCGGGCAGGACATCCCGCGGGCCGCGCCCACGCTGTGGAACGTGGCGTTCCTGGACAGTTTCTTCTGGGATGCGCACGCCGACAGCCTGGAGCAGCAGATGCTCGGCCCGCTTTACGCGCCGAACGAGATGGGTAATTCGCCCGAGCAGCTGCTTGCTTCCCTGAACGAGATACCCGCCTACCGCGACCTGTTCGAACAGGCATTCCCCGGCCGGGGCGACGATGACATTGCGCTGCCCGAGATCTATACCGCGATCACGGCGTTCCAGACCTCGCTGATTTCGCTGAACAGCCGCTACGACCGCTACGCCCATGGACACCATGATGCGCTGAATGCGAAGGAAATCGAGGGCCTGAATATTTTTCGTTCCTTCGTGGCCCGTTGCGCCGAGTGCCATACACCGCCGCTGTTCACCAACCAGCAGGTCGCGGTAATCGGCGCACCGGAGCCGGAGGGGCTGCCACTGGATATAGGCGCTGAGAAAACCTTCAACGCCCCCAAATTGCGCGCCGGCTTCAAGGTGCCGACACTGCGCAATATTGCCCGCACGTCGCCCTATATGCACTCGGGCCTGTTCGAGGATTTACGCTCGGTCGCGGAGTTCTACAACGGCGGCCGCGGACACGCCGTGCCGGAGGGTCTCGACCTGCACCTGCACTGGCATATATCATCGCCCAACCTGACCGACTACGAGCTGGACCGGCTGGTCGACTTTATGGCCGCGCTGACCGATGAGAGCCTGACGCCCGAGGTGCCCGAGCGTCTGCCCTCGGGCCTGGCGCCTGTGACAGGGCCGCCTGCCAGATCGATCGCAGTCTCAGCATCCAAACCGGGAGAATCTTCATGAACATGGGAAAAGCACTTGCGCTGTTGAGTGTCCTTGCATTAATAGCCGGCTGCAAGGCGGGGGGTACCGCGGATTACGCGGCGACCACCGGGACGGGTAACGTCACCTATACCGGGGGTGTCGAGGCGGAAAACAACCAGCTAACCCTCGGGGGCAACAGTCGTTTCGTCGCGGGTCCGCCGATGAGTGACACGGTGGTCACGGTGAAGGACGGCGAGTCCATACAGGATGCCGTGCGTGCAGCCGATCCCGGGACGACCATCCGTGTGATGCCCGGCACCTACAAGGAGACGGTATACATCGACAAGGACGGAATCCGTCTTATCGGTGTTATCGAGCAGGGTGAACGCCCCGTGCTCGATGGCGAGGGCAAGCTCAACGACGCGATTCTCTACTCGGGTAACAACGTGGTCGTGGAGAACTTCAAGATTACCCGCTACAAGGGTAACGGCATCATGAGCCAGGCCGGCAACAATTGGGAGATACGCAATAACCTTATTATCGATACCGGGGTTTACGGTATCTTCCCGCAGCTGGGCACCAATGGCGTGGTGGAGCACAATATCATTTCCGGTATCGAGGACGCCGCGATCTATGTGGGCATGAGTGACAATGTCCACGTGGCCTTCAACGACGTATTCGACAGCGTGGCGGGCATCGAGATCGAGAACAGCCGCCATGCCATCGTGGAATCCAACCGCGTCTACAACAACACCGGCGGTATCCTGGCCTTTATCACACCGGGATTGCCGATCAAGACCACCTACGATGTCATTATTCGCAACAACTTCGTCGTGGCCAACAACCACCCCAACTTCGGCGCGCCGGGCTCCACCGTGGCCGGCATACCCGCCGGCACCGGGATTCTCATCATGGCCGCCGACGACGTGGTCGTCGAGGGCAATATCATCCGTGATAACAAGAACGCGGGTATCGTCATCACCGACCACGGCAATGCCGCCAACGTCACCATCGACCCCGAGTCCGAGCCCAATTCGGACCGGGTGAAGATACTCGACAACACCATGTGGAATAACGGTACCGACCCCATTCCCGAAATCAAGGCTTACATGCTGACTGAACTGAAGACGGGCAACCCGGATATCGTTCGCATCGGTCCGTCCAGGGATAGCTGCATCATCAACCGCCACCGCTATGTGACGGTGGGAGTCAACGATTTCGGGGAGTGCGACTTCACCAACACCCACGGTATTTCCAATTACCTGCTCGCCAATGTTCCCCCGCGCAAGATAGCGCCGGGTGAACGGGGCAAGGTGGCCTACCTGGGGGTTTGCGCTGGCTGCCATACCTACACCGGGCGCATGATCGGGCCGCCGGTACAGATCATCCAGGCCCTGTACATGGACAACCCCGAGGGTCTTGCCGATTACATCGCCGCGCCCACCAAGAAGCGTGACGATTACCCGGAGATGCCGCCCCAGGATTACCTCGACGAGGAAACGCGCCTGGCGGTGGCGAAATACATGCTTGAGGTCAAGAAATAGGTCTGCCGCCGTAATGGGTCAACTCGAGAACAAGGTCGCAATCGTCACCGGCGCCGCCCGGGGGCTGGGTCGTGCCTATGCCGAGGCGATGGCGGGTGAGGGCGCCGCGGTGCTCGCGTGCGATATCAACCCCTGTGACAAAACTATCGCCGCTATAGCCGAAGCGGGTGGCCGTGCCGCCGGCATTGTCACAGACATCACGGACATGGACAGCTGCACCGCGATGGCGGACCGGGCCGTTAGCGAATTCGGCAGGATCGACATCCTCGTCAACAACGCAGCTCTCTACGGTGGCCTCAAGGGCGCGCGTTTCGAGCGGTTGGAGGAGTCCCAGTGGGACGCGGTGATGGAGGTCAACATCAAGGGTGTGTGGCAGTGCTGCAAGGCCGTGGTTGACCCCATGCGCGCTGCCGGCGGCGGTTCGATAATCAACATCTCGTCACTTGCCGCCGTGTTCGGCCTGCCCTATGGCATGGACTACGCCATGTCCAAGGCTGCCGTGATCGGCATGACCCGTGTCATGGCCCGGGAGCTCGGCAGGGACCGTATACGGGTCAACGCTGTGGCACCGTCGGCGGTGATGACCGAGGGCACGGAGGAGTTCTTCGGCGAGAAGTTCGACAAGGCGACGCAGGTGGTTGCCCAGGGGCAATTGATACAGCGCAACCTCGAAACGGAAGACCTGACCGGCACCATTATCTACCTCGCCTCGGACGCCAGTACCTTTGTTACCGGCCAGACCCATATGGTGGACGGCGGTTCCTGGTTTCTGTAGTGATCCAGACGTCGGCCGGAGACCGCCCGCATGGCAACTGAGCAAGCCTATCCTGAAATTCGCGAGGCCGTGGCCGCCTTGTGCGCGCGCTATCCCGGCGAGTACTGGCGCGGGCTGGACGATGCAAAGGCCTACCCGACGGAGTTCGTGCAGGCGCTGACCGACGCGGGCTTCCTCGCCACGCTCATTCCCGAGGAGTACGGCGGTGCCGGTCTGCCGCTGGAGGCGGGCTGCGCGGTGCTGGAGGAAGTGCATCGCAGCGGCGGCAACGGCGCCGCCTGCCACGCACAGATGTATACGATGGGCACGCTGTTGCGCCATGGCAGCGCCGCGCAGAAACAGCAATACCTTCCGGCCATCGCCGACGGCTCCCTCCGGTTGCAGGCTTTTGCGGTGACGGAACCGACCAGTGGTACCGATACCTCCCGCATCCGTACCCGCGCTGTGCGGGACGGCGACGACTACGTCGTCAGCGGCCAGAAGGTGTTCATTTCCCGCACCGAGCATTCTGACCTGATGATCCTGCTGGCGAGAACGACGCCCCGCGAGGAGTGTGCCAAACACACAGACGGCATGTCGGTACTGCTGGTAGACATGCGCGAAGCGCGTGGCAACGGACTGGAAATCAGCCCCATCGACACCGTAATGAACCACGCCAGTACCGAGCTGTTCTTCGATGAGCTCCGGGTGCCAGCCGCCAATCTTGTCGGCGCGGAGGGGCAGGGTTTCCGTTGCATTCTCGACGGTATGAACGCGGAGCGCATCCTCATCGGCGCCGAGTGTATCGGCGACGCGCGCTGGTTCACCGAGAAGGCGTCCGCCTACGCGCGGGAGCGGGAGGTGTTCGGCCGACCCATCGGTGCCAACCAGGGCGTCCAGTTCCCGATCGCCCGGGCGCACATCCAGACCGAGGCGGCGGCGTTGATGGTGCAGCACGCGGCGCGCCTCTATGACAGCGGCCAGTCGGCGGGTTCCGAGGCGAACATGGCCAAGCTGCTGGCATCCGAGGCGGCCTGGGCGGCGGGGGATACCTGTGTGCAGACGTATGGCGGCTACGGATTCGCGCGGGACTACGACGTGGAGCGCAAATTCCGCGAGACGCGTCTGTACCAGGTGGCGCCGGTGTCGACCAACCTGATCCTGTCCCATATCGCTACGCGGGAACTCGACCTGCCCCGGTCATTCTGATGTCGGGACCCCTGGATGGCCTTCTGGTAGTGGCGCTGGAGCAGGCGGTTGCCGCGCCCCTGTGCACGTCCCGCCTCGCCGACGCCGGTGCCCGGGTCATCAAGGTCGAGCGGCCTGTCGGGGATTTCGCACGCGACTACGATCATGTCGCCGGTGGCGAGAGCGCCTATTTCGTATGGATCAATCGCGGCAAGGAGTCCATCTGTCTCGATATCAAGAATCCCGACGACGCCTCTCTGCTGCGGCGCATTATCGACGGCGCGGACATCTTCGTGCAGAACCTGGCCCCCGGCGCGGCCGCCCGGGCCGGCTTCGGCTCCGCCGAGCTGCGCGCGCAGAACCCGAAACTGATTACGGTTGATATTACGGGGTATGGAGAAGAGGGGCCTTACCGGGAGATGAAAGCCTACGACCTGCTGGTGCAGTGTGAGAGCGGGCTAGCGTCCGTGACGGGTGCGCCGGAGCAGCCCGGCCGTGTGGGTGTGTCGGTCAGCGATATCGCCTGTGGTATGTACGCCCACGCGGCGCTGCTGGAGGCGTTGATCGAACGCGGGCGCACGGGCGAGGGCAAGGGATTGTCGGTATCCTTGTTCGACGCCACGGCGGACTGGATGACCGTACCCCTGCTACACCAGGAAGGCGGAGAGGCACCTGTTCGAGTTGGTCTGAACCACCCCTCCATCGCACCTTACGGCGCCTATGCCTGCCGGGACGGCCAGCTGGTGGTGATCTCCATCCAGAACGAACGCGAGTGGCTGAACTTCTGCACGGAGGTGCTGGGTGACGAGAGCATTGCGAGCGATCCGCGGTTCGACTCCAATACCGCACGCTGCGACAACCGGCCGGATCTCGATGACATTATCGCGGGCGTCTTCGGAGAGCTGGAGCGGGAGGTGCTCGCAGCGCGCCTGCGACAGGCGCAGATCGCCTTTGGCGCGGTAAACTCGCTGGAGGATCTCGCCGGGCATCCGCAACTGCGCCGCGCCAGCGTGACGACCCCCTCGGGGGAGGTACAAATCGTCGCACCCCCGGTCCGATTCGAAAGTGGTGACCGGGCACTGCGACCCGTTCCGGCACTCGGCGAACACGGCGACGCCATTCGCAGGGAATTCAATGATGCGTGATGAGTGGTGTGTCATTCCGGGATGAGTAAGGTCGATATACAGGACTTGCGAAACTGGATCGGCAGGAGCGAAACACGTGAAGATGTGATCGCGCCCGCGCCGGTGGCGGGACTCTCCGCGGTGCTGGATTATGACGAGCCCCGCGCGACCGGGGGCGAACCGCTGCCGCCCTGCTGGCACTGGCTGTATTTTCTCGATGCGGTGCCCGCTTCTGCACTGGACGTGGACGGCCATGCGAAGCGCGGCGGATTCATGCCGCCGGTGCCGCTGCCGCGGCGTATGTGGGCGGGTAGCCGCCTCCGCTTCCGTGCGCCCCTGCTGGTCGGAAGCGAGGCGCGCCGGGTGACTAACATTGCCGATATCCGGTACAAACAGGGACGCAGTGGCGACCTCGTGTTTCTCACGCTGCGGCACGAGGTGTTTGTGGCGGGTGATCTGGCAATCGAGGAAGAACAGGACCTGGTATATCGTGAGCCGGTGTCCGGTGCTGCGGCGGCCGCGGTAAAAGAGGCGCCTGATGATGAGCAGTGGGCGCGGGACATCACGCCTGACCCGGTGATGCTGTTCCGCTATTCGGCCCTGACGTTCAACAGCCACCGCATCCATTACGACCGCGACTATGCCTCACGCGCGGAGGGCTACGAGTCGCTCGTGGTGCAGGGGCCGCTGATCGCCACGTTGCTGCTGGATCTCTTGCACCGCCAGCTGCCGGGGACCCGGGTGGCCGCATTCGAGTTCCGCGCGTTGCGGCCCCTGCTGGAGGGTGCGCCGCTCCGCCTTCTGGGCACTCGGGGCGAGGAGGAGGCGACACTGTGGGTGCGTGACGCCGCCGGCGCACTGGCAATGGAAGCGAGGGCGTCAATCGCGACAGGCGCTTGATCGTGGAAGCGGGTATCTTCAGACAAAGCCTTCGGTCAGTTCCAGGAAAACCCGCCACAACGTTTCCGCGAGGTCCTTGTCGAGTAGGCAGGCTATTTACGACGCAGTCTATACTACCTAGACTGTGTAACCCTAGATTAAGAAAGTAGGTTTTGCTTCTTGCGCTTGATAACAAAAATATTGCAGCTAACGCTCATTCTGGTGCCCTGTCAGGGTTTGTACGCCGCCGATGCCGACATGGACGGCTCTGAGGCTGATGAGGAAGGCATTGCCGGCACCAGTGATACTGATCCCACCCGGCGCCCGTACTGGTGGAAAACCTTTAGCGGTGACAGCCAGGGCGATGACTTCGGCTGGTCGGTGAGTGGTGCGGGCGACGTCAACGGTGATGGCAACCCGGACTTAATCGTGGGCGCTCCCCAGGACGACAACAACGGCCTGAAATCCGGGTCGGCACGGGTGTTCAGCGGTGCGGACGGCAGCATCCTCTATACCTTTGACGGCGATGGTGTGGGTGACCTGTTCGGCTGGTCGGTCAGCGGCGCGGGTGATGCGAACGGTGACGGGTATGACGACCTGATCGTCGGTGCCACCGGCGATGACAGTGCCGGCACGAATTCTGGTTCTGCGCGTATCCTGAGTGGCATGGATGGCAGTATCCTCCGCACCTTCAACGGGGATGGTGCATTTGACGAATTGGGTTATGCGGTCAGTGGCGCGGGCGATGTGAACGGGGACGGTTACGACGACCAGATCGTGGGCGTCCCCTTCGAGAGCAATTCCGCTGGAGCTGGATTTGCGCGGGTCTTCAGCGGCTTGGATGGGAGCACTCTCTATGCCTTTAGCGGAGACAACTTGCAGGACCGTTTCGGGTTCTCGGTGAGTGGGGCGGGTGACGTCAACGCCGACGGGCATGACGACCTGATCGTCGGCGCTACAGACGATGACAACAATGGCGCGGGGTCCGGTTCCGCGAGGGTCTTTAGCGGTATGGACGGTAGCGTTCTCCATACCTTAAACGGCGACAGCGCGGGCGATGCCTTCGGCACGTCCGTGAGTGGAGCGGGGGATGTGAACGACGACGGTTATGACGACCTGATCGTCGGTGCTTCAGGCGATGACAATAACGGCACCGATTCTGGTTCTGCCAGAGTTTTCAGCGGACTGGACGGCAGTATTCTTTATACCTTCGAGGGAGGCACTTACAGCGTCAATGGTGAAATCCTGGGTGACCTTTTCGGCGAATCCGTGAGCGGTGCGGGCGACGTGAACGAGGACGGATACGACGACGTGATCGTGGGCGCAGGCTTCGACGATAACGGCGGCATCTGGTCGGGTGCGGCACGCGTCTTCAGCGGCCTCGACGGCAGTCTCCTCTACACCTTCTCCGGGGACAGCGGGTTGGATTTTTTCGGCAGTGCAGTGAACGATGCGGGTGATGTGGACGGCGATGGCATTGCCGACCTTGTCGTGGGTGCGCGGTACGACGATGATATTGGCGCGGGGTCGGGCTCCGCGCGAGTCATTCTCTCCTCTGACCTGATGATGGACAATGACCTCGACTACGTTCTCAACGCATCGGACAACTGTCCCGACGTCAGCAATCCTGACCAGACGCCCAGTGAGACGGAGCCGGGGCGCGGGGTGGCCTGTGAAACGCCCCCCGGATGCTGAGAGACTCTACCCGAGTGACCAGAAAAGCCGGTTTCCAATCGCGTATCGCGCGAATCGCCGGAAAACGGCCCGTGGATCCAGCGCACTAAACTTTCGTTTATCCCATTTGGGCTATAGCGAAACGTAACGGTTCCGCTACGCTCAAGAGTGTGATTGGAGACCTGTCCTAAGCTGGATTCGGGAGGGTAGCGACATGTTGAACCTGGTCATTGAAATCGCAGCATTCATCCTGGTGCTGTTTTTCCTGGTGCCGTTCCTTTGTTTTTCTGTCTGGTTGCACCATATCTCAAACCACGAGCACCACGACGCGTGGCACAAGGGTGATTCCACCGGGCGAATTCGCCACTGACCGGCGCGGGTCTTCTCCCGGGGAATTCACTCGGCTGGCGCATTACTCCTGCGCGAAAAAAAACCCGTGTCCCTGGTTACAGTCCCTGCTTATTCTCCGGCAGGTAGCTCTGGAAGATATCGCCGAGGTTTTCATTGTCGTGGGTCGGTACCCGGTAGTACGTGCGAATGTCGACCGAGCCGTCCTCGCCGAAGCGGTAGGTCTCCAGGCTGTACTGCACCTGTTCGCCGTCCGGGCCCTCGAAGTGATTCTCAAGGCACCAGGCAACCTCGTTGCCGCAGACGAACAGGGTGCCGGGCTGTATGCGGAAGCGCACGCGCGGCTGGAACAGGTCCCAGGAATCCTCGCAGCATGATGTGAAGCCGCGCTTCTCCGGTGTGCCGACGGGGTCGAGCATGCGGAATTCGCCCGTGGCGACGCTGCGCCAGTTGTCGATCCACGCCTGCTTGTCGCCCGCGTTCCAGAGTTCGGGGTATTTTCTCGCCCAGTTGAGCAGCGCCTGCTTGTCGGGATAGGCCATCGGTTTTCCTGCGGTGATGTAGGGATGGGTGTAGTATATCCACTGTGCACACCCGGTGGAGGTTTCACACATGCTCGCTTCAGTACCCACGATACAGGCGTACTCGCCGCCGTCTGAGTTGCTTGACGCCCTCGACGAGTATGGCGCGGTCATTGTAGAGAACTTCCTGCCCCCCGCGGTAGTCGATTCGCTCAACGAGGAGTTCGATGCGCTGATTGCCGCGGAGGCGAACCGGCAGCAGGGCTTCGTCAATCCCCAGATCGCCGGGTTTTTTGGCGACAAGGTGTCGCACCTCGCGGGCCTGGCGGGCAAGTCCCCCGGATTTGTCCGGCATGTCCTGCTGCATCCTGCCTACCGGGAAATCTGTGATCATGTGCTGCGGCCCAACTGCAGCGACTACCAGCTCAACATCGCTCACCTCATGCAGCGGGAGCCGGGAACGGAGGCGCAGTTCATTCACCGGGATGGCTGGGTATGGAAACGGCTCCCGCCGATCGATGGCGAGGTCCAGCTGGCTTCGGTGATCGCGCTGGTAGACTTTACGGCCGATAACGGCGCCACCCTCCTGGCCCCCGGCAGCCATCGCTGGACGGGTGACCGCTACCCCGGGGAGGAGGAGATTGTCCCGGCGGTGATGAAGGCGGGGAGTGCGGTGATCTATCTCGGCAACACCTTCCACGGTGGGGGGGCGAATACGACGCCGGATTCGGTACGCCGCGGCATGCATGTGAGCTACTGTCTCGGTTGGCTGCGCACGGAGCAAAACCAGGCGCTGGCGACCCCGCTGGAGGTCGTCCGGGGCCTGCCCGCCCGCGCGCAGGAGCTGTTGGGCTTCGGCGTGCACGACGATATCGAGATCGGCGGCGGCTATCTCGGCACGGTGGAACTGGAGGCGCCGATCGCGGCGCTGGCGCCCGGGGAGCGTGCCACCGGCTGAGTCCGCTCCGGGGCCCGGTGGCCGCCGGTTCCGGGCATGATTCAAGCCGTGAATAGTAAGAATCCCCACTATTAATTTCAGTTATAGTGCCTCCCTGTCTAGAATTAGCGCCAATTGACCGGCAGTCCATGCGCGGCATGGCGTGCGGTGCGGTCGACAGCCAATCACAACCGCAAAGACAGAGGAATCACCATGTCCACATTTCAAGACGAACTCGCCGACCTGGCGCGGCTGCGCGAGGAAAACGGCAGCAGCTGGAAGCAGATCAACCCCGAATCTGCCGCGCGCATGCGCCTGCAGAACCGTTTCAAGACGGGCCTGGATATCGCCAGGTACACGGCGGCCATCATGCGCAAGGACATGGCGGAGTACGATGCCGACACCAGCAAGTACACCCAGTCGCTGGGCTGCTGGCACGGCTTCATCGGGCAGCAGAAACTCATCTCCATCAAGAAGCACTTCGGTAATACCGACAAGCGTTACCTGTACCTGTCGGGCTGGATGATCGCCGCGCTGCGTTCCGAGTTCGGCCCGCTGCCGGACCAGTCTATGCACGAAAAGACCTCTGTGTCCGGGCTGATCGAAGAGCTGTACACCTTCCTGCGCCAGGCGGATGCCCGCGAACTGGGCGGCCTGTTTCGTGAGCTGGATGCGGCCCGCGAAGCCGGCGACAACGTCGCGGAGAAAGCGGTGCAGAACAAGATCGACAATTTCCAGACCCACGTCGTGCCCATCATCGCGGACATCGATGCCGGTTTCGGTAACGCCGAGGCCACCTACCTGCTGGCCAAGAAGATGATCGAGGCGGGCGCCTGCGCGATCCAGATCGAGAACCAGGTATCCGACGAGAAACAGTGCGGCCACCAGGACGGTAAAGTGACAGTGCCCCACGAAGACCTCCTCGCCAAGATTCGCGCTGTCAGGTACGCCTTCCTGGAACTGGGCGTGGACGACGGGATCATCGTTGCCCGCACCGACTCGCTGGGGGCAGGCCTGACCAAGCAGATCGCCATCACCCACGAGGTCGGTGACCTCGGAGACCAGTACAACAGTTTCCTCGACCTCGAGGAGCTGGAGCACGCAGACATGAGCCATGGTGACGTGATCATCAATTACCACGGCAAGCTGATGCGTCCGAAGCGGCTGCCGTCTAACCTGTACCGCTTCCGTTCGGGGACCGGCGAGGACCGCTGCGTGCTCGACTGCATCACCTCCCTGCAAGAGGGTGCTGACCTGCTGTGGATCGAGACGGAGAAGCCCCATATCGGCCAGATCGCCGGTATGGTGAACCGTATTCGCGAGGTCGTGCCCGATGCCAAGCTGGTGTACAACAACTCGCCGTCCTTCAACTGGACCTTGAGTTTCCGGCAGCAGGTGTTCGACAGCTGGAGCGAGCAAGGCAAGGACGTGTCGGCCTACGATCGCGACGCCCTGATGCAGGAAAAGTACGACGATACCGAGTTGGCCGCGGAGGCCGATACCCGTATTCGCACCTTCCAGGCAGACGCGTCCCGCGATGCGGGCATCTTCCATCACCTGATCACCCTGCCGACCTACCACACCGCGGCCCTGTCCACGGATAACCTCGCCAGGGAATACTTCGGCGACGAGGGCATGCTCGGCTACGTCGCCAACGTGCAGCGCGAGGAGATCCGCCAGGGCATCGCCTGCGTCAAGCACCAGAACATGGCCGGCTCCGACATCGGCGACTCCCACAAGGAGTATTTCTCGGGTGACCGTGCGCTGAAGGCCAGTGGCGAAGACAACACGATGAACCAGTTCGGCTGATACCGGGTCGGCTCCCCCGGGAGCCGAACGTTACTTTGAGGCGGGCCGTGTGCCCGCCTTTTTTATGCTACATTTGCCAAGACGTTACTGTTGCTTTGCGACCAGTGTCGCGGGGGTACCATGCGTTGGGACGATATCGATAAGCAGGTTTGCTCGGTGGCGCGGGCCTTATCCGTGGTGGGTGAGCGCTGGACCATGCTCATATTGCGCGACGCGTTCTTCGGTACGCGCCGCTTCGCCGACTTCCAGATCGCCCTCGGCATCACGCGCCACCGGTTGTCGGAGCGGCTGGGGAAGCTGGTCGAGCAGGGAGTGCTGGTCAAGGTGCCCTATCACGATCGCCCGCTTCGCTACGAATACCGCCTGACGCGTAAGGGTCTTGGGTTGTACCCGGTCCTGATGAGCCTGGCGCGCTGGGGCGACGAATGGATGGACAAGGGAGAGGGCGCGCCGCTGGAGTGGGTGCACCAGACCTGCGGCAAGCAAAGCCACCCCACGCTTACCTGCAGCGAGTGCGGTGAGCCCCTGCGACCCGAGGAGGTCAGGCCGCGCCTGGGCCCCGCACTAAGCGATGAGGAACATCCCGCGGACGGCGCTGCAATCCGCGACATACCGTCGCTGCTGAAAAGCCACGGTTAGTCGACCCCCGCCGCGCCTACCCGGCCGCCGCGGCCAGTGCCTGCTCGATGTCGGCAAGGATATCGTCGATGTGTTCGATGCCTATGGACAGGCGCACCATGTCTTCTGTGACCCCGGCCGAGGCCAGTTCCTGTTCGTTCAACTGCCGGTGGGTAGTGCTGGCCGGGTGGCAGGCCAGTGACTTCGCGTCGCCGATATTCACAAGGCGCAGGATCAGCTGCAGGGCGTCGATGAAGCGGGTGCCCGCTTCGAACCCTCCCTCGATACCGAAACTGAGGATGCCCGCCGCCTTGCCCTTGCAGAATTTCTTGCTGTTCTCTCTGTAAGGGCTGTCGTTCAGCCCCGCGTAGTTAACCCAGCTGACCTGCGGGTGCTCGGCCAGGTACTTCGCCACCTTTTTCGCATTCTTGCAGTGCCGCTTCATTCTCAGGCTCAGTGTCTCCAGCCCCTGCATGATGAGAAAGGCGCTGTGCGCCGAGAGGGCGGCGCCGGTGTTGCGCAGCGGCACGACACGGCAGCGGCCGATGAAGGCGGCCTCGCCCATGGCCTCGGTATACACGACGCCGTGGTAGGAGGGGTCCGGCTGGCTCATGATGGCGAAGCGGTCGTCGTGGGCGGCCCAGTCGAATTTCCCCGAGTCGACAATGGCGCCGCCGATCGTGGTGCCGTGGCCGCCGATGTACTTGGTGAGTGAGTGTACGGAGATGTCGGCGCCGTAATCGAACACGCGGCACAGCACCGGCGTGGCCACGGTATTGTCGACGATGAGTGGCACGCCCGCGGCGTGGGCGATGTCCGCCCAGCGTTCGATGTCCACGATGTTGCCTGCGGGGTTGCCGATCGACTCGCAGAACAGCGCGCGGGTATTGGCGTCGATCAACGAGGCCACCCTGTCGAAGTCGTCCGCCGCGGCGAAGCGGGTCTCGATGCCCTGGCGTGGGAAGGTGTGAGCGAACAGGTTATAGGTGCCCCCATACAGCTGCGATGTGCTGACGATGTTGCTGCCCACCTCTGCTATAGCCTCGATGGCGTAGCGGATAGCCGCCATGCCGGATGCCACGGCCAGCGCCCCTACGCCGCCTTCCAGTTCGGTGAGGCGCTGTTCGAGCACGGCGTTGGTGGGATTCATGATGCGGCTGTAGATATTGCCGGGCACGGCCAGGTTGAACAGGTCCGCGCCATGCTGGCTGTCGTTAAACGTGAAAGAGGTGGTCTGGTAGATCGGCGTTGTCGCGGCATTGGTCGACGGGTCTCCGTCGTAGCCGGCGTGCAGTGCAATGGTTTCCGGTTTCATAGGGTCTGGTCCTTGTTTGATCCGGGTGTAATCGAGCAATGGTGAGAGGAGCTTAGCAAAGACGCTGTACTCATCAAAGGAATGACATTATCTCGTATCGTTCTGCATACGCCTGCGAGCGGCTTTGCGGTGTCAGCGCAGCTGATCGAGTAGCTGGCACAGCCGACGTGCCCCCAGTATCACACGGGCTGTGGGTCGCTGCACGTGGTCTGGATTCACGAAAAGCAGGGCGTCTCCCTGAACGGCGTTCAGGGTAGGGTAGGCGCGCCACTCATCCAGCCATTCCGGACGCGCTTCGCCCATACCGCTGGCCACGATCGCGTCGGGATTACGCAAGAGCACTGCTTCGATGCTGATTCTCGGGGCCAGTGAGCGCGCATCGGAAAATACATTCCGGCCTCCGCAGAGCGCGATGACCTCGCTGATAAGGTGTTCGCCGTTCACCGTTTGCAGGGGGTCATTCCAGATCTGGTAGAACACGCTGAGCAAGCGTCTCTCTGCGTAGCGTTGTCGCAGGGAGTCCAGTTCTCCGGCGATGCGGTCTGCCTCGGCCGAACCCGTCGCCGCGGTCCCGGCCAGCTGTCCAAGCCTGCGGATACTATCCGGGATATCGGTGAGCTGGCGCAGTTCGCTGACATAGACGGGGATGCCGAGGTCTTCGAGCCTGGACAAGGTTTGCATGCCGTTTCCCGAGCCCCACATGACGACCAGGTCTGGCTGCAGTGCCAATACCTTTTCCATGCTGAACGCGTTATAGGTACCCACCTCCGGTATGGTCCTGGCGGCCTGCGGGAAATTGCTATAGCTGACGACGCCGACGAGTTTGTCGCCCGCCCCGGCGCTGAACACGTTCTCGACGATGTGCGGCGCCAGTGCCACGATCCGTTGGGCGGATGTCTCGAGCCTGACCTCGCGCCCGGCAAAGTCTTCCACCGTGATCGCCCGGGCCGGGAAGGTGACCGATAACAGCAGGGCCAGTAGCAGCTGGAATCTCATCCGGCGGATTGCCCGAGCAGCGTAATCATGGGGTAATTGCCTTCAGGGTGCGGGTCGATACTGACTTCCACGTTGAACACGTCCCTGAACAGGTCGGTTGTCAATGTGTCTGCCGGGCGCCCCAGTGCGGCTTGCCGGCCGTTATCCAGCACGAGTAGCTGGTCGGCTATGCTGGCCGCCAGGTTGAGATCGTGAATTACCAGCACTACCGCGCAGCCCTTGCGGGCCATCCCGCGAATGGCCAGCAGTACCTGTTGCTGGTGAGACAAGTCCAGCGCCGATGTGGGCTCGTCGAGCAGCAGGAGCCGGCCGGAGAGTTGCTCGCTGTCGCCAACCTGTGCGAATACCCGGGCCAGTTGTGTACGTTGTTTTTCACCGCCTGACAGCTGGGTATAAAGCCTCTGCTTGAGGGATGAGGTGTCCGTGAGTTCCAGCGCCTGCGCTGCGACTTCCCGGTCCTTATGCAGTCCGCTGCTGTGGGGTGTGCGGCCGAGCATCACCACCTCCTCGACAGTGTAGGGAAAGTTCAGCAATGACATCTGCGGCAGGACTGCAAGTAGCCGGGCGCGCTCCTGTACAGACCAGTCGAGCAGGTCGCGGTCGTTGAGGCTAACGCCCCCTGAATCCGGCTGGATATCGCCGGACATGAGTTGCAGCAGGCTGGACTTTCCAGCGCCGTTGGGGCCGGCGAGGGCGAGTATCGTCCCCGCCTCGAGCTCAACGCTGATGTCTTGCAGCAGCGGTTGCCCCCAGGGAGACGCACAGACCTGCTGCAGCGCCAGGGTGCTCATTGGCGGCAGCCTTTGATGCTGGAATCGCGCATCATTACTGCATGCCGTACTGGTGTCGCCTGCGCAACAGGGAGATGAAGAAAGGCACGCCGACTATGGTGGTGATGACGCCTACCGGGAGTTCCGTGGGTGCCACCAATACCCGGGCCAGTGCGTCTGCAACGACAAGGAGCAGGGCGCCCGCAAGCGCTGATGCGGGCAGCAGGTAACGGTGATCCGGCCCGATCAGCATCCGGACCACGTGGGGTACCACCAGTCCGACGAAGGAAATGGTGCCTACCAGCGCCACCGATGTGCCGACGCCGATAGCGACCCAGGTGATCAGCGCGACCTTCACGCCGTCGACCCGGATGCCGAGGTGCCGGGCCTCGGACTCTCCCAGCAGTAAGGCGTTCAGCGCCTGTGAATAGCGCGGCAACGTCAGCAGCAGGGCGGCACTGACTACCGTGGCCACCAGCAGGCGAGGGTAATTGGCGCCATCCAGCCCGCCCATTTTCCAGAGGCTTATCCGGCGCAGCATGTCATTGTCGGCGAAGAACTCCAGCAGGCTGCCCAGCGAACCCGAGAGCGCCGTAATGGCGATCCCCGCCAGCAGCATGGTAGCGACAGACGTACCGTTGGAGGAGGTGGCCAGGCGGTAGACGAAAAGCACCGCCACCACGCCCCCCACGAAGGCACCTCCCGATACCAGTGTCAGGCCCGTATATCCCTGTAACAGGCCGCCCCCCAGCACAATGACCAGCGCGGCCCCCAGTGACGCCCCGGCCGTGACGCCGATGAGTGAGGGGTCCGCCAGGGGATTACGGAACAGGCCCTGCATCGCGGCCCCGCTGATCGCGAGCGTGGCGCCCATTACGGTCGCGAGCAGTACGCGTGGCAGGCGAATCTGGCCGACGATCAGGGTATTCTGGTTGTCGGGTCCACCAGAGAGCATGTCCACAAGCCCCTGGCCGATAGCGGAGAGTGGCAGGCTGATTGTGCCGCTGGCGAGTCCGAGCAGCATGGAACAGGGAAGGACCAGCGCGAGCGCGATGATCAGCAGCCGTGCACGCCGTTCTCTCTGGGCGTAAAGGCCAGGGTTAATAATCAACGCCCCGGCGTGCCATGATGCCGGCTCTGTAGGCGTGTTTCACTTCCTTGACCTCTGATACGGTATCCATGATGTCCTGCAAATCCGTTCCGCCACCGCGGCCCGTGACGACCACGCTCTGGCTGGCGGGTCTGCCCGCTATCGCCGATATGATGTCGTCTTTCGGGAGATAGTCATAGGCAATCATGTAGGTCAATTCATCGAGGACCACCAGGTCGTATGCGGCATCCCGCAGCATCTCGCAAGCAGCTTTCCACGTCCGCTCCGCGGCGGCGATGTCTCCGCTGCGGTCCTGGGTGTCCCAGGTGAATCCCGTGCCCATCTGGTGAAAGTCCACTTCGGGACAGCGATCCTTCAGGTAGATTTCCTCACCGGACAGTTGCTCGCCCTTGATGAACTGCACCACACCGACTTTCTGGCCGTAACCGAGTGCGCGCATCACCATGCCGAAGGCCGAACTCGATTTGCCCTTGCCGTTGCCGGTGAGCAGGACGGCGACACCTCGCTCGATGTTGGCAGCGTCGATGCTGGCATCGACGCTGGCTTTCTGTTTTTCCCTGGCTGCCTTGTGTTTGGCGTCCCTGGAATTCTTGCTCATGGTTAATCCTCTAGAAGGAGTACCTCAGGCCGGCGTAACCTGCCGCCCCACTGGTATTGTAGGTTGGAAATTCCTCATAGTCTTCATCGAGTACGTTTTCAACCCGGCCATAGAGTTCCACACCCCAGCCAATCAGGTAGCTGGCATTGAAGTCCACCAGCTCGTAATCGTCCAGGCTGGAGCCGTTCAGGTCTTTTGAGTCGTGGGAGACGCGGACATTCAGGCCCAGAACCAGGCGCTCATCCAGCCCTGCCCAACGGATACCGAGGTTGCCAAGATGTTTCGGACGAAAAGGCCGGTCGCCACCATCGAAGGTCTCCGTGTCGTTATAGGTATAGTTGCCCGAGAGGGAAAGGTTCTCGAGGATTGGCCAGTCGCCAATCAACTCGATACCCTGCGACTCCGTATCGCCCGATGCCTGCAGGTAACCGAATGACAGCGGGTCATAGATAATCTCATCGTCAATGGTCTGGTTGAAGTAAACCGTTTCCAGATAGAGCCCGGAGTTACCCATCCAGGTAACGCCAATATCGTAGCCCTCGCTTTCCTCTTCTGAAAGTTCCGTACCAAACGCCGGGGGCAGGGTAAACGGGCTCATGTTCGTGGCGATCTCACTCAGGCTCGGCGCGCGGAAGCCCGTACCATAGGTTGCCTTGAATTTCATTTCGCCATCGCCCAGGGGCATCAGGTAAGCAGTGCTCGCGCGATAGGATGTGTGCGAACCGAAGTCGTCGTTATCGTCATAACGCGCTCCCGCAGTGACGTAGACCTGCTCGTTGAAGCCTCCCTGGTACTCGAGGTAATAGCCGTCCTGCTCCCGGTCCGCATTGAGAAATGTACCGTCGGCCGACTCATCCTCGAAGTCTGCGCCGTAGACCAGGCGCAGCGCGTCACCACCCGTGAAGCTGCCGAGATAACCATAACGCTCGATCTCGCCGCCAAACTCGCCGTTGAGTTTGCCCTCTGAGTACGAATCGCGATCGGAATCATTGTTGCTGTAGAAAAGCTCGTGCGTGAATCGTTCACTCTGGTACTCTCCGGCAGTACGCCATGCTTTCTGTTCGAATTCGTCTTTGCAGGCGTTGGTTTCCGCAAAGGTGTCGACCGTAAAGCAATTGTCATAGTCAGTGTTGCCGTCGACGTCGCGGCCGACCATGGATAGCCGCAGGTCATCCGTTACGTTCCAGCCGGCGCGACCGTGCAGTGTGGTGTTGTCATAGCCGTCATCATCATTCAGATCGGTGTCCGTGGTGCGGGCGTTGAAGCCGTCGGTATCGTAATCGGCGGCGGAGAGGTTGAAATCGACCGCGTCATTGCCGCCACCGATATTTCCGGTGAACTCCCGGCTGCCGTAACGGCCTCCCTCTGCGGAAAGCTCACCCCCGATGCCGTCGCTCCTGGAAATCGTGGAAATATTGACGACACCGCCGGCGTCCGCCCCGTACATCAAGCCCTGCGGCCCCCGCAAGATTTCAACCCGCTGTATACCCGAGCTCAGGAGATATTCCATACGGGGCATGGCCTGTGGTGTGGAGGTGTCGGTGATGTCGATTCCGTCCAGCAGGACCAGCGTGCGAAACCCCTCTTCGCCTCGAACCCTGAGCGAAGTGGACTTGCCCTGACCACCGGAGTTGGTAACCCCGATGGATGGTTGCGTTCGCAGAACGTCGTAGAGCGAGCTGAAACCGCGCTCGGCGATTTCAACCTGCGTCAGTACTGACACAGAAGTGCCGATCTGGCGCAGTGCCGTGGGCACACGGGAAGACGTGATGACGATTTCTTCCAGTGCGTTCCTGGGTGTCCCATCCTCGGCCAGCGCCTGGACAGGTAGGGAGACCGCCAATGCGAGTGCGGTCAGGGCAGGGAATTTATTCACTTGTAGGTCCTCAATAGCCTGATTATTTTGGCGACTGAGGGAGGGGATTCGGGGAACACAATGCGAGCATTGGGCAACCGGGTATGAAGCCCTCCGCTCCATCGTTGCTACTGGCCAGGCAGGTATCGGGCTCACAGTGTTGCACTGTATACCGTTGCGGGGGCAGCGGTGGTTCAGGCGTCGGCCTGCCACACTTCCCATTTAACCCACCCAGCTATTTCTCAATGAACGCGGTGGGCACCTGGTCACGCGGGCACTGTAAAGATATACAGAATCACTGTCAACACGGTATTGGGCGAGATTTTCACTGTTACCCATCGAGCGGGCTTGATAACCGCTTGTGTGGGCTGCTGTCCCGGTCGGGGTCTTTACGTACAATAGCCTGTCCGCTCTCTCGCAGGATAATTGGCATTGAGCCTCGAACCTGATGTGGTCAAGACCGTTGCGCGCCTGCTCGGCAGGCAGCCGCGCGGCCTGCTGGATGTCCCGGTAGCCGGCACCGCGGGTGAACCGGTTGTCATACGCGTCGCCTCGCTGGTGGACGATAAACCGTTTCCCACGATGTTCTGGCTCGTTGACCCTGCCCTGTGTTACCGCATCGACCGGCTGGAGGCCGCCGGCGTCATTGCCCGGTTGCAACAGCGCATCGATGAAGATCCGGCAATGCAGGTCGCCATGGAAGCGGATCACCGGGCGCACATTGCTCTGCGCCACGACCTGATGTCGTCGGAGATTCTTGGGCGCCTGCAGGCACTCGGCTACGGCGATGTGCTGGCCGGCAAGGGCATTGGCGGGATCGCCGACTTCGGTCGAATCCGGTGCCTGCACACCTGGTATGCCGCGCATCTGGTGGTCCCCAATACCGTGGGCGTGCTCGTGGACGACTGGTGGTCGCGGCAGCCCGATGAGGCCTGATACTGTGGTATATTGTGCGCCCTTTGATTCCGGGACCCAGCTTCCCGTCACGGAACGGCAACATGGCCACGAAAACTGACGACCTGCGCATACGGCAGATCAACGAGTTGATCTCCCCCGAGCAGTTGATGAAGGACGTTCCTGTCAGCGGCGCTGCGGCGGAAACGGTCGCCGCCGCCCGCGAGACGATTCACCGTATTCTCGGCAGCGACGATGATCGCCTGCTGGTCGTTGTGGGGCCCTGTTCGATACACGATCCGGCGGCAGCGCTCGATTACGCGGGGTCGTTGAAACAGGTTGCTGCCGAACTGGCGGATGACCTGTTCATCGTGATGCGCGTGTACTTCGAGAAGCCGCGGACCACCGTCGGCTGGAAAGGCCTGATCAATGACCCGGACCTGGATAACAGCTTCCAGATTAACAAGGGGCTGCACCTTGCCCGCCAGTTGCTGCTGGACCTCGCCGCGATGGGGCTGCCCTCCGGCACCGAGTATCTCGACCTCATCAGCCCCCAGTACACCGCGGACCTCGTGTCATGGGGCGCGATCGGCGCGCGCACCACGGAGAGCCAGACCCACCGCGAACTGACATCCGGGCTGTCCTGTCCCGTGGGCTTCAAGAACGCGACGGACGGCGGCATCCAGGTGGCGATCGATGCCATCAAGTCGGCCTCCCAGCCGCACCACTTCCTGTCCGTGACCAAACAGGGCCGTTCGGCGATTTTCCAGACCGCGGGGAACGAGGACTGTCACATCATCCTGCGCGGTGGTACGCATCCCAACTACGACATGTTCTCCGTGGAGGACGCAGAGGCGATGCTGGAATCGGCGGCATTGCCGCTGCGCATCATGATCGATGCCAGTCATGCGAACAGCCGCAAGGTTCCCGCGAGGCAGGTCGATGTCGCGCGGGATATCGCGACCCAGGTGGGACGGGGCAGCCGGTCTATTTTCGGGCTCATGCTGGAGAGTAACCTTGTCGAGGGGCGGCAGAACGTGGTGGCGGGCCAGTCCCTCACCTACGGGCAGAGCATAACCGACCCCTGCATCAGCTGGGACGACACGGTGCCGTTGTTGCGCGAGCTGGCTGAGGCCGTGACCCAGCGTCGCTCCGTCAGAAAGGAATAGCCTATGCACCTTGGATTCAGTTCCATGAACACCGCGGAAGACCCCGCGCCCGACCTTCTGGCCAGGACCCTGGAGGAGGCGGGATTCGAGTCGCTCTGGTACGGGGAGCACAGCCATATCCCCACCAGCCGGCGCTCGCCCTATCCCCCGGGAGGCGAGATGCCCAGCCCTTACAGGAAGATGATGGATCCTTATGTCTCCCTGATGGCGGCCGCCGCAGCGACCACCGATCTGAAACTGGGGACCGGTATCGCGTTGCTGATGGAGCGGGAGCTTTTCTCCCAGACCAAGACCATCGCGACCCTCGACCGTCTCTCCAACGGCCGGGTGATCATCGGCTGCGGTGTCGGCTGGAACCAGGAGGAATTCGAGAACTGTACGAGCCTGCCCTGGGACCGCCGTTATCTCGCGCTGAAGGAAACGGTGCTCGCCCAGCGAGCGCTGTTGACCGATTCCGAGCCGGAGTTCCACGGTGAACTGATCGATTTCGATCCCGTGTGGTTCGATCCCAAGGCGACGCGTCCGGGTGGACCGCCGGTCACGCTTGGAGCCATGGGTCCGCTGGGGGTCAAGCACGCCGCCCGGTGGGCGGACGGCTGGATGCCGGTTGACGTGGCCATGCCGGATATGGAAAAAGACCTCGCGAACTTCCGCCAGATGGTGCGCGAGTTTGGTCGCGACCCGGCGGACGTGGAGATCACGTTGGTGGTGATGGCGCCCGTGACGGCGGACCTGCTCAAGTCTTACCGCGACATGGGAATCGATCGCTGCAACATCGGCGTGGGCATGGAGAACTGGGAAAAGCCCGAGATCGTCATGCCCATGATCGAGGAGTTCGCGAAGCTCATCCCCGAACTCTGAGCCCCTCGGCGGATTGCTCTGGGGAAGCCGGGCAGGGCGGGCGGCTACCGCCGCCCGGGGTGCGGCGCGGGTCGCGGTGCCGGTCGCGCCGCCGGCCTCTCGGCGCCCGGCAGGCGCTCGTTCAGTTCGCGGCGCCCGCGCTCCTCGTACAGTTCTTCTCTCAGGTCGTCGTCCCCGTCGACATACACCGGGGGCGACTCCGGGTTCTCGCGGGCTTGTACTGGTTGCTCTTTTGGAGGCTCCGCTGCGGGTTCCGGCGGGCGCACTTCCACCGAGTCGGCGATGTTGGGTGACTCCAGTTCAAGGGGCCTGGAATCATCCGTCGGCGGTACGTCGGTAAACACCGTGTTGCCCTCTTCATCCGTGGTTTCGTAGACCTCGGCCTGCACACCGATGACGGGCGACAGTAAAAACAGGCACAGCAGGGCAAGGTTGGCTGTTTTCATAGAGCTTTACTCCAGCAGGCTGGCGGGCAGCAGGTGACGGACAGACTGCCGCAAAGCGGCGGCGCGCGCAACCCGCTTGATGGCGAGTACGAAGGCCGCCGTGCGCAGGTCGATATTATCTTGTGCGGCGAGGTCCGCCACGCTGCGGTAGGCGCGCCGCATCACCTTGTCCAGTTCGTCGACCACCCGCGCCTCTTCCCAGCGAAACTGCTGGATATTCTGTGACCACTCGAAATAGCTGACCGTGACGCCGCCTGCGTTCGCGAGAATATCCGGGACGACCGTCACGCCGCCCTCGACCAGCATGTCATGGGCCTTGCAGGTGATGGGGCCATTGGCGGCCTCGATGACGATGTGCGCCTGGATATCGCCGACATTCTTCGTGGTGATCGCCTCCTCGAGCGCCGCCGGGATCAGCACGTCCGCCTGGTAGGTCAGGACCTCATCCCCCTCGATGCAGCGCGCCCCGGGGTAGCCCTGGACGACGCCCTTGTCGCACACCCAGTCGTTAAGGGCGGCGATGTCCAACCCGTCGTCGTTGGCGATGCCGCCGCTGATGTCCGACACGGCGACAATCTTGCCGCCGCGTTCCGCAATCAGGCGGGCGGCGTGGCTGCCGACGTTGCCGAAGCCCTGGATGGCAACCGTTACATCGGCGAGGGTCTTGTCCTGGTCCTTGAGGCACTCCTCGAGCGCGTACATAACGCCGCGCCCCGTCGCCTCCTCGCGGCCCAGCGAGCCGAACAGGTCCACCGGCTTGCCGGTGACGACACCGGGGCTGAAGCCGTGGTACTTGCTGTACTCGTTCATGATCCAGCCCATGACCGTGGCGTTGGTGTTCACGTCGGGCGCCGGAATGTCGATGGTAGGCCCGATAACCTCCTTGATCAGCTCCACGAAGGTGGTCGTCACACGGTAGAGCTCTGCCTCGCTGAGCTTGGAGGGATCGCAGTTGATGCCGCCCTTGGCGCCGCCATAGGGCACATCGACCACTGCCGTTTTCCAGGTCATGAGACTGGCAAGGCTGGCCGCGTGGTCCTCGTCCATACTGGGATGGAAGCGCAGGCCGCCCTTCATGGGTCCGCGCGCGTAATTGTGCTGCACCCGGTAGCCCATGTAATGCAGTAACCCACCGGAGTCGCTCTCGGTCACGATTTCCACCCGCACGACGCGCCGCGGCGTCAGGAGGATGCTGCGCAGCTGCTCGTTGATGCCGAGGTGATCCGCCGCGCGATTGAAGAAAAAGCTGACGTTGTCCAGCATCATGGTTCCGTCTCCGGTTCGGGTTGTTGCGCCAGCCACAGTATCAGCAGCTTATAGAATATGGAGAGTATCACCGCGCCGGCGAACAGGCCGATAATGCCGGACATGATCATCCCGCCGATGGCGCCGATCAGGATCACCGGCATGGGGATGTCCAGCCCGCGGCCCATCAGGAGCGGCTTGAGGAAACTGTCGCTGGCACCCGCCACGAGCTGGTAGACGGTGAAGATCACCGCGGTCGTGGTATCCGCCGTGGAGAAGACCCAGACCATGATGGGCGCCAGTACGATCAGTGGGGGCAGCTGCGCGATAGCGAGCACAAGTATAATCGCGGTCCACACCGGTGCACCCGGCACGCCCATCACGAACAGTCCGATGGCGACCAGGATGGTCTGGATAATGGCCACTCCGATGACCCCCTGCAGCACGCTGCGTACCGTGGCCACCGTCATGGTGGCCCACTCGCCCCCTGGTTTGAGGCCGCCGATCCGGACGAAGAACTTGTGGGCCGCTGCGCCACAGCTCTCGGCATAGGTCATGAAGCCGCCGCCGATGATTAGCGCGACAATGAACATGAGCACCCCCGACGAGGCTGCCACCGGCACGTTTGAGCAGCTCGCCTGCCACGTCCTTCAACTGTTCCGAGTTCGCGTTCAGGAATGCCTCGAGGTCGGTACTGGCCGCGCTCCAGGAGCGGAACAGACGTTCGCCGACCAGCGGCCAGTCCTGCACACTCGGCGAGGGTGGAGGTAGTTTTAGCTGGTCCGCCTCCAGCGCCACGCTCGCTCTTTTAAGTCCGCCCACGGTCGCCTCAATCAGTGTCCAGGTAGGCACAACGAGAGAGATAATAAAGAACAGCGTGACCAGGGCAGCGG
>CAJIAY010000256.1_pt1 | contig 24724 bp, 26 predicted proteins | sample 9199221 | NCBI WGS metagenome assembly CAJIAY01 (sample SAMEA7708283, study PRJEB35096) | sediment metagenome | biome: marine neritic benthic zone biome [ENVO:01000025]; feature: sediment [ENVO:00002007]; material: shallow marine sediment [ENVO:03000034] sea grass bed [ENVO_01000059] ...
GGCTGTAGACCGGTTCGCGGTAACCGGCCCGCGGTTCCGGGCCGATGCTCTTGGTCGTGATTACGCCTACGTCGGGGATGTGATCGAGGAAGTACTGGATAATGGGAGTCGCGGTGGTGACAATGCCCGATGGAATGGTGAAGGGACCGGAGAGGGTTTTGCCGAAGAGTTCCATGTTCTGTCTTGTGGGCTCGCGTCCAGGCTGTGGGCGTGTCGGAAGTCACGCGATTATACTGGTTTGCCGGGACATTAACGACCTCGTCATACGCCCGGCGCCGCAATTTGCTAGACTTTGTGTATCGGTCTGGCGGACGTCGACCCGTGTAACAGGGCCTGCCGTCGGGAGGTTGCGATGGTCGAAGCGTTGCTGCTGGATCTCAGCGGTGTGCTCTATGACGGGGACACGGTCATACCCGGTGCGGTCGATGCCGTCGCCCGTGTACAACGCACCGCACCGGAACTTCGTTTCCTGACCAACACCTCCCAGAAGACCCGGGCCAACCTGCTGCGCCATTTGCGATCGCTTGGCTTTGAACTGGAAGACGGACAGCTTTTTACCGCGGTCGATGCGGCGAGGCAGTGGCTATTGCAGCGAGATTTACGCCCCTATTGCCTGGTCCACGAGGATATCCGCTGTGAGTTCGACGACTTCGATCAGGCCGACCCCAATGCGGTACTGATCGCGGACGCCGCGCAGGGCTTCAACTATGACAATCTCAACCGTGCCTTCCAGTTGTGCATGGAGGGCGCACCTTTACTGGGTGTGGGCTACAACCGGTACTTCCGGTCCGGGGGAAAGCTGTTGATGGACGCGGGCGCCTTCGTTCGGGCTGTGGAGTTCGCCGCAGGCGTGGAAGCAACCATCGTGGGAAAACCGAGCGTTACTTTCTTTGAACAGGTCATTGCATCGACATCGGCGTCACTGCGGGGCTCCCTGATGGTGGGCGACGATGTCTTTGGAGATGTCGAGGGCGCGCTGAAAGCCGGTGTCCCCGCCGTTCTTGTTCGCACCGGCAAGTACCGTGAAGGGGATGAGGACAAGGTCGGGGGTCGCTTTGACGTGGTCGACTCGGTGGCCGAGGCCGTCGACCTCGCCCTCTCTGCCTGACACCGCAACTTCCGCCGGTTGCGTGTTAGGATACCGACGCGACCCGAAGGAGTGAGCGATGGGGACAAAGTACCTGATGCCCCCCTGGTTGACGGAACCTGCAGGCGGACCGCGCCGGGCCGGTTTTGAGTTTGAACTAGGCAATTTACCCGTCATTGAGGCGGCGCACTCGCTACAGGAGAACATGGGCGGTGAGCTGGCGATAAACAGCCCCTTTCAGGCTGTACTGTCCGGCACGGCCCTCGGTTCTCTCAAGATAGAGCGCGACGCGAGACTGTTGAGTTCAGGTCGGTACAGAAAATGGCTAAACCAGCTGGGCCTGGATTTTGCGCCAGGCAGTATCGGTCACGAAATCGAAACCAATATCGACAGCGCCAGCAGTTTACTTATCCCCTGCGAGGTCATCACGCAACCCATAGAGTTTGACCACCTGCCTCATCTGGACGACCTTGTGGCCACGCTCAGGAATGTGGGCGCGCAGGGCACCCAGGATTCATTGATCTACGCATTCGGTATGCACATCAACCCGTCTCTACCCGCCCGCGATGCAGATACGCTGCGGCGCTTCCTGCAGGCTTTTCTCCTCCTCCATGACTGGATCGTCGACACCGCTGAAATCGACCTTACCCGGCGTTTCTTTACCAACTTCATCGATCCCTTCCCCATGGACTACGTCCAGCAGGTGCTGCGTGAAGACTACAGGCCCGATCTGGAGTGTTTTACCGGAGACTACCTGCGCCACAACCCGACGCGAAACAGGGCGCTCGACATGCTTCCCATCCTGGCGGAGCTCGATCCTGAGCGGGTCGCGGGCGCACTCAAGGGTGAAGAGCGCTTCCTGGTAAAGGGGCGTCCCGCCTTCCACTATCGGCTGCCCGACTGCAAGGTGAACCTGCCCGGCTGGTGCGTGGCGGACGCCTGGAACCAGTGGGTGTACATCGAGAAGCTCGCGGCGAACGAGCCTTTGCTGGAAGAGCTGATCGGTGAGTGGCGAGAATGCAACGACAGCTTCTCGCTCGCACCAAAAACCCTATGGACGATGCGATTGACGTCGTTGCTCAGTCGCAAGTTCTTCGAGAACTGAAACAAGCCGTGGCAGAGGCCGTGCGTATAGGTATCACAGGGCCGGACCGGGGGGGCACCGCAGCCTGTTGGATGGCGTCCCGGGCCGTCCGACGCTGGGGTGGCGTCCCGGTTCGTATCACCCCGTCCCGGCCCTGTGATGCCCACGATCTGCATGGACTGATCATCGGTGGCGGTTCAGATGTCGATCCGTTTCACTACCACCAGGAGCGTCTTCCAAAGGACGATGACGATGCACACAACTCGTTGCGAGACTGGCTGGTAAGTATTTCACTCGGTGTGATGCGCCTGGTTCTTGCGACCGGCTCGAGGCAGGAATACGATCCGGCCAGAGACGACATGGAACGCTACCTCATCAAGCACGCGCTTTATCACGACCTTCCAGTGCTGGGAATATGCCGCGGCGCACAGCTGATGAACGTGGTGCTGGGGGGAAGCCTGCACCAGAACATCGAACATTATTACTGCGAGGAAACCAGTAACGTGCGCAGCATCCTGCCGCGCAAGCGCATCGCCCTCTCCGGTGATTCCCGTCTGCGTGACATACTGGGCGTTTCCGAGTGCTGGGTGAACGCGCTGCACGACCAGTCCATCGACCAGCTGGGGCGCGACGTGACGGTCAGCGCGGTCGAATCAACCGGCGTAATCCAGGCGATCGAGAGTCCCTCCCGGCGGTTCTTTATCGGGGTGCAGTGGCACCCGGAGTACATGCCCCAGAGCAGGCGGCAGATGGGGCTGTTCCGGGAACTCCTGCGCAGTGTCAGGTTGTCCTGAGGCGAAAACGCAATGGACGTATACCTGGGTTTGTTCTTCAGCGCCTTTCTTGCCGCGACCCTCGTGCCCGCCTACTCGGAGATACTCTTTGCGGCATTGGTCGGCGCGGGGTATGACCCGCTCGCGCTGTGGCTCTGGGCCTCTGCGGGCAACACCCTGGGTTCGGCGGTCAACTGGGTCCTGGGTCGCTACATGCTGCGCTTCCAGGACCGGCGCTGGTTTCCGTTCAGGGAGAAGAACCTGGCCCGGGCCCAGACCTGGTTCCAGAAATACGGTGTGTGGTCATTGTTGATGGCCTGGCTGCCGATCGGCGGAGACGCCCTCACCTTCGTTGCCGGTATCATGCGTGTCCGCTTCCCCGTGTTCATCGTGCTGACGGCGATCGGCAAGGGCAGCCGTTACGCCATCCTGCTCGGGGTCCTGGACCTGCTCACCTAGCGTGTGGCAGGGCCGGTAATTGTGGATTGGAGTCTGGGAAGGGCCGGTTGCAACACCGGCCCGGGGGATGATGTGCCCGGACCAGTTTCAGGTCAGGTCCTTTACCGTGTCACTGGTGCCGTTGGTCTTGCATGACTCGATGCCGTTCATGCAGCCCGACTCGGATTCGTACATCTGGCTCTGCCCGATCACCTGGTGGTTCTTCGCCTTGAGGACAAAGTAGGCCTTGCCATTGGACGAGGTCTTGCACTCGTACTGGCCGTCGCCGGTGCAGTTCTGCTGAACCGAGGCAATGCCGTTTTCGGCGCTCGACCTGGAACTGTACATCTCGCTTTTGAGGATTCCCTGCCCATTGGCCGCTACAAGATTGAAGAAGAAGTCGCCGTTCTTGGCCTTTTTCAGTTCGAAATATCCTGCCATGTTGTCATACCTGTCTCTATATGAAGGTGGTCCCGGACCAGCCGGACAAGGCGTAGTTTACGTCAACGGCATGGCCTTGCCACCTTTAATGGACCCGCCGGAATTTTCCGCCGCGCGTTGTGAAAACCGACTAGACTGGGGTGTGCGGCGGTGCCGTAATGACTTCTCCAAGTAGAGGAAAACCCTATGATTTTCATGAAGAAATACTGCCTTGTTCTCCTTGTGCTGGCCCTCGGCACTCTCGCTGCCTGCAGCAAGGAGGAGGCCAAGGAGGCGGCATCGAGTGTGTCGGAAGCGGCCAAGGAAGCCGGTGAGGCAATGAGCGATGCCGGAGAAGCCGCGACCGAGGCAGGCGCCGGCGCCTGGGATGCCACCAAGGAGGCGGCCAGCGACGCCGCCGATGCGACGTCGGACGCTGCCGGCGAGGCCTGGGATACGACGCAAGAGGTTGCCGCCGACGCGACCGATGCGACCGGCGAAGCCTGGGATGCCACCAAGGAAGCATCCGGTGATGCGGCGGACGCGACGTCGGACGCTGCCAGCGATGCCTGGGATGCAACGAAGGAAGCCGCCGAAGACGCCGCGGACGCAACCTCCGAAGCGGCGAGCGATGCTATGGACGCAACCTCCGAAGCGGCGAGCGATGCCATGGATGCAACCGGGGAGGCGACGGAGAACGTTACCAACTGATACCCGGTTGCCCGGGTGGGAACGCCCGGGTCACTGTGGGAGATGACAGAGGAATATGCCTCGTCGGAGCTCAGCCGCGCCTGGTCGATAGTCCTTCGGGGTCGAACCCGGAACGTCTCAGGTCCCGCAAAAAGTCTGGCGGACGACTTCCTCGGGCTGCGGCGGGGTCGCAAAGCGCGCAAGTTCCGGATTGTACCGATGCGGCTTGTCGAGCACATCGACCAGTTGGTGGAACAGGCTGAAGTCTCCGCCCTCCGTTGCCTCGGAAATGGCGGCCTCCACCAGGTGGTTGCGTGGGATGAAGGCCGGGTTGGCCGCGTACATCATCGCCTGCCGCTCCTCGGCGGTGCCCGGCTCCCGCGCGAGCCGCGCCCGCCAGCGCTCGAGCCATGGCTGCGACTCGGCGGGGAATTCAAACAGGTCGGCCACTGTGCCCGACGTTTCGTCGCCGGCGAGGTCCGCCAGTCGCCGGAACGAGAGTGTGAAGTCCAGCCCGTGTTCGGCCATCAGCTGCCACAACTCTTCAACCAGCGGGACATCGTCTTCACCCAGTGCTTGCAGTCCCAGCTTTCTCGCCGTGCCCTCAGCGTTGGCCTCGAGAAATTGACCGGGGAAGGCATTGATCGCCTCCTGCGCCATTGCGATCGCCTGTTCCTGCTCCTCGTGGAGGATGGGCAGGAGTGCGTTGGCGAGGCATGACAGGTTCCAGTGTGCGATACCCGGCTGGTTGCGGTAGGCATAGCGCCCGCCGTGGTCGATCGAACTGTACACCTGCTCGTGGTCGAAGGCATCCATGAACGCGCAGGGTCCGTAGTCTATGGTTTCGCCGCTGACGAGCATGTTGTCCGTATTCATCACCCCATGGATGAAGCCCAGCAACTGCCAGCGGGCCACCAGTTGTGCCTGTCGCTCGATGACCGCCTTCAGCATTGCCAGCACCGGGTTCCGGCTCTCCTCGAGTTCGGGGTAGTGCCTTGAGATGACATGGTCTGCCAGCAGCTGCAGCGCCTCGTGATCCTGTCGCGCGGTGAAATACTGGAACGTGCCGATACGGATATGGCTGCTCGCGACTCGCGCGAGCACCGCGCCGGGAAGATAACTCTCCCGGATGACGGGCTCACCGGTAGTCACCGCGGCGAGGGCGCGGGTGGTGGGTACGCCGAGGCGGTACATGGCTTCGCTGACGATATACTCCCTGAGCACCGGGCCCAGTGGCGAACGGCCGTCGCCGCCCCGCGAATAGGGCGTCGGTCCGGAGCCCTTCAACTGCAGGTCGAATCGTCTGCCGTCCCGGGTCAGGACCTCCCCCAGCAGGACGGCGCGGCCGTCACCCAGCTGCGGATTGTAGCCGCCGAACTGGTGGCCGGCATACACGGTAGCGATGGGGTCCGCACCCTCGGGCACGGCATTGCCCGCGATAACGGCAGTGCCGGCTTCCGATGCCAGCCACTCGGGATCGATTCCCAGCTCCAGCGCCAGTTCGCGATTGACACGTATGGGTCCCGGTGTGGGGACGGGCACTGGCGCCTGCCGCGTGTAAAACCGTTCCGGCATCAGCGCGTATCTATTGTCGAAGGCAATGTCGCCCATTCGCCTGATCCCCCGGGATTGGCTATAGTAGCGGGTCGTTTTCCGGCCAACGCCGGATGATGCAGCATAAAACATGGGGCCGCGGCTGGGTACCACCCGGGAACGATCGGCCTGGACACACGAGGTATAGGCTATGGCAGAGACCGCCTGGGACACCCTGATTCGCAATGCACTGGTCTTCGACGGTGCCGGTGGCGAACCCGTCGAGCAGGATATCGCCATAAAAAGTGGGCGTATTGCCGCGCGCGGTGCGGGCTTGCCCGTCGCCGAGGCGGCGCACGTCGTCGAGGGCGAGGGGCGCTGGTTGATGCCGGGTCTGCTGGATATTCACACCCATCTAGACCTGGAAGTTGACCTGGAGCCCGGGCTGCCTGAAGTGGTCAGGCACGGTACCACCTCGGTGCTCGTGGGGAACTGCAGCCTGGGTACCTGTTTCGGACGGCAGCAGTCGGGGGACCAGAACCCGATCGTCGACTGTTTCACCCGGGTGGAGAATATTCCCAAGTCTGTCCTGCGCAAGTGCGTCGACACGGTGGAGTGGGATAACACGGGGGACTACCTGGACCACTTCGACGCGATTCCCCTCGGCCCCAACATTGGCGCGTTTATCCCGCATTCGATGCTTCGCGTCGAGGTGATGGGCCTCGAGGACAGCATCAGCCGCGACCCCAGCGACAGCGAACTGGCGCAGATGGAGCGGTTGCTGGAGGAGGGCATGGCGCAGGGTTACCTCGGCATGAGTACCGATGGACTCCCGTTTCATTACCTGGCGAACGACCCCAATACCGATAAACGAATCCCCACCCAGTTCGCGAAGTTCGGTGAGATGAAGCGGCTGCTGAAAGTGCTGCGCAAACACGACCGCGTGTGGCAGACCACGCCGATTATCGAGAAGCGCAGCAAGGCCTTCCTCTATTTCATGTTCACCAGCGGCCGCCTCTTCGGCAAAACGCTGAAGACCTCCGCGCTGTCCGCATCGAATTCGTGCTGACACCCGATGCGCACAAGGGCCTGCTCGGCTTTGCCGCGCTGATGAACAGCAAGTTGTTCAAGGGCAACATCCATTTCCAGGCGCTGGGCACGAATTTCCGCATCTGGTCCGACGGCATCGTGTCCCCGCTCTACGAGGAAATGGATTCCACCTGTGAACTGATCGCCAGGGAGTACGACGACGTGGAGGGCCGCATGGCCCTGCTCAACGACCCGGACTTTATTCGCCGTTTTCGCGAGGACTGGCACCACGGTCGCCGAGGCCGCAACCTCGCCCACCTGCGTACGAAGCTGGGCCTGCCCGACGACCTCGTGGTGCGGGAACTGGACCTGATGATCTTCGACGGCGCCCCCGTCAAGGAGTGGGATGGCGAGAGTATGCAGTCGGTTTACGACCGGCTCGAGCGCTTCCAGGCGGGAACGACTGACGCGGCGCGCTCTGACGGTGAACGCGAGGCCTTCGGGAGATTCCCCAGCCCGATCGGCGACGATGCCGAGTTTATGCTGCACATGATGCGTACCTACGACAAGGACTTCCGTTTCTGGGTCGACGTGGGCAACAAGGGCAACCGCTCCACACTGGACCTCCTGTTGTACAAGCACACGCTGCCCGGCTTCAACGACTCCGGCGCGCACATCACCAACATGGCTTTCTTCGACGCCAACCTGATGTCGCTAAAGTTTGCCCAGGCCGACTCACTGCAGACCGTGGCGACCATGGTCAGGCGCCTGACCCGGGAGCCGGCGGAGTTTTTCGGCCTGGATGTGGGCACGCTGGAGATCGGCGCCCAGGCGGACCTCCTGCTGCTGGACCCGGAAGCGCTCAAGACCTGGGATTCGAATGACAACCGCGTGTTCGAGTACCGGGAATTGTTCCAGCACAAGCAGATGCTGAACCGTTCGGAGGGCGTGGTGGACACCGTCTGGATTAAGGGCGAACCGGTGTGGCGGGACGGGATGGCGACGGAATCTTTGGGCAGCAAGCCGCTGGGTCGCGCGTTGCGCGCCGCCTGACCAGCCGCTTTAAGTCCTGCATTGTGCCTCGGGGACACCGAGGTCGGAGAGGAGCGCCTGCACGTGGTCGCGGATCGTCTCACAGACCACGCGGTATTCCTCCGGTGACATATCCCGCGGGTCCGGCAGTGCCCAGTCCGCTCGAGTACGCGCCCGGATGTAGGGACATTCGTCGCCGCAGCCCATCGTGATCGCCGCGTCGAACTCGACGTCGGGCAGGTCTTCGAGGGATTGCGACTGGTGCGTGGTCAGGTCGTAGTCGAAAGACTGCATGGCGGCCACGGCCTTCGGATTCACCTTGCCCGATGGCCTCGACCCGGCGCTGTATGCTTCCACCGCCTCGCCCCCGAGAATGCGCGCGAAGGCTTCTGCCATCTGGCTACGATTGGAGTTTTCGACACAGACAAAAAGGACCCGGGTTACATCGCTCACGGTTCGTCTTCCTGTGACAATGGGCGCTAGCGTGGATGCCGCAGCGACTCGACAGCGGGGGGATCGCTCAGTCGGAACTCCGGGTGCTGGATCTTCCCCCCGGAGCGCGCGACGACACTGGCGCCGACGATACCGCCGAGCGTGACCAGTGCAACCAGCACGCTCGCCCACAGGAGTATGCCGGGACGAACGATACTCGCGACGAGGGCGGCCAGCGCGAGGCCCGCGTTGGCATACAACAGGGGTAGCCAGGTCTCCGCCAACTCCGCATGGTAATCCAGCCAGTCGCGCCCATGTCCGTCCAGCGTATCGTAGATGGCGGGGTAGGCCGCGTCGCCGTATTGCGCCACGGGCAGGCTGGCGCCCGCGGTGAGCATAACGAGTGAAAGCCCCATGAACAGCAGTGCGGATTGTCGCACTACCAGCCCGGTCGTCAGTACCACGAAGGCCATGAACAGGCCGATGATGGGTACGTGGTTGAGCAACATGTGCCGGTAGGCAGGGTCCTGCAGCAGGTCGATCATATCCACAGCGATAATCCTATCCTGCCCACGAGGCGCAATGGCCGGCCTCGTTTACCGGCCCGTCGAAAATATCGCAGTGCCCGCAGCCATCCTCGCTGTAACTGCGAAAGAACTGGCAGCTCGCACAGTTCTGGTCTTCGAATGGCGACATCTCGGCGTAATCACGGGCCTCGCGCATCTGCTCCTGACCGCGGGTGAGCGTGTCGGGGTCGGCGCAAGGCCCGGTATCACTGCCGCAGCCCGACAGCACCGGAAGCGTGACCGCGGGCAGGAGTGCGCAGTGTCGCAGCAGGCGGCGACGGGTAAGGTAAGTCACTTCTGTGCGACCCGGGTTTCCGTCTCCGGCATGATCACGAAGGCTGGCACCGCCTCGAACTTGATGACCGTCGACATGGAGGTGCACTTCCCGGTTTCCGGGTCCGGGTGGCCGTCGGCGACCCGGGGCAGCGCGTGATAGACACCGGAACACATGTAGCCGATGTTGTTGGCCGCTGCCCGGCCTAGATGTATCGGGCCGATGTAGACCTCGGTTAAAAAGTCGAAGGTGTTCTCGATGTCCCAGTAGCCCGCGAGGACGCCTTTCATACTGCCGTCGGGCAGCATCTCGGCGCGAATCTGCAGGTCCTTGAAGTAGTAGTGGTTGTCGATCGCCTGTACCTTGAAGCGCAACCTGGCGTCGACCGGCCCGGCGGTAAACACGCCGTCCCTGATCTGGCCCGGAAAGGGTTCGCTGTGATACATCGTGTCCTCGTGCACGAGCTGGCTCATGTCGGGTACGACGTTGTTGTTGGCGTCCTTGGTGACCGGGCCAGCGCTCGTGAACAGCCGGGCCTCGACCCGCCCGTCTTCCGGAGTCCCCTCTAACAATTTCAGCTCCAGCAGGGTCGCGTAGCCGTTTTCCAGGATGGAGTTTTTCGTGTCGAAGAGGCGATCGAACAGGCCGTCGGGGCGATAGCCTTTCACGCATCCCATCAGGCGGTAGTGCTGGTTGTCGATGCCGGCGATACCATCGGCGCCGACGAAATCATCATGGGCGCACTGGCCGCCACCCTTCGTGGAGGAATTCACTCCGTCGAGATCGATGCCCGCGACCGACGCGTTCCCTTTGAGCAGGATATGACCCGGGTCAGGCCACACGCTCGGATCCTTGCAGGCGTCGTCTGGCAAAAGCTCGAGCGCGCCTTCGCGGTCGCCCGCATCCCAGCGCTTATTGACCTCGTCCCTGACGGCCGCGTATTCCTCCGAGAAGAACTCCTCATCTGTGATATTCATGCCCTCCGGACATTCACCCGGGTCTTCCTTGGGGACATCATAAGCCCAGTCGCTGAAGACGAAGCCGCGCACCTGCTGCTCCGCGGCGGCGGCCTTGATCTCCTCGGAGGCGACGTCGCTGGCGGACTTGTCGCCGCAGGCAGCTGTCAATAGTAGTAACGTAATCGGCAGAAGGTATTTCATGTCGCGGCTCCTGTTGTCTTTATCGCCCCGATGATTGCCTGTTCAAACCAGTATTTCTGAAATCGGCCGGTCCGTCTGGTTCTGGTCCGTACCCCATTGGCCCACGTTCAGGCCCATGGCCTGCTGCATGGTCAGTCCCACGCGGCTGGTCGTTTCGCCGACACCGCTGACATGGAGACCGGTGCGCAGTTTTCCCCCGGCCTTGCCGGCGGTCATGAAGGGCAGGCCGACCACGCTGTGCGTATTGGCCTCGGAGGTTTCCGAGTGGGCCATGACCAGGCAATTGTCGAGCAGCGTGCCGTCTCCTTCGGGAATCGCGTGCAGCGTCTGCACGAACTGGGTCCACGCCTCCATACTCTTCTGTACGAACACGGTGGCCTTCGGCTGGTAGCCGAGCTCCGGATCCCTCGGTTCCTCGTGCGTCAACGTATGGTGGGTATCCGTGCTGCCGGGCATGCGCAGGCTGGAGGCGCGGTCGGAGAACTGCATGTTGAACACGCGGGTCTGGTCGCAGGCCAGTGCCAGCGCCAGCGTCTGCGCCATGAGGGCGTGGTTGGTCATTACGTTATCGATCTGCGAATCGAGCGCATTGTCGACAGGCGCCTCGGGTATGCTGCAGGCCTCCATCGGCGGCGGCTTCTGCAGCTGCAGCTCCAGCTGCTGTTCCAACTGGCGCAGGGCAGTGAAGTACTGGTCGAGGCGGGCGCGGTCCGCCTGGCCCAGTTGCCCCTCCAGGCGTTTACGATCCTCCGCCACGATCGACAACGCGCTCTTGCGCAGCAGGACGTTGGGATCGGGTGTGAACTCCGCCGCGTTGGGGTCGGCGAAGCCCTCGCCGAAGATGCGCGTGTACAGGCCCAGCGGGCTGGGCTCTGCGGGGTTCACACTGCTGACGTCGCGCAGGCTGTTGCTGTGTTTGGGTTTGCCGGTGGCCGCCATTTCCAGCGAACGAAAGCGCGTGCGGGTGCCGATCGCGTCCGAGATCAGCACATCCAGCGAGGGTCCCTCTACCGAGTCGGCGGTCTTGGGAGCACCACCGCACAGCGCTCCGAACACGCCGGTGCGGTGGACCTGGTTGGCCTCACCGTCCAGCAGCACACTGAACCCGCTCAGGATATTCATATGCTCGCGCATGGGCTCGATCGGCATCAGCTCCGGCGTCAGCTCCCAGTCCGTGCCCTCGGTGGCAGGGTCCCAGCGCGGGGGATTCATGCCGCAGCCGAAGAACCAGGTGCCGAACCGGCGCGGCAGCGGCGCCCCGGTGGCCGCCATGGCGTCGCCGTTGGTGTTGAGGAATACGTCGAGGAAGGGCAGGCCGACGGATACCGCCGCGCCATGCAGTGTGCCGCGAAGGAACGTGCGGCGGTTGAGCCCTGTGACATAGTTAGCGTGTCTCATGTGGCGTTGCTCCCGCCGGCGGCCGCGACAGCCTGCCGGTTCTTGTCAATTGTGTCGTTTCCGCGTCCTGCGGTAGCCGACTTCGGTGTCGTTGCCGTGCGGAACGCCTGGCTGGTCGCGATGTCGCGCATGAGCCCCTGTAACTGGTATCCGTGTTCGGCGAAGGCATTTTCAAGGTGGCGCAACAGCGGGCGCTCCCCGTTGGTCTGCTTGCGCCCAACCGCGTAGCGATAAAGATTCTGCACGAGGCAGGCGCCGATCAATTCGTTCTCGGCGAAGGCCTGCCCGAGCTCCGAGGCGTTCGCGAACCCGATACCGTCAAAATCACCGCTCGCGTCAATCGGGGCCTGGTTTTCGGCGGTACGGAATTTGCCGATACCGTCAAGGTTCTCCAGGCCAAGTCCGATGGGGTCGGTCAGCACATGACACTTGTGACAGCTGGCCTGGGTGGAATGCACCTCGAGGCGGTCACGGGCCGTACGATGCTCGGTGGCTACATCCTCCACGAACTGTGTGAAGTCCACGTCCGCGGGCGCTTCCGGGATAGTCTGGCAGAGCAGCGCCTCACGCATGAAGACGCCGCGCAGCGTGGGCGAACTGCGCCCGGGGTGTGAGAACAACATCGCGAAGCTGGCGTGGGACAACAGTCCCGCCCTCGGCTGCCCGGCTGGAACCATGGCGTCCTCCCAGCCCTCGACGGTGCGCACGGGGACACCGTAGATCGGCCCCAGTGACCGGGTCATGGGCAGTTCACGCGAGGTGAACAGGCTACGGTAGTCCGCCTGTTTCTCGAGTAACTGCTCGACAACAAAACGCAGGGTCTGTTCCCGGGCGTCGGCGGCCAGGTTACGGTTGAACAGCGGGTAGTGAGTCACGTCTTTGTCGAGGTCATCGAAGCTGTCGAATATAAACACGTCCTCGAAGAACGCCCGGACGCCGTCGGTGAGGTGATCCGAGGCCAGCATCCGGTCCACCTGTTGCGCAAGCGTTTCCGGGTTGCTCAGGTCTCCGCGCTCCGCGACGGCCAGCAACTCTTCGTCGGGTCCGCGATTCCACAGGAAGTAACTGAGTTTGCTGGCGAGGCTGAGATCGGTGAGCTGCAGTCGGTTCGGTTGTTCCGGGAGAGGCGCGGGGTCGGCCTGCTCAACGCGGAACAGGAAATCGGGTGTGACCATGAGACTGATCAGCGCGAGCCGCAAGCCGGCGTAGAAGTCCTGCCGGCTGTCCGCGACGACCCCTGCCGCTTCGGCCCGGGCCGCGATGTCGCTGTCATCCATCGGGCGGCGCAGCAGCGTGCGACCAACCTGCCGAATGACCTGCGCGGAGCAATCTTTATCGGCAGCCTCGGGTGCTGCGGGTTCGCAGGGCAGGATCCCGGCACGGAGCTCCGGGGAAGTGACCTGGTCGGCGATTTTGCGGGCCATCGCCTCGTACTGTTCCAGGCCGCTGGGTGTGACGGCGACCAGCGATGCCCCCAGTGCATTGAGCCCATCGCGGCGGCTGTCCGGTTCGAAGCGACCTGAGACCTCCACGGCACTGCCGAAGGTATCCTCGATGGCATTGCGGTATTGTTCCGCCGTCAGTCGACGCATGGTGACCGGCCCGCCTGTCGCGTCGGCGCCCCCGCTGTCGCAGCCGGTGAGCACCAGAAGACCAACGAGGACGATCAATACAGAGCCGTTACGCATACCTGACCTCTTATCCGGGCTGTTATCTTACCGCGAACTGAAGTCCTTATCCCAGCGTGATTCGGAGTGCGTGAGGCGAGCGCACGTCCTCCGGGGCCCCGAGTGCGAATTTGTTCATAAGCCTTTGATTCGACGTGGAATTATTGTCCGAAGGGTGAGCTGGTCTATAGTCTTGTTTGTCGCGTCGTTAATTCGTAAAAAGCCAGGAGAGTACATGACGTCATTTGAGAGGAGGCGCTACATGTGAACCATGCCTCCCTGCTCGAAACCACCGCGGAAGTTTCCTTTGCCTTTATGGGTTTTGTCGGTATCTTCCTGATCCCCTCGATCCCGCTGCCCGCCGCGACGATCTACATGGTCCGCAACAGTTGAGAAAGGAAGATTCGATTATGGCAGACAACATTGAGTCCCTGACCCCGCTCCTGGTGTGCGGGGACATTGCCGCCGAGCAGGATTTCCTGGTGAATGTCCTCGGTTTTGCAAGAGGTGAAATACAAGCGGATGAGGCGGGCAACGTGATGCACGGAGAGGTAGCCGTGGGCGATGTAACCGTTTACCTGCACGAACTCTCATCGGAACACCGCCTGGAGGCGCCGGCCGGTTCACCGAACCATGGAGGTTTCGTGGTGTATGTGGGTGATGTCGACGCTCATCACGAGAGCGTGGTCGCGGCGGGGACAACGCCCGATTCGGCACCGGAAGACAAGGACTACGGCCAACGGGAGTACGGTGTGACCGATCCGGAGGGTCACCGTTGGTGGATCGCAACGCGCTTGTAATGCGGTCACAGGGTTATCCCGGGTCGTTTATAAAGAGCGTTTTCAGCGTCCTGCTGGCGGCCTGGCTGGTGCTCGCTGTATCGGCAGCCCGGGCTGATATTCCCGGCGAAAAGATCGAGCAGTTCATGGCGCTGAGCGGTATCGGCGAAATGCTGGAGTCCTTGCCGGGCCAGATTGAATCGATAATTGACCAACTGGTACAGGCATCGGCAAACCCCGAACAGGAGAGAAAGTTGATGGAGGCGGTCGCGGATGCGTGGAGCCCAGCTGCGGCCCGGGCATCGGTCGAGGACTTTCTCCGGCAGTCATCAGGCGCTGCGGAGATCGATAGGCTGTTGCAGTGGAAAGTCAGTCCTCTCGCAAAAAAAATGATGGCCGCTGAGATGGTGTCTTATGCACCGACGTTCCAGGAAGATTTCGGCCGCTTCATGGAAGGGTTGCAGACCAATCCCCCCGACGAGGAGACCAGCCAGGCGATCGGACGCCTTGTCACGCGGGCGCATGTCGCGGACATGATGGTTGAATCGATGGTACAGGTTACGGAGGCGATGGCGAGGGCGCTCGTCAACGCGGGTATGGTCGACAACGAGGAGGCCGTGGCGGGTCTCCGGGCGCAACTGGATTCGATGAGAGCGCAATTGCGACCGAGGATGCAGCGTCGAGCGACATTGCTGTCCCTCTTCATCTACCGCGATGCCTCGAACGCGGAGCTGGACGAGTACTCGGCCTTTTATGAAAGCGACCTCGGCAAGAGAGAGCTGGCACTCGCCTACGGCTCGCTGGAAGTTGCCCTGTCCCAATGGGCGAATGAATCCGCCCGGGCCCTGGTAGGTGACCGATAGGAAATGGACAGCGCGCTCAAGACGTTTGTTGCCGGTATCGAACATGAGCAGAAGCGCGCCGATACGCTTGCCCTGATCAACCTGATGGAGGAGGAGACCGGTTACGGGGCGTACCTGACGGGCAGCATTATCGGCTTCGGCAGGTATCACTACGACTATGCCGACGGAGGGAAGGGCGAATCCATCGTCGTGGGATTTTCGCCTCGCAAGCAGAATATTGCTGTCTACATCATGCCCGGCTTCTCGCGCTACGCGAAAATCCTCGCGTCTCTGGGCAAGCACAAGACGGGCAAGTCGTGCCTGTATATCAACAAGCTGTCGGATATCGAACTGGATCAGTTGCGCAAGCTGGTCTCCCGGTCGGCGAGAGATATGCGGAAAAAGTATCGCTGCGATCCCAGGTGAGTGGTGGTTAGCGAGAGTAATTACATAGGCAATTTGGCAGGTAGACAGATGAGCGATCAAGCTGTGCACATACACCATTACAGTCTGGCGGCGCCGATGGAGGTGCTCGACGCGGTGGTCGAATTCTATGGCAAGGTGTTGGGACTCGAAAAGGGGTTCCGTCCGCACTTTGGCGGAATCGGTGGTTACTGGTTGTACGCGGGAGACCAGCCCATACTGCATCTAGTGGAAGATCCGGGTCGCGGCGGCGAGAAGTCAGGCCACTTTGATCACGTCGCGTTACGTTGCGTCGACCTCGAGGCTGTGCGCTCCCGCCTGCAGGAATTCGACATCGCCTACTCTGAACTGGGCACCGAGGAGGTCAACCAGTGGCAGATCTTCGTCACGGACCCGGCGGGAACCTCGGTGGAGCTGAACTTCCAGCTGCCGGGGTAAGGCAGCCGCCCTACAGTTGTTCGACGTTATACCCCAGTATACGCAGCTGGTTCAGCAGGCCAACCTGGCCATTCAGGTGCAATGCGCCGACCAGTACGAACTCCTTGTCCGTGTCATCGTTGAGGGTGGTCAGCTCCAGCATCCAGGCGTTGTTTCTTGCGGTAATCAGCGCATCGTACATCTTGGGATAATCCCTGTTCATCCGGGTCGTCATGGGATCGTTTGAGAAAGCCTCCACGTCGCCGGTGCGCCAGGCCTTCTTCATGAAGCGTGAAAACTCGGGCAGCTGCCTGATATCGCGCAGGGTATAGCCGATAATGATGTTGGGATCAATCTGCTCCATCGACTTGATAGCGCGAAGCTGTTGCTCCATTGTCTCCAGGCCATAGGTTTCCTTGCCGTCTCTCTGCGCCCGATGATGGAAGTAGGTGTCCACACCGTTTTCTGGCTCCATGCCCAGGCGCTGGTACTCGAGCATCGCAATCATCAGGGATACGCCCCAGGGCCGCATGCTTGAGAAACTGTCAATGGACAGGTAGCGGGAATCCATATAGGTCTTGAGCTTGTCGTAGGTCGCTGGCTCGAGTTCGCCGGCCAGGGTGCGCCCGTCGCCGTAGGACAGCGCTGCAAGGAAAGTCGCCTGGCTTTCCGGCGAGTTCGCCTCAGTCATGTCTGTCTCGAAAATGAGGGTGCTGGCATCCCGGTAGGCTGTAATGAACTCCTCTGGCAGCGGGTAGTCGGCGAGGGAGAGCACGTGAATAGTGCCCCCCAGGTAGAAATAGTTATCACTTTTGCTGATCTTCCAGACGGATGAGCCGGCATGTGCCTGCAGCGCAAACAGGGCGAGTAAAAAGAGTGAGATGAGCGGCGCAGATTTTCTTTTTCTCATTGTATTCTTCCAGCTTCTGGTGGCGCCTGTTTCCCTCAGGCATGCCTCCAGTATGTCATGCATGATGGCCGTGCAAATCCCGATATTCTGGTACTTTTCAAGAACGACCACGTCCACGAAGAATGTGAACGTGTAATGATGCGACCGAGACCCCTGAGTGAGGCGTCCTCGTCCCCTTCGGGACGCGCTCTAACCGGGTACCTCGATCTCGATCAGCAGCTCCTCCGCCGCGACCTGGGTGCCGGCCTCCACCAGTGTTTGTTTCACCGTACCGGACACCTCGGCGAGGATTTCGTAATGCATCTTCATGGCCTCGAGTACCGCCAGTACCTGGCCGGATTCGACGTCGTCCCCGGTTGACACGCGGACCTCCAGTAGCAGTCCATGCATGGGCGAGACGACATCTCCGCTGCCGCCGCTGCTGTCGCTTAGCCCGTCCAGCCGGATCATGTCGCGGAATTCCGCGCTGCGGCCATCGACGGAAAGGTAGATACGGCCTTCTTCGGGGCGGTGATAGCGCACCGTGTGCCGTGAATCATCAACAGTCACATGCCCACGCGAATCATCCATCGCCGCGATGCCGACAGTGACGGCGGTCTCGTCTTCGAAAACCCGGTATCGGTCGCCGCCCAGCGGGGTGATCGACAGGTCGTGGACCTGTTCTCCATGCACGTACCGCTTGCGCGAGACCAGCGGGCTGGCGCTGGCCCAGTCCCGTAGCTCTCGCGACACGGTAACGCTGGTATCGGACAGCGCCTGATGCTCAAGCGCCAGCTCGAGCACGGCGGCGACGGCGCTGTCCGCGAATCCGGGTATCGAGTCTGCGATTTCGCCTGGATTGAATTCGTCCTCGATAAACGCGGTGGTCGCCCGTCCCTCGGCGAAGGTGTCCTTCTGCAGGCAGGCCACGAGGAAGTCGCGGTTGTGCCGTGTACCGAACAGGACAGTTTCATTCAACGCTTCCACCAGGCGCAGGCGTGCGGTTTCCCGCGTGGGTCCGCTGGCGATGATCTTGGCGACCATGGGGTCGTAGAAGGGCGATACCGCCTGGCCGCTCTGTATGCCGTCGTCCACCCGTATGCCGATGCCTGCCGGGGGAGACCAGAGATCTACCGGGCCCGGGGTGGGCAGGAAGTCCTGCGCCGGATCCTCTGTGTACAGGCGCACCTCGATGGCGTGGCCCTCCAGTGCGACATCCTCCTGCGATAAGCCCAGCGGCTCCCCCTGCGCGACCTGCAGTTGTAACGCGACGAGATCCATCCCCGTCACCAGTTCGGTGACCGGGTGTTCCACCTGCAGCCGCGTGTTCATCTCCAGGAAATAGAAGTTACCGCCTTCCTCCAGCAGGAACTCCACGGTGCCTGCGCCGCGGTACTCGATACTGCGCGCGGCCGCCACGGCGGCGGCGCCCATCTGCTCGCGCAGCGCATCGGTCATGATGGGGCAGGGCGCTTCCTCCACCACCTTCTGGTGCCTGCGCTGCACGGAGCAGTCCCGCTCGCCGAGGTGCACGAGGTTCCCCTGCTCATCGCCGAACACCTGTACCTCCACGTGACGCGGCCTGACGATCGCTTTCTCGAGGATGAGGTCGCCGTTGCCGAAGGCGGATTCCGCCTCCGCGCGTGCTAGCTTGATCGCGTTGGCCAGATCGCTTCTGTCATGCACCAGTCGCATACCGCGGCCGCCCCCGCCTGCAGCGGCCTTCACCATGACCGGCAATTCGATCCTCTCCGCTGCGGCCAGGAGGGTGGCGTCGTCCTGTTGCTCCCCCTCGTAGCCGGGTACGCAGGGCACGTTTGCGGCAATCATCCGGCGCTTGGCCTCGGCCTTGTTGCCCATCAGCCGGATGGCCTCGGCGGCGGGGCCGATAAAGACCAGCCCCGCGGCCTCGCAGGCGGCGGCGAAGTCTGCGTTTTCGCTGAGGAAACCGTAGCCGGGATGGACGGCGCCCGCGCCGCTCGTGCGCGCCGCATCGAGAATCTTCTCCTGCACGAGATACGACTCGCTGACGGGACCCGGCCCGATCGGCACTGCCTCGTCCGCCATTTGCACATGCGGCGCGCCCGCGTCGACGTCGGAATATACGGCAATGGTGCGGTAACCCTGTGCCCGGGCGGTGCGTATCACCCTGCAGGCGATCTCACCGCGGTTGGCGACCAGGATGCTGGAGAATCGACTCATACCTTACTCCGCCCTTCCGTCATCAGCCTGCTCACTCCTCGGCCCAGCCTGGCTTGCGCTTTTCGATGAAGGCGGCCACGCCTTCGCGCCCCTCGTCACTGAGCATGCAGTTGGCGAAGCCCTGCGCCGCAAAGTCCAGCACCTCGGCCCGTGGCCGGCGCGTCGACTCGAACACGATGCTTTTGGTCACCGCGTTCGCACCCGGGGCGCACAGTGCAATCTGTTCGAGAACCTCCGTGCACTTTGCATCGAGATCCGCGCCGTCTTCCGCCAACAGGTGGCCGATACCGTACCGGACCGCTTCCTCGCCCTTGAATCGTGCGCCCGTCAGCATCAGGCGCCGTGCCGTCGTCAGTCCCACGCGTTCGGTCACGAAGGGGGCAATCTGCGCAGGCGGAATGCCGAGACTGGTTTCCGACAGGCGGAATTTTGCGTCGCGCGTGACGATGGTGATGTCACCGGCGCAGCACAGGCCCAGTCCACCGCCGATGGCGGCGCCCTCGACCAGCATGATCACGGCCTGGGGTTGTTCGTTCAGCTTGATCATCAGGTCGCCGAAGCTGCGGTTGCCGCGCGCCACCTCTTCCGCACTCGGGGGAATATCCTGCAGGCCGGACTTGAAGGCCTTGATGTCGCCGCCCGCGCAGAACACGCCACCCTCGCCGCGGATGACCAGTGTCCGCAACGTCCGATCCTCCCGCGCGGCGTCGAGCACGGCGTGCAGTTCATTGACCATCTCGTCCACCAGCGCGTTCTTGACCTCGGGCCGGTTGAGGCGAATGGTCAGCACGCTGCCGCTGCGATCCAGTATCAGATCCCTGCACTCGGGAAGGTCGGTCATGTTGAGTTCTCCGGTGTTCTCGTTACATCCGCGCGATGCCGAAGCTGTTCGGCCGTACGGAGCGGTGGCGGGTTTCCCACACGGTCTCCAGCAGGAAGCCGAGCGTGTTGCGCGTGTCGCGCGGATCGATCATGCCGTCGTCCATGAGGCGGCCGGAGGTGTAAAAGGCACTGGACTGGCTGTCGAACATGTTGGTGATGAAGGCTTCCTGCTGGGACAGCGCGTCTTCGTCCACCTCGTCACCGGCCGCCGCGGCCTTGCCCCGAGCCACGACGGACATGGTCTTCGCCGCCTGTTCGCCGCCCATGACGCCCGTGGAGGCGTTTGGGAAGGAGTACAGGAAGTCGGGTTCGAAGGCCTGGCCGCACATGCCGTAGTTGCCGGCCCCGAAGCTGGCGCCGGTCATCAGGGTGATACGCGGCACCTCGAGGTTGGTGACCGCCTGTATCATCTTCGAGCCGTGCTTGATCATGCCCGCGCGCTCGCTCTTCGTGCCGACGATGTAGCCGGTCGTGTTCTGGAAGAACAGCATGGGGATGTTGGACTGGTCGCACAGCTGCAGGAACTGGGTGGCCTTGGTGGCGCCCTCCGGGTCGATGGGGCCGTTGTTGCCGAGGATGCCGCAGGGTAGCCCGAAGATTTCGGCCTGCACGCAGACGGTGGTGGGGCCGTAGCGCGACTTGAAATCCATGAAGTCGGAGCCGTCCACCACCCGTGCCACCAGCTCCCGCATATCGTAGGGCGAGCGGTAGTCGACGGGAATCACGCCGGCGATTTCGTCCGGGTCGTAGACGGGCTCTGTGCAGCTGCCGCGGTTCGGGCGCTCACAGTCCTTGTTCCAGTGCAGCCGCTGCACCAGTTCCCGGCACATCTGCACCGCGTGGCCGTCGTTTTCGGCGAGGTACTCCGCCAGCCCGGATACGGTCGCGTGCATTTCCGCGCCGCCGAGTTCTTCCTCCGTTGCGATCTCCCCGGTCGCGGCTTTCAACAGCGGTGGCCCCGCGAGAAAGGCCTTGCCCCTGTCCCGCACCGCGATCACGTAATCCGACATCCCCGGCATGTACGCACCGCCCGCGGTGGACGAACCATGCAGGATGGAGATCACCGGTATGCCCGCCTTGCTCAGTTTCGCGAGACTACCGAACAGGGCGCCGCCGCGGGAGAACCCCTCCACCTCGTAACGCAGCAGGTCGCCGCCGGCGCTCTCCACCAGGTGAACAAGGGGTAGTTTCTGCTCCAGGGCGACACGCTCGGCGCGGATGACCTTCGGCCCCGTGGCGAAGGCCAGGGTACCCGCCATGATGCCGCTGTCATCGACAATGACCATGCAGCGCACACCACCAATGAAACCGATGCCCGTAATCACGGTAGAGCCGGGTATCGACTTGTCCGGGTCGTCGGTGTCCATCAGGTAACCGGCGATGTTGCCCAGGGTCAGGAAGGGCATTCCCGGGTCCAGCAGTCGCGCGAGGCGCTCACGCGGCAGCAGCTGGCCGCGCGCCTCGAAGCGCGCCTGGCGCCTGGCGGAGATCATCGCGCCGCGGCCATTCAACTCCTGCAGCTTGTCTATCAGGGCGAGCATGTCACGGCGGTTGGTCTGGAACTGCTCCGAGTTGGGCTTGATCTTGGAGTTAAACACGCTCATGCCAGGTTCTCCGCGATGTCGGCGGGCACGGCTACCGGACAGCACAGCAGGAGTTGCGCGTAGCCCTTGCCCTGCGGGTCGTTGCGAATGCTTGCCACACCGCCACCCCCGAGGACATCGTGTAGCAGGAAGTTGAGAGCGTTGGCGCCGGGCAGCAGGAAGCGCTCGACGCTATCGCTCGAGTCATTGGCGAGGAAGTGCGCGAAGCGCTCACGCACCGCGTCCTCGGTGAGTGCAGCACAGATATAGGGCAGGTACTCGGCTCTGCGAGCGATGATGCCGACATTGGCCTTGTCGCCCTTGTCACCACTGCGGCCCCAGGCGAGTTTTACCAGGGGTATCTCGACCTCGCCGGGATTGGTGGCGGGAAACTTCGGCCGGGCGGTGGATGCGACATCAATGGCCTCGCCGTGCACCTCGTCGGTGGTAATGGCCTCATCGCCGAGCCGCACCTGCACCTGCGCGTCCGACTTCGGTACGGTAAAGGAGAACAGGCGGACGACCGGGGAAGGGCTGGGGCGACTGCCCGCGAAACCGGACAGCCCCGGCGGGGTTGCCAGGCCGAGTCCCACCGCCTCCTTGAGCATGATACCGATACCGATCTGTTCCGGGTGTTTGGCGGCGATTTTCATAACGACTTCGCGCGGGTTACTTACCGCGCTGAAGTTACCGTACTGGCTCTCCGTGCCCATGATCTCGATACTGGTCTCGCTGAAATCCGGCAGGCCAAAGGCGTTGAAGGCGTTACGTGCGGCCTCGAGGACCGCGTTCCCCAGCGCGCGCGCCTTCCTGTCGGCGTCGTCCCCGTAGAAGCTCAGGTAGGTACCGCCGCGAAACTCATCGGCATAGGTGGCGCTGACCTTGTAGGTGTCGGGTGCGGCCCGGCCCGTCGCGCCGGACACCCTGACGCGATTCTCACCCGCTTGTTCGATACATGCAGTAGAAAAGTCGCAGACCACGTCGGGCAGGATGTAAGCCTGGGGGTCGCCGATCTCGTACAACATCTGTTCGCTCACGGTGCCGACGTTCACGAGTCCGCCGGTATTTCCCGGCTTGGTGCAGACGAAGCTGCCGTCCGGGGAGACCTCGGCGACCGGGTAGCCCATGTTCGCCATACCCTCGACCTGGTCCCAGTCGGTGAAGTTGCCGCCGGTGGCCTGGGTGCCGCACTCCAGGATGTGGCCGGCGAGGGAGCCCATCGCCAGCTGGTCGAGATCATCCCGGCCCCAGCCGAAGGTGTGAATACACGCGCCCAATGTAACGGCGCTGTCGACACAGCGGCCGGTTACGACGATATCGGCGCCCATCGTAAGGGCATGCGCGATGGGGAAGGCGCCGAGGTAGGCGTTAACGCTCAGGATTTTCTCCGTGGGTGGGAAAGGCACGCCTGAGAACATTTCCGTGGCGCCACGGTCCGCCAGTTCGGTAACACGTTTCTTCAGGTCGTCGCCCGTGACGCAGGCGACTTTCAGGTCCAGCCCCTGCTCTTCGATTTCGGACTGCAGGGCGGCGACACACGACTCCGGGTTGACGCCCCCGGCGTTGGATACGACCTTGACGCCGCGTTCGGCGATCCGGGCGAGGTTCGGCTTCATCGCCGCACTGACGAAGTCCGTTGCGTATCCCCTTGCGTCGTCCTTCGCGCGCGCCCTGGCCATGATCGACATGGTGATCTCGGCGAGATAATCGTAGACAAGGAAATCGAGCGACTCGACGGACAGCAACTGGGCGGTGGCCCTGGCGGCGTCTCCCCAGAAGCCGCTGGCGCCGCCTATCCGCAATACCCTGTCTGCCATGCATCCACTCCTGTTCCGGCGACTAGGAGGCAGTATAGTACTGGATCAACCGGTGCGGGACATGGGATTGGGCGCCATCCCCGTGGGCAGCCGCGCCAGCGATTTCGCCTTCGCTGCGCTAATTTGATCAAACCCATTGATTGCTCCCTTTTCTCGAATATCTAGAATGGTGTTATCGGCAGCTGGCCGATGCACAACAAGAAAGCGCGCGTTGAACGGACACAGGGATGGTGGACATGCGGCGTATCTGGACTATCTTCATTTTATTGCTCCTGTCGGTGCCGGCACGCGCCGGTCTCGAGTTGTATGCGGTTCACGGTGATCACCTGGGTACGCCCCGGATGATTACTGACAAGGACCAGCGGGTGGTGTGGCGGGCAAGCCATAAGCCGTTCGGTCAAGCGAAGGTCGACATTGAAGACATCACCTTCCACCAGCGGTTTCCGGGGCAGCGGTTCGATATCGAGTCGCGGCTGCATTACAACTACTTCAGGGATTATGATCCGAGTTTGGGAAGGTATATTCAGTCTGATCCGATTGGTTTAGGAGACGGATTGAATACCTATGCGTATGTGGGGGGAAGTCCTCTCCTGTTTTCCGATCCTTTCGGGCTTAAGGGTGGCCAGATGGGAAAAAAGAAAAAATTTCCCTATACGCTGGAAAGATGCATGCAGGATCAAGCTTTACTTGGCTTGTTTACCGATTTGGGAATATGGGTAGTACCAAACGCAAAGATCGCCTCCACTACAGCGACGGCACTTCTCAAGAAGGCGGGTCTGAGTGCGGCGTCTGTTGCAAACACCGCTTTTAGTTTAACGACCTGCGTGGACTACCCAACAGAAGCTCAACTGTGCGATAAGAATTGATTCAGATTCGTGCTTCTGGCGCATCGGTATACTATTTGAGTTGCAACAGAGCATACGTGTACATTAATACTGCGTGGTCCTTATATCCTAAGTTACAGAGTAGAAAATGATGGATAGTTTTGGTTTTCTAGTTCGATGTATCTTCTATTTCGCTTGCTTGTTAGTACTGGTCCCGTGGTTTCAAAATGAGGAAAAAATCCATAGGTTTTTGAAGAAGAAAGTTGCAGGTCTATTTGTACTAGGTATTTGGTGCTTGGGAGTTTGGATGGAATTTCAGCTTTTGACAGGTAGTGTCAATCATGGAAGTAAGCTTACGTCTGTAGTGTTAGGCGTGAGCTCCGCGGCGTTATACGTTTGCATTAAAGACCAACTATCTAATCAGAGAACTATGAAGTAATTGAGTCGGCATAAGGGCAGACAAAAGGCGACGGGGATAGGTAC
>CAJIAY010000424.1_pt1 | contig 24088 bp, 20 predicted proteins | sample 9199221 | NCBI WGS metagenome assembly CAJIAY01 (sample SAMEA7708283, study PRJEB35096) | sediment metagenome | biome: marine neritic benthic zone biome [ENVO:01000025]; feature: sediment [ENVO:00002007]; material: shallow marine sediment [ENVO:03000034] sea grass bed [ENVO_01000059] ...
CCCCACTGTCCCCGCAGGCCTAACGCTCCAGCAACAGGACCTTGTAGCCCCTCTCGGCGAGTTCCCGCGCCTGGCTTGCCACTATGTGGCGGGACTTGTGCATCTCCTCGGTAAAGGGAGGCAGATAAAGGACTGAACCGCGAACAGCTGCACTGGAGGGGCGGAGAAGGACGTAGAACAACGTCCTGCCGCTGTGCTCAAGAAAATCAGCGCTGATACTGCATTTTCTCGAGCCCATGAATTACCCGAGCTTGGACTCCACGAAGCTGGTCAGGCTGCCGACGGTGGCGAATACGTCTGCATCGATCTCGTCGTCATCGACCATGATGCCGTATTGCTCCTCGAGGCTGGCCAGGATACCCACGACAGACATGGAATCCATTTCCGGTATTGCACCCAGCACCGGGGTATCCGGGTGCGGGGCTATTGCCCCGGCCGGCACGCCCAGGGTGGACTGCAAGATTGCAATAACGTCAGACTGGATATCCATAGTTCGAACCACTGCCGGGCCATCAATACGGAGAGGCCGCTGTAAAAACCTCCGCTATGCTACAGCCGCAGGCCCTTCATCTCAAGGCGGAAATGTGACCGCGCCTGCAGAACCGGGGAGCCCTTGCCATTCTCCGACATATCCCCGATAGTGCCTCACTGGTCCCGTGCGCGGCGCTTCCCCGTTGGCTGATCCCGGCAATCCCGTTGAAATCGAGACATTGCACCTGCCCGCGCGCGGTCCTGAGGGTCCGCTGCTGAATGCACTGCAAGACCTGGAAAAGTCGCACGTGCAGTACGGGGCGGACTGGCTTGTCAACCTGGCCTCCCATGCCCTGTCGCAGCACGAGAGCGCCGTCATCGTTACGGCGTACGGCGCACCGGACGACTTTGTCTCGCTCCCGCTGAAGCTGGATTCACGCTCCGGCCAGGCGCACGCACTGGGCAACTTCTATACCTCGGCCTATACGCCCGTCATCCGGTCACAGGCTCCGGAACGCCTGCTGGCCGCCGTCTGCCGTCACCTGGCGAGAGTCGAAAAAGTCACTGGTATCACACTCTCCCCACTGGAGCGTGATGCACCGGTCGTCGGGCAACTGCAATCCGCCCTCGCGCAGTCGGGCTTCAGGGACGTCCACCCGTATGCCTGCTTCGGCAACTGGACCCACAACGTGGGCGGCGCTTCCTACGAGGCCTACCTGCAAAGCCGTCCGCCGAGGCTGAACAACACCATTACGCGAAGGACCCGGCAGTTCCTCAAGGATGAGCGCGGCCACCTCGACCTCATCACCGGCGGCGACGGTCTGGAGGAAGCCATCGCGGATTTCGTCACCGTCTACAACCGGAGCTGGAAACAGGAAGAGCCCTTTCCGGAGTTCGTCCCCGCGCTGCTGCGACTGGCGGCAGGGCGCGGCTGGCTGCGCCTGGGCATCGCGCGCCTCGACGGCACGGCCATCGCCAGCCAGGCGTGGCTTGTCGCGGACGGCACCGCGTACATCTTCAAGCTCGCCCACGACGAGTCGTTCAGGCAGTTGTCACCAGGTACGGTGCTCACCGCCTTCATGATGCGCCACGTGATCGACGAGGACCGGGTGGGCAAAATCGATTTTCTCTCCGGTGACGACGACTACAAGCAGGACTGGATGTCCGCGCGCAGAGAATGCTCCGGCATCGCCGCCTACAACCCGTCCACATTGCGTGGCCTTGCGATGATAGCCGCGCGCGGCGCGAAGTCGCTGTTGCAGCGCTAGGCGCCGCGCAGTTCACGCAGCCAGTCCACGATGGCCTGGTTGACGAGCTGCCTCGACCGCTCATCGGAAAAGGTCTGGTCCGCTTCCGGGAAATCCAGGCGCCGGCTGCCGGGCCGGCTGCAGGCGGCCTGCCACCCCGTATCCTGCTTGATCAGCTCGTCAAACTCCCTGCTCGCCACGCTCTGGCCGCTGATCAACAACAGCACGGGGCCCTCGAAACGACCGAAGCCGTCGAGCATCCTGTCGACGAAGCTGCCGGCATCATCGGGCGCACCTTGACCCGACGGCTTGCCCAGGCGCTGTAAGAGTGCCGACAGGCGCGCGCCGAGTTTTGCGAATCCCGACCTTGCGTACTCCAACAGGTTGTACTCGAAGCGCAACAACTTGCGCCAGAACGACCACTCGCGCAGCCTGCCGAGGTAGTGCTGCTTCATCGCGGCCGAATGGGTTTCGTGCGTCGTCACCCAGGGGTTGCCTAACACCATGCTCGTCACGTCCGGGAGTTTCCAGCCGTGTATCATGGCGCCGGAAGCCGCGTCGCAACCGCCCCAGAGGACGACCTTGCGCACCGCGGGGACCTCTTTCCTGAGGGCCGTCACCGCGGCCTCCAGGTCCTCGGCAATCTGCTCGAAGCCGCGGAACTCCCCACCGCTGTCACCCATCCCGCGGTAGTCGAAACGCAGCACGGCCACGCCCTGCTCCGCGAGGAAACGGGCGGTACTGACCATACCCCGCCCCACTCCCGCGCGGTACTGCGGCCCGCCCGCGATGACGGTGATTACCCCTGTTTCCGCCGGGTCCGCGGGCCGGTGCACGATGCCCACGAGGGAGTCGTCCCCACACGGGAACACGACGGGAATCTCGGCCGCGTGTCCTTCACTCATGGCAGCAGACCCTCCGTGACAGCCAGCAGCTGTGGTGCGAAATCCCGCTCGTGAATCAGCCAGACAGGGGGGTCGGCGAAGGTGTGCACATCGACGGCGGTACCACTCCCGGAGAGGCTATCCACCGCGCGCTGCGATGCGACGCCGAGTTCCTTGCCGGCTTCCGTCACGTGCTCAAGCCAGTGGACCCTGCCCGTGCACAGGTCCGTCATCGAACCGAGCTCTATAGACTCGATACCCCGTATCAACGGCCCGCGAACCAGGTAGCCCGCAATCTCGACCTCTTCGCCGTCCTCGAGGCGCTGGCGGATCTCCTTGGTGGTCTCAGGCGGCAGGTCCCTCACCATGAGCGACGCCACACGCTGGCGCAGCATCTGGGTGACATAGACACTGGCCGCATTCACCGGCTGCCACAGGATGATGTCCTGCACCGGTATGTCACGGCGGGCGGCGTAGTCGAGGGCGAGCAGGCCGCCGAGTCGCAGGCCCCAGAGGATAAGGGGTAAGTCGCGCTCGCGTTTCAAAGTCTCGATCACCAGGTCGACGTTGGCATACCAGTTGTCGAGCGTCGCATCGCGGAGCTCGCCCTGACTGTCGCCGGTCCCGTAGAAATCGACCAGCGTACAGGCGTAACCGGCGGCGGCAAAACTCCTCGCCTGCGTGGCCACGAGAGAGCGGCAGCGGTTCATCTCCTCGCAGAACGCGGGGAAGAACACGATGTGGGCCCGCGGTTCCGGGCAGGCGAACTGCGTGATGAAGAACCTCTCGCCCTCCTCGCCCAGGAACCTCGGCAGCACGTTTACGCCGTTTTCACCCATCCTCAATACCCAACACCAATCACCTTCAGCTCAAACGATGCAGATGCAGCTCCTCGCTGCATACCATCTGGTCCTCAGGGATGCCGATGAAGGACAGGATGCGCCGCTGGCCCTCCGGGTTACTCAGGTCTTCCACCGGGAAGATCCTGAAACTACCGGGATGCTCACGCTGCAGGCGCTCAGCCTCCAGGTAGTAGTAGTCCCAGTAAAGGCCGATGGCCTCCTCCTTGGAGGCCGCATCGAACTTGGGAAAACAGCTGTCCCACACCGGGTCCTGCTTCCACACGCTACCGTCGTGTTCCTGCCAGTAGTTGTATTCCGTATAAAAAGGCGTGCGCGTGAGCAGCGCCTTCAACCGGTCGGCGACCCACAACGACGGCCAGCGCTGTATGGATGACTTCTTCAACCAGCTGGCGACGGTCTGCTGCTTGTCCCGGCGGATGCAGACGAAAACACACTCCGGCACGGCCTCGAGCATATCCTCCACGTAGTTCAGGTAGTAGTACGCGATGTCGCCGACCAGGTTGATCCCGTCCATCGCCTGTAACTTGTCGTAGGTCTGCACGGAGGACGGCCGCGCATAGTCGATCGACAACCTGCGGGTATCGCCACCGCGCAGCAGCTCTCGGAACTCCACCACGGCATTGATGTGCGGCTGGGGATTGCCGCTGAACACCGCGCTGGTGGGGTTCATCTCGTGAAAACAGATACCCCCCGGCTGCTGGTCGATCAATGAAGTCAGGGACGCCGTGCCGGAGCGGCCGGTGCCCAGCCCGATGACTATTGCCGAATTGTTATTGTCGTTCGTCACAACATCATCCCCGTTGAACCGTCTTACCCCTCGGGAGAGGTGCCCACCTACTGCTCTGCGGCCTCGACGGCGATGACTCCCTTTATGTAATCCGCGGCTTCGACAATCTGCCGGTAGCAGGCCAGGTAGACGTCACGTGCATGCCCGTAAGGATCAGCTATTTCCATGGGACGATCCACGCCGCTGCTGCGGGCACCCAGCAGGAAGACCTTGTCCGCGATACTGCTGTCGAGGGCCAAGAGCTTATCATAGTGGCTCTTCTCCATGACAAATATGATGTCACTGTCGCGCAGCTGTTGTTCGTTAACGCGCGTGGAGCGACTGTTACCCAGCTCGAGGTCGAACTGGGCCGCGACCTCAACCATGACGGGGTCTGCCGGCCGCCCTTCCTCATGATGGAACCCCGCTGATTCGACAGCAATACCGGAGTCCTCGGCATACGCCCTGACCATGACGTCCGCCAGCGCGCTGCGATTGATGTTGCCGTAGCAGATGAAGAGTATCGAACGCGCCCGCGAGATCGCCGCCGCGACATCGCCGCGACGCCAGGCTTTCTTCTGTTTCGCGTGAAACCGGTGCTCCTCGAACAGCGTCAACACGCGCCGCGTATAGGTGGACAGGATGGCGCCGATGTCGACCAGGCCGGGAACGGGGTCGCGCAGGCACTGGACGTCATACCTGTGCCGCACATGCAGGAACAACCCGAGTTCCCTGAGCACCTCCCCACCCGATGGAATCCGCACGATGCGTGTATCCGCGTCCCGGCGCAGCACGGCCTCGTACCAGTACATGTCCCTGGACAGCAGGCGGCAATAGACGTCGTTGCGGTAAGGGGCGCAGGGAACGATCTCACCATCGAGCTCCAGGTCGAGCAGCATGGAGGGGAAATCCGCCCCCGCGGCGACGGCCAGCGGCAGTGAGCCCCAGAACCTGCCGTTAATCTCCATCAGGCAGAACTCACCGGACTCCGGATCGAGCTTGAATTCCACCATGGCGACGCCGGTCCAGTTGAGCGCCTCGATCAGTTTCCGTGACGCCTCCAGTAGCTGCGGCATCACGGGGACGCTCTTACGCAGGCTGCTTCCCCCGCCCGTAAGGGGAACCTCGTGCAGTCGCAGGTGCTGAAAGTCGTAGGCGACCTGCCCATCCTTCGCAATTAACTCAATGCCGACGCCGTCGCCGGTAAAATACTCCTGCAGGATTACCGGTCCGTAGCGCAGCGCATCGGCACATCCCGCTTCCAGTTCCGGGATATCGCAGGCATAGCTGACCTGCAGCTGGCTGGCCCCCGCCGCACCGGTACCGATCGAACGTGCGGGCTTCAGGACCACCGGAAACCTGAGGTTCTCCGACAGCACATCCAGTTCCTCCAGCGATGCGACCGCCACACTGCGAGGACACGGCACACCCAGCTCACCAGCGAGCGCCAGCGTGCGGGATTTATCCAGCGCCACCTCGAGACTGTCGGCCCCGGGCATGGCGATCCTGACATGACGCAGGCGATCACGATGCCGCGACAGGGGCACCAGGATACGCTCCGTGACGGGTATGACGAGATCGTATTTGTGAGTTTCGACATGCTCGAGCAGCCACTCGACAGCCTCCTCGGCCGACGCCAGCGGGTCTGGATAGCGGAAGCACGAACGTACCGTGTTGGAATTACCCGTGAGCGGTTTCTCGAGATGGCTGGCGATATCGACGTCGCAGCCCCTGCGCGACAGGGAACGGGCAATAGTGAGCGAAGGCACCATGTCGCCGTCGAGCACCAGCACATTGCGCCGGCTCATGTACGCCCCAACAGGCGGAACAGTATCCGCACCAGCTCCTCGCTCCGTTCGCGGAAGAAAAACCAGCTCACGGCCACGTAGACGACGGCTCCGAGCGGTATCTTGTACAGCGAAACCAGGGCAGACGCCTCGGCGAACTGCCTGTCCACCAGGTAGATTGCCCCGCACATCACCAGCGAGACCAGCAATGCGGGATAGACGGCGGACAGCACAGCCTGCACCGGCAACTTGAGCAGGCGCCCGCCCCTCACCACCGTTACGCCAAACAGGCAGAGCGAGGCCAGGCTCCAGGCCAGGGCGACGCCCTCCAACCCAAATGGCAGGAGCACGACCAGCGCCAGGGTGAGAAAAACCAGCGTGATCAGCGAGTTCAACATGTCGAGGCGTGCGCCGCCCGCGGCAAGAATCGCGGGCGCTATGACATAGGCCAGGATACGCACCGGCACGCTGACCACCAGTATCGTGAACAGGCCCGATATCTGTACCCAGTTGCTGCCGAGTACGAGCAGGATCAGGTCTTCCCCGACCATTGCCACACCGAGAAACACCGGGAATACGACCGTGGCGGCGAAGCGCAGGGTCGTCACAAGGTACTCGTTGCTGTCGCCCGATATTGCGTTCATGCGGGCAAAGGCCGGAAACGCCACCACGTTGAACAACGGTATGCTCTTTGACATCAGCATCGTGGCCAGCTGGATTGCGACGCCGTAGAAACCGATCTCGGCGACAGTGAAGAACTTGCCCGCCACCGCCACGTCGACCTTGTTGTAGGCCACATAGAAAATATCGGACATCGCGATGAACGCACCGAAGCTGAACACCTCTTTCGTGCCGACGAAATTGAACGAGGGCATCCTCGGGTAGGAGTGAATCAGGTTGAAGCAGATGCAGTTGAACGCCATGGTGAACATGATCGCGGCAACCAGCGCCCAGTAGCCGTAGCCGAGGTAGGCCAGCGTCAGGCTCAGGGCAGACGCCAGCACATTAGAGATAAACGTGACCTGCGAGGTCTTGCGGTGGTCCAGCTCCCGCGCGATCAACGAGGAGGGAATCGAGGTCCAGGGAACCAACAGGTAACTGAAGGCCAGTATCTGCAGGACCAGCTCCAGCTCAGGGGCGTCATAGAAACGCGCGATGTAGGGCGCGGAGACAAACTGGATGAGAAAGAGGCCGGCATTGATCAATACCATCAGGCCGAGGGTCTTCTGGACCAGGCCGGGGGTCAGCTCCTTGACCTTCATCAGGCCCTGCCCGAGGCCCATGACTGAAAAGAACACGAGGAAGGTCCGGAGAACCTCCGCGAGGCTGATGATGCCGTAGTCCTGGGGGGCCAGGAAGCGAATGACGAATATCGTGGAGAGCCAGCTGACGAGTTGGCCGAGGAAGCGCAGGGCGGCCACCCAGCGAAAGGCGGACATCGCCTTGTTCACCAGGTTGGTTTCGTTAATCTCTTCTGACGCCATATTTCAGGGACTGTATCACTGGGTATTGCCCGCCCGAACCGGTATGGCAAGTCGCCCCGTTTACTCTTATTGATCGAGGATTCTACTGGTATTTGGCGTGATTTGCTGGCATTTAGCCCAATAATGGGCACGCGTCCGGGAGTTTTTCCATCCCGCTCCTTGCGGGGCCGGCGGCCTAGCCGGCGACCCCGATGACATCGCAGATTCTCTCCTCACCCATCTGCTCGAAAATGGGCCGGTCCAGGCTCAGCGTGAGTTCCGGCTGGTCCGCCACGTGCCATGTGGTCGGCCTTATCCCGGACACCGCGCGCAGCAGTGACTCGGCCGTCTGGCCGGACCGCTTCAGCACGCCGGGGTGCAACTCCATGAAGTAGCAGACGCCCCCCGCTTCCCGGATCAACCGCTCGCCGCCGCGCACGGCGGCCAGCTCCTGGCCCTCCACATCGAGCTTGATAGCGAGATTCCTGCCGGCCAGGTCCTGCTGCAGGTCATCGAGGCACATAACATCGATGTCCCCGTCGTCGGCCTTCTCGATGAAAGCCGAGTCCGGGACATTCGGTCCCTCGGGAAACACGAGCCGGGCGGCGCCGGAGAAATCCGATACCGCGGCGTTGATCACCTTGAAGGGCTTGCCGGTCAGCGCCAGGTTCGCCTCAGAGTACACGCAGTTCTCCGGGTTCGGGTCGAAAAGCACGAGTTCGCTCGCCCCGGGACAGAGACTCGCCACCCGCATGCTGACCTGGCCGAAGTAGCCGCCGCAATCCAGCAGGACGAAATCGTCGAACATCGTGTTCAGCTGGTGCGCGAAGTTAATCTCCCGCAGCGCCTGGAACAGGGAGAAGTCACTGATGTAAAGCGTCTCGGGAACCCGCAGCGGGATGTAGATGTCACCGCCGAAGTACCCGAACCTGCCCGCCTGCTCCAGCCGGTTCATCTTGCCGAGCAGTGAGTAGAGAAAGAACTCGCCGCGGTAACCGGACAACAGGGCGTAGAGACTCCGGGCTACCCGAAACAGGAAGGGGTAATCGGGGTCGCCCTCCCCCGGTATTATTTTCCTCAAGCCCATACTCCCAGGTTCCGCAAACAGGCTTGCAAACTATATTGCGTGACACCCTTCAAGTAAATGGCGGAAGTGGTTGACCCCTTATGCCACAGTTCCTAAGATTGGTAACAACCGCGCGGAAGGCACTTCTTTCAGTCTATCGAGTGTCTGCAAGCACAGCAAAATAACGAGGCGCGAGCCGAACAACGCACCCTCCCGGACAATGTCAGGCCACACGTGTCACCAGCCAGCGAAACCCCGTTTTTCTCCATAATCCTGTCCACCCGCGACCGGCCCGAATTATTCCAGGTCGCCCTGCAATCCGTGCTCGACCAGACATTCGCGGACAAGGAGGTCATCGTTGTCATCGACGGCTCGGAGGATTCCAACCTTGAGCAGTACGGGGAGCTGGAGCGGCAGTACGCGGACATCGCCTTCTACAAATTGAAGCACCGCGCCATCGGCCACGGCCAGAGTTACTCGATGAATACCGGCGTCCACAGGTCGTCCGGACAATACCTGTGTTTCCTCGACGATGACGACCAGTGGTCGGACCCGGAGCACCTGCAGCGGGTCCACACCTGTATCACGCGTTCGGAGCAGGTCGTGGACGTGCTCTACAGCAACCAGAAAGCCGTGTTTTCCGACGGCACGGTAAAAGAAGAACCCGTCTGGATCGACGACCTGATAGACCGCGTTGAATCCGCCGCCGCGCATGTGGAGGACACCTATTTTGTCGACGCGGAGTTCCTGCTCACCAGCGGCGGGTTCGCGCACCTGAACTGCAGCGTGTTCAACCGCGAATTCTACCTGTCCCGCGGCGGCATGGATGAAACCATCCGTTACGAGAACGACCGTGACATATACATCCGTTCGATCGACGCCGCAAAAGTCATGCTTTACAGCACCCGGTTCGTATCCCTGCACAACATCCCGGACGTGAGCAAGAAGAGCAATATGTCCACCGTCGCCTCAATGATCGAGAAGAAGCTTTACCAGATGCGCGTCCTAGACAAGGGCATATCCCTGAGCCGGAAGCCCGAGGTCGTGCGTTTCTGCTGCCGCGCAAAGATGTACGAGTTGAAACACGCGGCACAGATCCTCGCGCAGAACAGGCAGTACAAGGGTGCGGCCCATTACGCCAGGGCGGCCCTGGGTACGGGCTTCAATCTGCACTGGCTGGGTTATACCCTGTACCTCATGACCATGGTTTTGCTCGGCAGGGATGACACCAGGGGAGGCACACCCGGGTGACAAGCCCGCTCCTGCCGGAATCCATGTATGCAAGGCCTGCCTGAGTCACTCTCGATCCTCCTGCCCAAGCAGCACATCTTCCTACTCAGTCACATGCGGGCCTATACCAGCCTGTTTGGCCACATAATGGGCTCCCACCCCGCCATCTGCGGCTACTATGAAATGCACATCGGGTATCACAGCTGGAGAAGCCTCGTGCGGCAGAAACTGCTTTACCTGCGCAGCGAGAACGTGAAACCCGGTTCCTCGCACATGTTCGACAAGGTGCTGCACGATGACCACGAGGTAGCAGTCCGGGTTCTCAACCGCGAGGATGTCAGGGCTATCTTCAGCCTGCGCCATCCAAGGCATACCATACCGAGCATCCTCGAACTCTACCGCGACGTCGAACCCGGCCACGAGTTCACCTCGGAATCCTTCGCGGTGGAGTACTACATCAAACGATTACAAACGCTGACCGGGCTCACGGCCTCGCTTGGGCGGCCCTACTTCTACATGGACGCCGAGGCCCTCGTAAAACAACCGGAGGAAAGCCTGGACAGCCTGGGCAACTGGCTGCGACTGGCGAGGCCACTGAGCCCGCACTACGAGGTGCAGAGAAAGACCTCCGAGCAACGCTACGGAGACACGTCCGAAAAAATTGAATCCGGCCATATCGTGAGGGACGCGCCGGACCGGGAACGGGCGAAGATCTCGCCCGAGAACCTGGCGAGGGCTGCCGACGCCTACGCAACGGCCCGCGAGGCACTCGCCGCCGGCAGCGCCCGCCGTTGCCTGCTGGACTGACGGCGGGCATTCGCCAAAAACCGTCACAATTCCCCGGAATACCCCCGCCGGCACGCTCCGCCGGCCCCCGTTTTGTAGTATATTACTCGGGTCGCCGGAAACCGGCGTGGTTTTTTTATGTTTAAATTCAGAAGCTTAGCTCCAACGCTCGCCGCACTCCTGACCGCTCTGGCCGTCACTGCCGGCAGCACCGACGCACTCGCGCAGTCGAAGAAAAGCAGCGGCAGACCGGCGCCCTGGCGGGGCGTTGACCTGCAGGGCCTGGAGTGCCGCGGGGCGATGATTCCCTTCGGCCCCTTCGATTACCTCGACAGGAACAAATTCCAGGGCGAACTCTTTATCACGGAAGAGTATCACCTGACGGAGGAGATCCTGCGCCTGCAGCAGGCCACAACGACAACGGCGATCAACGACATCCAGTACACGCTCATGGCGTGGCCGAACCATCACAAGGCGCTGTACGCGGCGTACACGTTCCGGCTGCTGAACCGGGGAGAGTTTCGCAGGGACATCAACGCGCCCAGCCCGGTTGAATGCCACCTGCAGCGCGCCATGAACTTCAGCCCGCGGGATCCCGTTCCCTACATGATCTACGGCTTGTTGCTGCACGAGTGGAAACACTACCAGGATGCGCTGAAGGCATTCAGGACGGCAAACAGCCTCATGCCCAACGACGTGATCACCCTCTACAACATGGGCCTCACACTGGTTGCCCTGGAGAAATACGAGGAAGCCCGTGACGTCGCCAGGCGGGTGTACAGTACCGACTTCCCCCTGCCCGGCCTGAAAGACCAGCTTATCGCCGCGGGCCAATGGACCGCGGAGCCTACCGAGTCGCCCGCGGACCAGGAAGATGTCTCCGCGGAGGAAGCGGAGGAGCAGGTTTCCGATGCGCGTGAATCAGGCGCCGGCGACGAGGGGATCAACGTTTCGGTAGCCAGCCAGTAATCTCACCGCGAATCTCGCGGGCTGCCGGTCCCACGGCGTAAAGCGCGGCAGCTGGTAGCGGTCGCTCTCCGGAATTCCCACACCCCAGTGCGTGGATACCGCCGCGCTGAACCCGAGATCCCTTACCATGCCCGGGTGCCCGGCGCTGTAGTCCAGCCCGGGCCTGCCGTTGGGGTAGGCGAACAGCTGGACCTCGTCCTGCACGAGCGATTCCAGGTAATTCTTGCTTTCCCGGATCTCCTCGCGCGCGGTATCGTCGGCGACACTGGCGAGGATGGGGTGATTCACCGTGTGTGCGCCGATCGTCATGCCACCGCCCGCCAGCGACTTCACCTGCTCATCCGTCATCATGAGGTCTCCCGGCAGGCCGTCGACGCGCTGCTCGATTTCACCGACGAGGGCGAGCCGGTCACGAGGGTCGCGGTGCTTGATCGCGCCAATGATGCTCTCCGCGGCATTCATGCGTGATTCGAAATCGACGAGTTCGAAACGCCCCAAACCGATTTCGCCGAGGTCCAGTGAATCGCCCCCGGCCAGCCTGAGCGCCTCGATGACCGAATCGTTCCACATGCGTCCGCCGTTGAGAAAGCCCGTGCTGACGAACATGGTCGCGGGAATCGAGTGCCGCCGGAGTATCGGCAACGCGCACGACGCGTTGTCCGCGTAGCCGTCATCGAAGGTGACGCAGACAGCCCTGTCCGGCAGTTCGTCAGCCTGCAGCCTGTCTATCGCTTCCAACAGCGGCAGGGGATTGAAGAACTCACGCAGCAGGCGCATCTGCCAGTCGAAGACCTCCACGGTCGGCTCATAGGGACGCATGGGGTCGTGCTCCGGTACGACCCGGTGGTAAATCAGTATCGACAGCCGCTGCTTGCCGCGCGTATTCAGCAGCAGCGGAAGCAACTTGGCGGCGATACCGATCACGCCGGCCTCACATCCGCATCGGCACCTTGGTGCCCGGCCGGTTGCTGCTCACCTTGCGCAGGCTGGTCTTGCGCGGGTAGATACCCTTCACCAGCAGGGACAGGCAGATGGTGATCGCCATCAGCCCCCAGGTCAGGTCGAAGTACGCCAGGCTGAGGAACGCGCCGCCCGACAGGAAGGCGATCATGGACACCTGCAACATCTGCGCAAGTAGATGGAAATCCTGTCTTTCCTCGTCGTCCCGCGTTTTCTTGATGACCCAGCTGAGCTGCCGCCACATCTGGAACAGGATCAGGAAGAAGAGGAACAACCCGAGCCAGCCGCCGTCGGCCAGCACGCTGAAATAGATGCTGTGCGCCACGAACGCCTTGTCGCCGCCCTTCGGCTCGATGCCGTGGTTGAGATAGTTCTTCAGTGTCCAGGAGTTCAGGCCGCCTCCAGTTGGCCTCGCGTTTGCGACGGCGATGGCGTACTTCCACGCCGTGATGCGCTGCATGGCGGATGAGTCTTCCTGGAAGGTGGCGATCGTCGCCATCCGGTCATGCCAGGCCTGCGGCATGATCTGGTAACCGACCAGCGCCATGAACAGAATGATGATGCCGGTAATGAACTTGGTCCTGGACCTCCACCAGAAGAACGCGCCGACGGCGGCGATGGCGATCAGCGCTCCCCTGGACTGTGAACCCAATACCGAGGCGCAACTGAAGAAAATGCACCATGGCATGAGCTTCTTCACCCAGGGTTTCGGTGGAAACTTGTAGATGTAGTACATCAGGGGGATGATCATCAACACCGCGACGGCCAGCGCGTTGTTCTCCTCAATCTCACTGTACGGGGGGCCGAAGACATGGTATCCACCACCGGTCATGATCGTGAATATCCCGCCCTTGAAGCTGAAGAATCCGATTGAGAACACGATCACCCAGATCAGCTGGTTGACCTTCTCGAAGTCCTTCATGAGCAGGATGGTGATAAAGACAATGAGCTGGATCTTGACGATCTTGACCAGGCCCTCCATCGCCCACTCCGGTTCCAGCGCCTCGATGACACAGATGAACAGCCAACCGTAGAAAAATGCCCAGGTAATCACCAGCGGGTTCTTGGGCAGCTGCATCTTGTCCCGGTTGATCAGCAGGGAGACCATCAGGGTGATGGCCACGATCTGCGCAAAGGGCATGTTCATGGCAAAGCCCCAGGCCAGCTTGTGCGGGTTCTGGTAGCTCAACCAGGACCACGCCAGCACGCCCCACCACGGGTTCCGCAGAATCCAGGGCAGGGTCGAGGCCACCATCAGGGTGACGATTATGTCGCGCATCGCTCGCCCCCCCTTATGCCCGCGCTAACCTGAAACATGGCTGACGACATAGCGAAACTTACCCGACGCTTCCGGCGGTATCTTGTCCAGGTGCTCGAAGCTGACCACCAGGGACGCCCCCAGGCGCTGCCGGAACTGCTCTGTCACGAAGCTCTCGATTGCAGCCGTATCATCAGCCAATGAAACAAGCTGGACGGTAATTTTGTCAACGGATTCCTGGATGATCTTGAACTCATCGACCTCGGACAGCTCCCGCAGTACGTAAATCAGCGCCAGGCCGTGGATCACGGTGCCGTCGGCGGCCCGGATGAAGTCCGTGGACCGCCCCTCTATCTGCTGCAGCAGCGGCAGGCCGCGCCCACAGGGGCAGGTGTCCATGGAGAGGCTGCCGACATCGCCCGTGGGGTAGCGCACGAAGGGGAAGTCCCCGGTGCAGAGGTGTGTGATGACGATCTCGCCACGCTCCCCGGGCGGCAGGAGATTCCCATCGCCATCGACAATCTCGACGACGATATCCTCGGCGGTTATATGCATCGCACCTTCCGGGCACTGGTGTGCGATGAAACCCGCATCCCTGCCCCCGTAGCCGTTGGCCACCGGCGCCGCGAAGACACGCTCGATCACCTCGCGCTGGTGGTCATAGAGACACTCGCTGGTCACGAAGACGACCCGGATACCGAGGTCGTCCATCGCGTAGCCGTGCGACGACGCGTATTCCGCGAGCAGCGCCATCGACGAGGGGTAACCAAACAACATGCGCGGCCTGAAAGCGCGGATGCGCTCGACAAACCTTCTCTGGTTCGCGTCGGACATCTCGAAAGCCGACAGCAGTTCCGAGCGCAGCAGGCGATCCCGCAGCAGGCGAACCCTGTCCTGGGATCCCAGCTCGATAGGCGAACCCCAGATGACGATCTCGGGGTCGCCGATGTCGACGTTCCACCAGCGGGTCGCGCGCCACTTCGCCGCGACATCATGGCTGACGCGCTCCTTGCCGCGGTAGAACACCAGCGGCTCACCGCTGGAGCCGCCCGTGCTGAACCGCTCCAGCGGCCCGGCGTTGTCTGCCTTCAGGCGTTCCATGTTGGCCCTGATCTCCGGCTTGCCGGAGAGCGGCAGCTCCTGCAGGTCCTGCACGGAGGTAATGGCCTGCGGGTTGAAACCCCGGCTCGCGAACATCTCCCGGTAATGGGGTACGTCCCGGCCGATACGCGCCAGGAAGTCGCGCAGGCGCTGCAACTGCAACTGCCGGATGTCCGCCGGGGAGAGCCACTGGGAGCGATCCATGGCCTTCAGCGCGGCTACCGTGCTGTGTCCCTTCAGCCGTTCGTGCAGGGGAAACAGGAGCCCGGAGACCAGGGAGGTATAGACACTCACGGGCGCAACCCTCGCATCACGTCAGCGCCAGGTCTTCACCGGACATCGTCGCCTGGAACATCATGAGCGCCCAGAGGGGCGCGCTGTACTCGCGCAGCCCCGACTGGTGGTCGTTCACCAGCTGCTCCAGGTAACGGGGGTTGAATAGCCCGGTTTCGGCCAGCCCGCCCTCCAGCAGTGACTCACGCAGGCGCTGGCGCAGCGGACCCCGGAACCATTTGCCCAGCGGCACACCGAAACCCATCTTGGGCCGGTACAGCACGTCGTCGGGGAGATGCGGCTCGAGCGCCTTCTTGAAAATGTACTTGCCCTCCTGGCCGCGCAGTTTGTCGCGCACCGGCAGGCCCGAGATCCACTCGACGAATTCGTGATCCAGCAGGGGCACCCTGACCTCCAACGAGTGCGCCATGCTCGCGCGATCCACCTTGGTCAGGATATCGCCCGGCAGATAGGTCTTCATGTCGATGTACTGGATCAGCGACAGCGGATCGTCGGTGGGACTGCGCCGGGCGTAGTGGTCGAAGGTTTCCACCGCACGGTAGCCCTGCAACTCCCGCTGCAGCTCGTCGCTGAACATGAGCTGGCGCTGCACCTCGGAAGTCAGCGATACGGAGTGCAGGTACGCCTCGACGGAGGTACGCGCGATGGACTCGAAGGTGGTCTTCGCACGGAAGACGCGCGGCGCCCAGTCGAGCTTGGGATAGAGGCGACCCATCGCACCGAAAACCGTGCGGCGCACGCCCAACGGCAGCAGGCTGCGCAGGCGCTCTTCGTTCATATGCCAGCGATAGCGGCGATAGCCGGCGAAGTTTTCGTCGCCGCCGTCACCCGACAGGGCCACGGTCACCCGCTCGCGCGCGAGCTGGCATACCCGGTAGGTGGGGATGGCCGAACTGTCCGCGTAGGGTTCGTCATACAGCGCCGCCAGCGTGTCGAGCAGGTCGAAGTCGTCGCTGGCGACCACACGCTCGTGGTGGTTGGTATGGTAGCGCTCCGCGACCTGCCGCGCGAAATCCGTCTCGTTGAACTGGGGGACATCGAAGCCTATCGCGCAGGTGTTGACCGCGTCCTCCTGTAGCTGCGCCATGGCCGCCACGACCGCACTGGAATCCACGCCGCCGGAGAGGAACGCACCCAGCGGCACCTCGGCGACCAGGCGTATGTCCACGGCCTCGCGCATCCGCGCGAACAATTCCTCACACAGGTCGGCCTGGGATGCAGTCTCCAGAGGCGAGAACGGGACGTCCCAGTACTCGAACTGCGCGGGCACGGGTTTGCCGCGCTCAAGCAGGAGTGTGTGGCCGGGAAGCAGCTTGTGGACTCCCTTGAAGATGGTCCGTGGCTCGGGGATATACCCCAGGGCGAAGTAGTCCTCGACCGCGCGCGGGTCCAGTTTGCGCGGCAGGTCCGGGTGGGCCTTCAATACTTTCAGCTCGGAGCCGAATGCGAACACGCCGCCCGCGAGTTCCGCGAATAACAGCGGCTTGATACCCAGCCGGTCCCTCGCGAGGAACAGGCTCTGCTTGTTCCTGTCGTACACGGCGAACGCAAACATGCCCCGGAAACGCTGGACGCAGTCCGGGCCCCACTCCTGCCAGGCATAGAGGATGACCTCGGTATCGCAGCGGGTGCGGAACTGGTAGCCGAGGCCTTTCAGCTCGTCGGCGAGGGAGGCGAAGTTGTAAATCTCGCCGTTGTAGACGACGCAGACATTGCCTTCGGCACTGTGCATGGGCTGCTGGCCGGAGGAAAGATCGATGATCGACAGGCGCCGATGGGCAAGGGCCACACCCGGTTCGAGGAAGTCCCCGCCCTCGTCCGGTCCCCGGTGGAACTGTGTCTGGTTCATCGCCTGCAACAGGGCGCGGTCGAAGCCCTGCCGGCCGTTGATATCAAATAGTCCTGCTATGCCACACATAATTAACCAGGTTCCACAGGGCGCCTGCCCAACAACTTCTCGTATACACCGACATAGGCCGCAACCGTACGCTCCCAGTCAAACTCGCGGCACACCCGTTGACGCCCGTTGTCCCCCTGCCGCCTGCGTTCCCTCTCATCCTCCAGGAGCGAGACCAGCGCACCCGACAGCGCGTCGACGTCGCCAACGGGAACGAGGCTTCCGCTGACGCCTTCCTCCACCAGCTCGACATTGCCGCCCACCGCTGTGGCGACCACCGGCCGGGCGCTGGCCATGGCTTCCAGAACCGTGTTGGAAATCCCTTCCCCGAGTGACGGAAGCACGAAGACGTCCATCGTCTGCAGTAGATCGGGCACATCGTCGCGGTCTCCCGCCAGCCAGACCCTGTCCTGCAGGTCCAACCGCTCGATCAGCCCGGTGAGCTCGCCACGCAGTGGGCCGTCCCCCACGATCAGCAGTCGGACCCGGTCATCCAGTTCGGTATGCGCCCGCCGTATATTCGACAGCGCACGCAACAGGATCTGCTGATCCTTCACCGGCGTGAGCCGACCCACTGTCCCGACGATCAAGATAGCATCAAGCCCCTGCCATGACTTGGGCAATAATGCCAATGGCTTCGCAGTTTGCGGGGCAAAACGGTCGTGATCGACGCCGTTGTAGATCTGGTGAATCCTGTCGGGCTTTACGCCGACCACGGAGGCGAGCCAGGTTTCCAGGTCCTTGCTGACGGTGATGTAGCGGTGGATCAACAGGCGCATGACCTTGCGCAGCAGAAGGTATTTGCGGTTACTGCCGTCGACGTCGAATATCTCCCTGCCGTGCTCGCCATGGACCCGCCTGATTCCCGGAATTCCCACGGTACATAGCTGGGCCTCGAGTGCCGCCAGGTTGCGGCTGTGTACGATGTCCGGCTTCAACCTACGAATCAGCTTGCGAAGTTCCCGGTAACAGCGGAGGTCATGCCCTTCGCGTTTGTGCAATTCGATAATCTCGACCTCATCGGCAGTAATGCGCTGTGCAAATGCATCCGCCGTTGTCAGGCAGACAATCACATGTCGGTAATGGCCGGCCGGCATCCGGTTGATGATGTTGACGAGCCCGTTCTCCATGCCACCGGTAGACAGTGTGTAGATGATGTGGACGATGAGCGGCTTGCCCGTCATTGCCGCGCCCTCTGTTGCAGGCTGTCGTACAACGCCGGGGCATGCTGGTCCAGGAAAGCCTGCATGCGCGTCCGCGTCGCCTCAATAGAGGTTCCAAGCGGCGTCGTGATCACGATCCGGTAGGAACCGGGTGCTCCCAAGCCGAGCCTCGCTTTCACCTCCTCGAGTTTCGCCTGGTAATTGTTGGACGTACTGGCTTCGCCGACCAGGTACCAGGACCAGGCGAGTAGCTCGCTGCCCCGCCCGCGCACCTGTGCCTCGTCCACCCATACCTCGACACCGGACAGGCGCACCGGCACCTTCTCGTACCGCATGACCTGCTCGTAACTCTCCTCGTAGGCAAACAGAGCGCTGCTGCCGATGATCTCCGCCTGCTCGAAGAAGCCGTCGAGGTACTGGACATACAGGCCGGTGACCATCCCGTCCTTTATATAATAAGCCGATTGCTGTCCCGCGAAGCGGACCGGCGGCCGCCACCACCAGTTCGCGAAGCGGGCCCCGGCCCAGGGACTCTTTGGCGCCGGCAGCGCGAGGGGATCCTGGTCCCTGGGAACGACGGTGGCAAATACCGTTGCCGCCAACACGGGCGCCGCCAGGGCCAGCAGCCATGCAAAACCGGTGACGCGCAGCACCGACGTAAGGCTTGCGCCGCGATCACCCCCATCCCCCGCCTGCCAACCCGAGCGCTTCCCGTCGAGAGGCAGGTGGTCTTCACGAAAAAAACTCCCCAGCCAGAACAGCACGAAGATCACCACGCCGAAAAAGACCCAGCCATAGACGAGGTGGTCTGCGCCGGTGGCGATCTTCATGCCGCTGAGGTGTCCGAGCATGACGATGATGTAGGCGCGGGCGCTATTGGCAAAGATGGGCACGATCGCGGAGACGATGATGAAGATCACGCGGCGAGAGAGGCTGCGATAAGTCAGGTAGGCATACAGCGTCCCCACGGTGACGGACGCGATGATATAGCGGACTCCACTGCAGGCCTCCACCACGGACCAGCGCCCCGAGGGCAGGGCAAAATGCAGGCCTTCCCGGTACACGGGGATTCCCGTCATTTCAATCATCCACACGGTGGAGGTGGCGGTGTACTCCATCATGGGCGCGATCAGGCCTTCGCCGATCGGCACCGCGAAAAACAGGAACGCCATCGGGAATGCGAGCAGGCGGGCCATCGCATGGCCCAGGATGGCCCAGCAACCGACGATCACCATGGAGACCAGCGCCAACTGCTGGACAAGCGCGACATCCACCAGCCAGGCCAGCAGCCAACCAACGCCGAGCGGCACGAGAAGAAGCGCGACCAGGGGTGCCGGACGCGGGCGAAAAACCTCAAGCTCCTCGCGGCGGTTCCAGACCAGCCAGAGGGAAATCGGGAGAATGAGGAATCCGTGGGCAAAGGTCTCCGAGCGGGTCCAGATCGCCACCATGGACCAGGCCGTCTGGTAATACACGGCAATCAGCAGCAGGCCGTACAGGCCAGCGGCCCACAGGCCGGCACGCGCCGACGCCCCATCAACCTCTGCGGAACCAGCCACCGATCCTATCCCAGGGACCGGGCCAGGTAGGGGCCTATCAGGTTGGCCACGGGCAGGGGAAGCTTGCTCCAGGTATTGATCATCAGGCGGTACTTGGGGTTGAGCGGATTGACATCCGGCATTTCGTCGGCGGTCACGAGATGGTATTCGTAGGGAATGGGCTGGGGCTCGAAGCCGAAGTTTTTCTTGAAACTGTAGGGCCCGGTGCCCGCCTTGCTGCGACCGAAATCGAACAGCCGATAGCCCTGGTCCGCGGAATAGCGCATCAGTTCCCAGTACATGAAATGATTGACGCCCTTGATGTCGCGGGCCTGTGCGATGCTTCCGCCGTAGTACGGCACCACCTCGTCCCGGAAATAGAAGCTCATGACGCCGGCGACGTCACGGCCTCCGTGGGTAATCATGAGCACACTACAGTCCTTGCCGAAAACTTCCTGCAATATGCGCAGGTACCTGGGGGAGAACACGGGCGTGCCGAGGTTCTTCACGCTCTCCGAATACACCCGGAAGAACCGGTCGGTGGAATCGCTCCATTCGCTGCCGAGACCCTCCTTGATACCCTTACGCACCATGGCCCGTTGCCGGTTCGGGATGCCCTTCAGGTTCACTTCCTCGCTCGGGTCGATCGCCTTACGGAAGGTGTAGTACAGCTCCTTGACCGGCCAACCCGCGTCGCTGGGCTCCCGGTTGCGCAGTTCGAGCGCGCCCACCTTCAATGCCTCGGCGAGCTTGCAGGCCTTTGTCCGCAACGCCGCAGCGGCTTCCTCGTGATCGGCCACAACCCCCCCGTACACGCAGAAGGGAAGCGACGACAGTGAATTGCCAAACAGCACGCTCTTCACCTGGGCCAGTGGCAGCACCCCGACGATGGCGTCATGCTCCCTGGCGAGGAGAAAGTGCGTGCGGTGACCGAAGGACCGCTCGAGCACGGTCTTCCAGCCCGACCGGTGAAAAAAGGTGGCTCGCTCGGCGCGCTGCACGTAGTCGTCCCATTCCTCGACGGCATCCGCATCGAGGTGTTCTACAGTCAGTGTCACCCTCGCCTCTCCTCTGCAAGGAAGATGTCATCCATTCGGCCCCAACTGAAGTCGTTCAGCAGCCGCCCGAGGCGACCGTAGGTCCTGCCCAGGTTGAGGTAGTGGCGAAACCGCGTTTTCAGGCCGATGTTGTCGGGCCGGGGCTGGGCGGGGTCGATCTCCCAGGGGTGGAAATAGAAGATTCCCGGCTCACCGTCCGCGTCGTTCACCCGCGCCAGGGCCCACCGGGAGAATGCGTAGGGGAACAACCGGAACCAGCCCCCTCCTCCGCAATTGATGTTTCGGCCGCCCACAGAGATCGTGGTGATGGGTATTTCCAGCAGGCTGCCGCCGGCGGTGTCGAAAGGGAATCTCGGGGCATCCGGAATGCCGTAGAGATCATGGCGAATGGGCACGATGCTGGAGCTGTAGCGATAACCGGCCTCGGCCAGCTGGTCCCATGCCCAGGACTCGCCGGCGCCGATGGAGTAGCTGGCGGCCCGGTACCCCAGCACCGGCTGCCCGCTGAGGTCCTGCAGCAGACTTCGCGTGCGGACGATGTCCTCCCGGAACGCGTCCGGTGCCTGGGTGTTCACCCGGATATGCTCCCAGCCATGGCTTGCCACCTCGTGCCCTGCAGCGACAATCCGCCTGACCAGTGACGGGTAGCGCTCGGCAACCCACCCGAGCATAAAAAAGGTGCCTTTCACGTCGTGCTCCGCGAACAGGTCGAGGATACGCAGCGTGTTGTCCTCGACGCGGCAGGGCAGCGTCTGCCACTCGGTTTTATCGACACTCCCCTCGAACGCCGAAACCTGGAAATAATCCTCCACATCCACCGTCATGGCATTGCGAATTCGCGCTGCGCCCCTGCCGTTACCGCCCACCGACATCAGTTGCGCTCCGTCGCCCATTGGTGAATAACATCCACGATCCGCTCCGCCGATCTGCCATCCCATAGCTCCGGCACCCTGCCGCGCTTGCCGCCGGTCGCCATGACATCCTCGTAACAGGCCATGATCTTGTTCTCGTCGGTCCCGACGATGGTATTGGTTCCCTGGCTGATCGTAATCGGCCGTTCCGTGTTCTCCCGCAGCGTGATGCAGGGAATACCCAGCGCCGTGGTCTCCTCCTGGATGCCACCGGAGTCGGTCAGCACGACCCGCGCATCCTTCATCAGCCCGAGCATCTCGAGGTATCCCTGCGGAGGAATGGTGATGATCGATGAATCCTCCAATCGCCGCTCGAAGCCCGCCGACTCGATTCTCGCCCGGGTGCGCGGGTGCAGGGGGAATACCAGCGGCGTGCGCTCACTGATACGCGCGAGCACGCCGAGCAGGCGATCGAGCACCTCGGGGTCGTCCACATTGGACGGCCGGTGCAGCGTGACCAATCCGTAGCCGGACGCGTTGACCGGGGCCTCACCGATGTCATTGAGCGTGGCGGCGGAGGGCACGGCATGTGGCAGGTTGTACAGCAGCGTATCGATCATCACGTTGCCGACGAAATGTATCTTCTCATCCGCGATGCCCTCGCGGGCAAGGTTTCCCCTCGCCGACTCCTCGGTAATGAAGAGCAGGTCCGAAAGCTGGTCCGTCAGTATGCGGTTGATCTCCTCGGGCATGCCCCGGTCGCCGCTGCGCAGGCCCGCCTCGACATGAATCACCGGGATATCCTTTTTCACCGCGACCAGCGCACAGGCGATGGTGGAATTGACGTCGCCGACAACCAGCACAACCAGCGGCCGCTCCCTGTCCAACTCGGGCTCGAAGCGTTTCATGATCTCGGCTGTCTGCTGGGCGTGCGAGCCCGATCCCACACCGAGGTCGACCTCGGGCTCCGGGATATTCAACTGCTCGAAAAAGGCGTGCTTCATCGCCTCGTCATAGTGCTGGCCGGTGTGCAGCAGCCGGGCGGCTAGGCTCGATTCAGGCCGGGCAAACGCCCGCATGATGGGTGCGATCTTCATGAAATTAGGCCGGGCGCCGACAACACAAAGAACCTGGCCTGCCCCTGTCTCTATACCCATATTCGCCTTTCCTAGAGACTGATGTTGAGAGTCGCCCGGAACAGATTCTCGTCGTACTCATTGATCGGGTCGTCGGAGCGCCGATCCGTGTACCTATATTCAAGGCTTGTATTCAATCTTGTGTTGAGCGGCCGAATAAACTGCAGCCGGTATAACCAGCGCTCCGTATCGATAAAGTCCCGTTCATCGACGAAGTCGTCGAATCTCTCGAACCCGGCCGGGCGTATGTCCTCGTAGCCGATGGAACCGATCACCGTGTAACGCTGGGACAGCGCGGGCCTGAGGGAGAGTTCCCAGTCACCGAAATCCGCCTTGGCGCCATCCTCGGCGCGTGTCTGCTCCGAGTAACTGCCGAAGAACGTCAGGAGGCCCGGGCGCCCGGAGTAGGAATACCTGAACGTGAATCGTTCATCCAGGATCGCGCTGTTACTGGTGATGCTGGTATTGGTGCCGATGCCGTCGACCAGGTCGCCGTTCTGGTCGAAGCGGGTCCCGCCCCCGTTGAACAGGGGGTCGCCGAACTGGCTGCCGCCCGGCTCGTCACCGAGCGTATCCAGCCCGTAGGTCGCGAGATCCCGCTGGAAGGTGATGGTCTTCCTGTAAGTACCGGAAATCGAGTGCCGCTTGTACTGGTGCCTGAAGCTTACTCGCGGGGTAGAACCGAAGAAGCGGTCGCCGCTGCCGACGGATACCTGCGTGCGCGGTGAGGGCGTCCAGACCAGCCCGACATCCCAGGCGCCGCCCCCGGTGTCGTTGTTGCTGATGGTCTGGAAATCATTCCACTCCCAGCCATAGGTACCGTTGATCTGCAGGGTCCTCAGCACCTCGTAGTTGAGTTGCAGCGAGGCTGATCTCAGTTCCGTGTCTTCCCTGGGCTGGGTCGTGCCGGTCAGGCGGTTGAACACATCATCCTTGTAGCTTGTCTTCGAGTACCTGCCCCTGGCGTTGTAGGACAGGTTCGATCCCAACTCGCCGCGGAGCGTGCTATTGAACGCGTGTCGAAAACTGTCACTGACCTCGTCGGACGTGTTGATGACCTCGCTGTAGGTGTAGCGCGCATCGATGCTCGTGCGGGGCGACAGCTGTCGCGACGTGTAGGGACTCAGCGAATAGCGATAGAAGGTGTTCGTGTTGCCGTTCCGGTTCAAACCATCGTTACTGTTGCCGAGCGCCGAGTTCACCCTGTTCTGGTCGGCCCTCAGGTTCGCGTCAAACTTCAGCCAGTTGGCGATCAACTCCGTGTTCAGCGCAACGAAAACCCGGGGGAAGTACTGCTGTC
>CAJIAY010000337.1_pt1 | contig 24019 bp, 23 predicted proteins | sample 9199221 | NCBI WGS metagenome assembly CAJIAY01 (sample SAMEA7708283, study PRJEB35096) | sediment metagenome | biome: marine neritic benthic zone biome [ENVO:01000025]; feature: sediment [ENVO:00002007]; material: shallow marine sediment [ENVO:03000034] sea grass bed [ENVO_01000059] ...
CTCCGGCGGCGGAGTTTTTCCGCAATCCACAGCACGCCTACAGCCGCCGCCTGCTCGATGCGCTCCCGGACCTCTCCCGTTTCAACGACGAGGGCAGGGGAGAGGACCTGTTGCGCCTCGATGATGTCAAGGTGCATTTCCCGATTCGCAAGGGCGTGTTGCAGCGTGTCGTGGACTACACTCGCGCGGTGGACGGCGTGTCGCTGAAGATCGCGCGTGGCGAGACCTACGCACTGGTCGGGGAGTCTGGCAGCGGCAAGTCGACGCTCGGCCGCGCTATCCTCAACCTGGAGACTCTCGCGGCGGGGCATGTCCTGTTCGATGGAGAGGCGATCGACGACAAGGGCCGGCGCGCCATGCTGCCGCTGCGGCGCAAGATCCAGGTGATATTCCAGAACCCTTACTCATCGATGAACCCGCGCCTGAGCGTGCAGGAAATTATTCGCGAGGGGCTGGACAGCCTGCGGCCCGACCTCGCTCCTTCGGAGCGATCGACGCGCGTTGCTGCGTTGCTCGAACGGGTGCAGCTTGATGACACTTTCGCCCCGCGCTTTCCCCACGAGTTGTCCGGCGGCCAGTTGCAACGGGTGGCGATCGCACGCGCGCTGGCCGTGGAGCCTGAGCTGATCGTCTGTGACGAGCCGACCAGCGCGCTGGATGTGTCCATACGGGCCGAGGTGCTGGACCTGTTGAAGGAACTGCAGCGGGAGTCGGGCGTATCTTACCTGTTCATCACGCACGACCTCTCGATAGTGCCCAGCCTGGCCCACCACGTGGGCGTCATGTGTGAGGGCGTGCTGGTAGAGCAGGGTAGTGCCGAGCAGATACTGACGAATCCGCAGCACGAGTACACCCGCGCGCTGCTTGACTCGGTGCCGAAGCTGGAGCGCGGCTAGCGAGTCCGTGCGCCATCTTTTATGCTGGTCTGGAGAGTGTCTTGACGGCGTCCATCAGTCGCCCGGAGGAGGAATAGCGTGAACGCCGATTTATTGCAGCAACTGCGGGAGCTGCTGGGCGAGAAGGGCATCCGGAAACAGGAAAATGACCTGATTCCCGACGTGGTCCTGCTGCCGCGCAGCACCGAGGAGGTCTCCGGCATTCTCCGTCTCTGCTCCGCCGCCGGGCAGGCGCTGGTGCCGCTGGGCGGCCAGACGGGTCTGGCGGGCGGACACTTCAGGACCGGCGATGAGCTGGGCCTGTCGCTCGAGCGCATGAACGCCATCGAGGAACTCGACAGCGAGAACCGCACGATGACGGTCCAGGCGGGCTGCATCCTGCAGGTGGCGGCCGAGGCGGCGGAACAAGAGGGCCTGTTGCTGCCGCTGGATTTCGCCGCGCGGGGCTCTGCGACGGTGGGCGGCAATGTCGCGACCAATGCCGGCGGGCACATGGTGATCCGCTACGGCATGGTGCGCGAGATGGTGCTGGGTCTCGAGGTGGTGCTGGCGGACGGTACCGTCGTCAGCAGCATGAACAAGCTGCTCAAGAACAATACCGGCTACGATATCCGGCAGTGGTTCATCGGCGCCGAGGGCACCCTCGGCGTCATCACGCGGGTGGTGCTGCGGCTGCGGCCCGGCCCGAGGAGCCAGAACACCGCGCTCGTTGCCGTGGATGATTTTGCCGCGGTCACCGGCCTGCTGCACTGGCTCGACGAACGCACCGCCGGCACGCTGTCCGCCTACGAGGTGATGTGGCCGGACTTCTACGATTACATAACCCGCGAGGGCAGCCTGCACACACCGCCGCTGCCCCAGGGCAGCAACTACTATGTGCTGGTCGAAACCCTGGGGTCCGACCCCGCGGCGGACGCGGAGAGTTTCGAGACCGTATTGGGGTCGGCGATGGAGGAGGGCCTCGTGGCCGACGCGGTGTTGGCGCACTCCCAGACGGAGCGCAACAAAATCTGGGAGATTCGTGACGACGTGATCGAGTTTTTCAACCTCGGCCCGATCATTCCCTTCGATGTCAGCGTCACCCTCAACGAGATGGAAGGCTTCGTCGCCGACGTGCGGGCCGGTATGGCCGCCTACAAGTCCCCCGTGTGTATTGTCTTTGGCCATCTGGGCGACAGTAACCTGCATGTCATACTCGGCAGCGAGGACCCGGAGGCGTTCGATTACGACGCACTACAGGAATTGCTGTACAACAGCGTGGAACGTTACGGGGGCTCGGTGTCTGCCGAGCACGGCATCGGCCTGGGCAAGCGGGAACAGCTGCATCGCTCCCGGTCCCCCGAGGAACTGCAGTTGATGCGGCGCATGAAACAGATGCTGGACCCCGACAATATCCTCAACCCGAACAAGATCTTTATCGCCGATGACGTATCGGCGTCCGCCTGAAATAGGAGTTGCTGCATGAATGGCGCCGAGAGTCTGCTGACCACGCTGGTTAATCATGGAGTCGAGGTTTGTTTCGCCAACCCCGGCACGTCCGAGATGCATTTTGTCGCGGCGCTGGACGAGGTGGAGGGCATGCGCTGTGTGCTGGGCCTGTTCGAGGGAGTCCTCAGTGGCGCCGCCGACGGCTATGCCCGCATGGCGCGCAAGCCCGCGTCGACCCTGCTGCACCTCGGCCCTGGCCTCGGTAACGCGCTCGCCAATGTGCACAACACCAAGAAGGGGCATGTCCCGCTGGTCAACATCGTCGGTGAGCACGCCACCTACCACGTGCAGTACGACGCGCCGTTGACCGCCGACATCGAGGCGATTGCCGGCGCCGCCTCGCACTGGGTACGGACCTCCGCCGCCCCCGACGCCATCGCAAGGGACGCCGCGGCGGCGGTCCGCGAGGCCGGTCACGGCCGCGTCGCCACCCTGATACTGCCGGCCGACGTGTCCTGGGGCGACAACCCGAACGGCGCAGAGGAGGCGAGCGCCCTCGCGCCGTTGCCGGACGTGCCGGACGACCGGGTCGACGAGGCCGTAGCGCGGCTGACCTCGGGCAAGAACTGCATGATCATGATCGGCGGCCGGGAAGTCAGCCCGGAGCAGGGGAGGATGCTGAGCCGGATCGGCAAGGCCTGCGGCGCGCGCGTCAGTACCGATACCTTCCCCACCCGGCAGGCGCGGGGCGCCGGCACGGCGGTGCTGGAGCGGCTGCCATACCTCGCGGAACTCGCCATCGACCACATCAAGGACCTCGACCACCTGATCCTCATCGGCGCCGCCGCGCCGGTCTCGTTCTTCGCCTATCCGGGCGTATCGAGTTGCATCGCGCCCGCCGACTGCGAGGAATATGTGCTGGCGACCCCCGGTGACGATATCGAACAGTTGCTGTCGGCGCTACTGGAGCGGCTGGACGCGGGTGCGCAAGAACCGGAGGTGCACCCGCTCTCGATCCCCGAACTGCCCGCCGGGGAGCTCGATGTGAACGCTGTCGGGCAGGCGGTGGCCCATTACCTGCCGGAGGACGCCGTGGTGGTGGACGAGGGCAACACCAGCGGCCTGTCGCTTTACTTCTCTACCTACACCGCCCGGCCGCACGACTGGCTCTCCCTGACCGGCGGCAGTATCGGATGGGGCCTGCCTGCCGCGGTGGGCGCCGCGATCGCGTGTCCCGAGCGCAAGGTCGTATGCCTCGAGGGCGACGGCAGCGCCATGTACACCATCCAGGCGCTGTGGACCATGGCCCGGGAAAACCTCGACGTGACCGTCGTGATATTCAACAACCGCAAGTACAACATCCTCGAACTGGAGTTTTCGCGCACCGGTGCACGCGGCGGCAAGCCTGGGCCCAAGGCTGCCAGCACACTGGATATCGGCGGCCCCGAACTCGATTTCGTCGCTCTCGCGCGCGGCATGGGCGTGCAGGCGGACGCGGCGGCGACCGCGGAGGAGTTCAACCGCCTGTTCGAGGCGGCCATGCAGCAGAAGGGGCCGCGGCTGATCGATGCTGTCGTACCGCCGTTGTTTCTGACATGAGGAGCGGCGCCTTGCCCTCGATGCGTTCGAGTCTGTGATTCCGGAGGCTTTCTGGAGTAGAATGGCCGCCGTTTTGCGGTCGGGCCGGGAGTCCGGCATCTCAGTAAACCCAGTCCACGGAACCACAGTATGAGTAACTTCAAGATCGCCCTGCTCGAAGGGGACGGTATCGGCCCGGAAATCATGCGCGAGGCGGTCAAGGTGCTGCGCCTCGTCGAGGAGCGCAACGATGTCAGCTTCGACCTGGTCGAGGCGCCCTTCGGCGCCGGCGCCTATTTCACCTGCGGGCATCCCTTTCCCGAGGAGACGCGGGCGGTCTGCGACGAGGCGGACGCCATTATCAAGGGCCCGATCGGCCTCGACCACGAGGCGTCCAGCAAGATTCCCGTGGACATGCAGCCCGAGCGGGGCGCCCTGCTGCCCCTGCGCCGCCGCTACGACACCTTCGCCAACTTCCGGCCCGTCTCGCTGCCCAAGGCGCTGGCGCATTTCTCACCGCTAAAGCCCGAGGTGATCGGTGACGGCGTGGACATCATCATGGTGCGTGAGCTGGTCGGCGGCCTCTACTTCGGCGAGAAGGAGGTCGGCGTGAACGAGCGGGGGCTGCGCTATGTCAGGGAGACCCTCGAATACGACGAGGAGCAGATAAGCCGCATCTTGCACGAGGCGCTCAAGCTCGCCATGTGGCGCAAGAAAGTCCTGCACAACATTCACAAGAGCAACGTACTCAAGTCCAGCGTGCTGTGGAACGAGGTGCTGGAGGAGGTGGCGAAGGAATATCCCGAGGTGGAGATCCGCCACACCCTGGTCGACGCCGCCGCGACGCTGCTGTGCCTTAACCCCGGGCAGTTCGACGTCATGGTCATGGAGAACATGTTCGGCGATATCTTGAGCGACCAGGGCGGAGGCATACTGGGGTCACTGGGCCTGATGCCCTCCGCCTGCAAGGGGCCCGAGAAGAGCTACTACGAGCCTTCCCACGGCTCCGCCCCCGATATCGCGGGGCAGGGAATCGCCAACCCGTACTCGATGATCGGTTCGGTGGCCATGATGCTGGAGAACAGCTTCGATATGCGCGAGGAATCGAAGAACGTCTGGAACGCGATGCAGAGCGTGTTCGGCGAGGGCTACTCAACCCCGGACCTGTCGAAACCCGGCAGCGGCGTGAAGATGATCAAGACCGCCGAGTTCGGCGACCGGGTAGTCGAGGCGCTGCGAGGCATGCCCGCAGCCTGAGTTTTCCGGTCAGGCGTTCTGGTCCGACACGCCGGGCATCTTGACGACTTCACCGGTGGCCGCACGTTCGTGCAGTTGCAGGTTGACCACCCGCAGGGTGGCGAGTATCCCGGCGAATACCTGGTTGGAGTGCACGCCCCGGGTCTTCGTCTCCTGGCCGTTGCAATCCCAGGTGATGACGCACTCGGTAAGGGCGTTAGTGTGGCCGCCGCGCGGGATGCGTACCTCGTAATCCAGCAGTTCGGGCAACTCGTAGTTCATGGGCGCAAGGACGTCGTTCAGGGCGTTCATGAACGCGTCGAAGCCGCCGTTGCCTGAACCGGCCGCCTCGTAGGTTTCGCCGTCCACCTCGACGCTGATGCTGACTGTGGACTTCAGGTTCAGGCCGCTGGTCACGGAGCAGTTGAGCAGCTTGATGTGGTGGTAGTTCTTGCTCTCTAGTACTTCGGCGATGATGAAGGGCAGGTCGTCGGGTGTGATCGTCGCCTTGGAATCGCCCAGTTTCACGATCCTCGCGAGCACTTTCTGCTGGTTTTCCTCCGAGAGGCTGAGTCCCAGCGCCTCCAGGTTTTTCGTCAGGGATGCCTTGCCGCTCATCTTGCCGAGCGCATAACTGTGGGAGCGAGAGAACCGTTCGGGGCTGAGGCGGGTCTTGTACAGGCCGCCTTTGTGGTCACCGTCGGCGTGGATGCCCGCCGTCTGGGTAAACACATCGGCGCCGACGATGGGTGCATTGGCGGGCACGCGCTTGCCGGAGAAGGACTCCACCATGGTGCTCAGCTGGACGATGTAGCTCTCGTCGATCGACAGGTCGATGTTCATCTTGTCGCGCAGCACGACGGCGATCTCCGCCAGCGAGGCGTTGCCCGCGCGTTCGCCCAGGCAGTTCACGGTGCAGTGCACGGCGCTCACGCCCGCGCGCACGGCCGCCATCACGTTGGCGGTGGCCAGTCCGTAGTCGTTGTGGGGATGGAAGTCGAATAGCGGGTCGGGGTAGCGCTCGGACATATCGCTGAAGCTGTCGAACACCTCCTCGGGAGACATCACGCCCAGCGTATCGGGCAGCATGAAGTGGCGGATGCCGCTGTCCTTCAGCTGGTCCATCATGTCGAACACGTAATCGCGGCTGTCGCGGTAGCCGTTGGACCAGTCCTCAAGGTAGGCGTTGACCAGCAGGCCCTTCTCCAGCGCGTAGTCCACGGTGCGGCGAATCTCGGACACGTGTTCGTCCAGCGTCTTGCCGAGTTGTTCGCGGCAGTGTTTCTCGCTGCCCTTGGTCAGCAGGTTCACGACCTGGCCGCCGGTCTGCAGGATCCAGTCGACGCTCTTGGTGTGATCGACGAAGCCCAGCACCTCTATGCGGTCGCCCAGTCCCTGTTCCTGCGCCCACTGGTTGATGCTGCACACGGCGTCCATTTCGCCCTGCGACACACGGGCGGAGGCGACCTCGATACGATCCACGCGCAGCAGTTGCAGCAGCGCCTTGGCGAGGTTGACCTTCTCCGCCGGGGAATAGGACACGCCCTGGGTCTGCTCACCGTCCCGCAGGGTGGTGTCCATCAGCTGGATTTTTCGTCGCGTACCGCTCATAACCTTACCGTCGATAACCCCGCCGCTCGCGGGATTGATCAGAACCGAACCCGTCATTATCTACCGACGGGGGTGAGTTGTACACTGGCGGAATTGAGGTTGGCTCGAGCCCGGTACCCCCGGCTGAGACACCGGGACGCCGGCCGCTTAAAAAGCGCACGTCCATGTGCAGGCTCGGCTGGCGACGTCCTGTCGCCAGACGGTCTCAGCCGGGGGTACCGGACCCGAGCCGTCCGCGATTCAGCAGCCTGAAGAACCCATAAGAGGGATCTTCCGGCCCGGGCTTGCCGATATGGGAGCCCTCGACCATGGGGTGGTCGAGTGTCACGGCGGAGGGATCGCTGAGGGTCGCCCAGTCCGCGACCACGGCGCGTTCGCTGAATTTCCAGGCGCCGTCGCGCTTCTCGTAGCGGTCGAAGTAGCGCCCCCCGATCAGCAGGTCCACCGGCTCGTCCTCCGTGGCCACCTGGTGAAAGGCCAGCACGTACACCTCGCCCTCACCGTAGTCGCCGTCGAGCGCGATGTTCAGCGTTGTGATGTTGTGGTGCAGGATTTTCATCGGCGCCTGGATCTCGGGCAGGCGATCGATGAATTCCATCGCGAGGCCCTTGAAGAAGGCGCCGTGATCGTCGGTGGCGTCGTCGTGGTACAGCGTCCGCATGAGGTCGTAGTCGTGGCGGTCCGCGGCGTTGCAGTAGGTATGGATCAACTCGGTGATGGCCTGCTTGTCGAGCAGGGCCTGCAGCCCGGCGTCCATCAGGACAGGATGTCCCGGTAGGCGGACACGGTGGCGGCAAGGCCCATGCGGATCGCATCGACGGTCAGCGCATGACCGATCGAGACCTCCAGCAGCCCGGGAATCGTGGCGAAGCGGGGCAGGTTCTGCAGGTCGAGGTCGTGCCCCGCGTTGAGGCCCAGGTTTTCTTCCGCGGCCACCTCCGCCGCCCGGATAAACTCCTCGAAGACGGTGTCGGCCCCGTCGTCTTCCCGGAACGCACGGGCGTAGGTCTCCGTGTACAACTCGATGCGGTCAGTGCCGGTTTGCGCGGCGAGCCGAATCTGTTCCGGGTCCGGGTCCATGAACAGGCTGGTGCGAATGCCGAGCGACTTCAGCTCCTCGATGATCGGCGCCACGCGGTCGCCGTCCCGCGTCAGGTCGAAGCCGTGGTCGGAGGTGAGCTGGCCGTCGCCGTCCGGCACGAGGGTGCATTGGGCGGGACGCACGGCCTTGACCAGTTCCATGAAGCCGGGGTAGTCATCCACCTCCTCCCGGGCGCTCGCCCGCGGGCCGGAAAAGGGATTGCCCTCGATGTTGAACTCCACCTCGAGCATGGCAGCCAGGTCGAAGCAGTCGCTTGCGCGGATGTGCCGCTGGTCCGGGCGGGGGTGCACGGTGATGCCATCGGCGCCGGCGTCGATGCACATCTGTGCATGTTGCGGTATGTCCGGGTTGGTCGTGTCCCGCGAGTTGCGGATCAGGGCGATTTTGTTGAGGTTGACACTCAGCGCGATCATCAGGGTTGCTGTCGCACGACCTCCTCGATCATGATTGGCTCGACGGGCACATCGTTCATGCCGCCGGACCGGCCTGTCTGTGCGGTGGCGATGAAATCGACGATGTCCAACCCTTCCACCACCTCGCCGAAAACGGCATAGCCCTCACGGCCGGGTGCCCAGTCCAGGCGCAGGTTGGAACGCTGGTTGATGAAAAACTGGGCCGTAGCCGAGTTCGGGTCGCTGGTGCGCGCCATGGCGATGGTCCCGCGGGTATTGTGAAGCCTGTTCTTCGACTCGTTGGCGATCGGGTCATTGGTCTTTTTTTGCTTCATGTCCTTGTCGAAGCCGCCGCCCTGGATCATGAAGTTGGGTATGACCCGGTGGAAGATCGTGCCGTTATAGAAACCGCTGTCCACGTAGGCCAGGAAGTTGGCCACGGTGACGGGAGCCTTGTCCGCGAACAGCGTGAGGGTGATGTCGCCCTCGCTTGTCCGCATCACAACCCGCGGATTCTCCACGGCGTCGGTTTCCGGCGCGGGATCTTCCGCTATCCCGATGACGGGGAAAAGCAGCGCCAGCCACAGTGTGACGATTCTCAGCATGTCGGGTTCCTCTACCAGCTTGAAGTCTTGCGTCGTTTGGGTACCAGCCGCGGGGCCACGAGGGCGATAATGACGCCCAGCAGCACGGCGAGCGTGCCGTTCATGAAATCCTCGCTGCGCAGCTTGTCGTTCAGTCGCTGGTTCTCCGCCTGCAGCATTTCCACCTCGGAGTGCAGGTTCTCGGATTCCTCCACCAGCTGCCGGTTGGCGACATCCAGCTGCACTGCCTTGCCGGAGACCTGTTTCAGCTGGTGCAGTTCCTGCCTGACCTGCGCCAGCTCGGTATCACCGGCGGTGCGCATGACTTCGAGGTTGTCCCGCTCCGTCTCCAGTTGCTGTATCCGGGCGAGCAGGTCCGCGCTCTGGTCGCCGGATTGCTCGATCTGCCGCGTTGCCGCCTGCAGCCGTATGCTGGCCGGCACCTCGGACATCAGGTACTGGGTGCGGATCCAGCCCTTCTGGCCGCCCTGGGTGGTGATCTCCGACCACAGGCCGTCGCTGGATGTACTGGACACCACGAGTTTCGTGCCCGAGGGCAGCCCGCGGTGTACGATCCTGTGCTCGTTACTGGCCCCGCTGCGCAGTGGCACGTATTGCTTGTCGCTGATATAGCGAATGTCCTGGGCCGCGCTTGTGGCGGAGAACAACAGTGTCAAGAGCAACAGGGGTAGGGTGATGTGCGGCATTGCGGCCTACTGTAGTCCGGTACTTTATGGAACCCGTTCCTGGCGCGGGCGTGAGGGCATGTTATCCATCCGCGATCGAGATTGAAACCCCGGGGAGGGCAGGGAGTGCTCAGGGCAGTACCCGCTTGTAAGGCTTGACGGTAACCTTGCTGAAAACGCCCGCTCGCGCGTAGGGGTCTGCGTCCGCCCATGCTGTGGCGGCTTCCAGGCTGTCGAACTCCGCGATGATCAGGCTGCCCGTGAACCCGGCCTCGCCCGGGTCCTCGGTATCCAGTGCCGGGTAAGGCCCCGCGGCGAACAGCCTGCCCTGGTCCACCAGTTCCTGCAGGTAGGCGAGGTGTGCCTCACGGGTGCCCTTGCGCAGCGGCAGGCTGTTTTCAACATCCTCGCAGAGTATGGCGTAGTACATGCCTGTTCGGCCTCCCTTGTGTCCTAATCGTCCTGTGGCAGCGCCTGGTCGTCCGGCGAATCCTCTTTCAGGTGCGGGCTGATCAGCAGTGCCGTCAGGGCGGTGATAATCACGATGAATACGAAAAAGGAATAGAACTTGTAGCTGACCCAGGTCTCCTCGCTGAACTGGTAGGCGACAATGATGTTGAGAGTGCCCACGATGACAAAGTTGGCCACCCAGAGCGCGTTGAGTTGTGTCCATACCTGTCGCGGCAGGTGAATCTGGCTGCCGAGCGTGCGTTCCATCAGGTTCTTGCTGCCGATGAACTGTGAGCCGCCGAAGGCCAGCGCCATGGCCCAGTTGAAAACCGTGGGCTTCCACTGGATAAACGCCTGGTTGCGCCAAAGAAGTGTGGCCCCGCCGAACACGACGACCGCCGCCAGCAGCCACAGCAGGCGTTTCTCGAAGGTGCGGCTGACCGCGTAGGTCACTATCACCTGCAGGGCCGTCGCGGCCATCAGTGCCGCGGTGGCGGAAAAGATGCCGTCGAACTGGTAGCTCCACGGGCCCAGTGATAACGTCTCGCCGTCCAACTGGTAAACGATGAAAAACAGGGCAATGGGAATGAATTCTGCAACCTGCTTCATGGATTCTGGCCTGCACGGACTGGTAACATTGGCGGGATACGATCAACGGGGGCCGCGAGTCGGCCGATGCGACAAGTTTAAAGATTGTGTTGATAGACTTCCACACCCATACCTCGGCCTCTGACGGCGACCTGCGGCCCGACCAGTTGCTGCGCAAGGCGCGGGACGAGGGCATCGGGATGCTGGCGATAACGGATCACGACACCGTTGCGGGGTACCGGGCGGCGCTTGCCGGTCAACACGCCGGTGATATGCGACTCATACCCGGCGTGGAGCTGTCCTGCCTGTGGTCGGGTGCGACGATCCACATCCTGGGGTACGGCTTCGACTGCGATCACCCGGTCATGCGGGCGGCTATGGCAACCATGGCGGCCGCAAGGGCAAGGCGGGGCGAGGTCATCGCCGAGCGGCTGGCGCGCAGGGGTATGCCCGGTGCGCTGGAGGGCGCCCGCGCCAGGGCGGGTGACAGTCAGTTGGGCCGGCCCCATTTTGCCGACTGGATGGTCGCGCAGGGGCACGTGGGTGACCACAACGAGGCCTTCGACCGCTACCTCGGCAGGGGCAAGACAGGCGATGTGAAAGTCTGCTGGCCGAAGCTTTCGGAGGTCGTGCGCTGGATCACGGCGTCCGGCGGTACCGCGGTCATCGCCCACCCGCTGAAGTACCGCTTCACGCGCTCCAGGCTGTGTCGCCTCATCGCCGACTTCATGGCGGCGGGTGGAATTGCCATCGAGGTGCAGAGCGGCAAGCAGTCCCGCGACGAACTGGGACATCTCAGGCGGCTCGCGGTCGAGTTCGGCCTCGAGGTCTCCGTCGGCAGTGATTTTCACCGCGAGGCACCCTTCAGGGCGTCGCTCGGTGTAGAATCCTCGCCTTTTGCGGACCTCACCGGCATCTGGGAGCGCTGGATGCCCTGACCACGCCGGTGCGGCCGCCACGACGAGAGACGCTGTGAGCCAGTTCTACCAGATTCACCAGGACGACCCCCAGGCGCGCCTGATCCGGGGCGCGGCCGATATCGTCCGTGCCGGCGGCGTAATCGTCTATCCGACCGATTCCGCCTACGCGCTCGGCTGTCGCATGGGCGACAAGAGTGCGCTCGATCGTATCCGGCGGATCCGGCGCCTGGACGACAAGCACAACTTCACGCTGGTCTGTCGTGACCTCTCGGAAATCGCGACCTATGCCTGGGTCAGCAACGCGGTGTACCGGCTGCTGCGGCATACCACCCCGGGTCCCTATACCTTTATCCTGCGCGCGACCTCCGAGGTGCCCCGGCGGCTGATGCATGCGAAACGGAAAACGGTGGGGCTGCGTGTGCCCGACAATGCGATCGCCTCCGCCCTGCTGGAGGAGTTGGGTGAACCGCTGATGAGCGTGACCCTGATCATGCCGGGCGAGGAATTGCCCCTGACCGATCCCTACGATATCCGGCAGGTGCTTGAGCACGACGTCGACCTTGTCATCGACGGCGGCTACTGCGGTATGGAGCCGACCACGGTGGTGGATCTGGCGGACGACATTCCCCGGGTACTGCGCGCCGGTAAGGGCGAGTTCACCCCCTTCGAGGATTAGCGGCCGGACAGCATCCTGTGCAGTACCGCCATCTGTACCAGCATGCGGTTGCGCGCCTCTGCGATGACGACACTGCGCGGGCCGTCCAGGATACGCTCGGTGACGGTCACCTCACGGCGCACCGGCAGGGCGTGCATGAAGCGGCAGTCCTCCCGCGCCGGTTCGAACCAGGGCTCGTCCACGCACCAGTCGCGCAGTTCGTGCTTGAAATCCTCTTCCGCCCGGCTGTCGCCGTAATGCTGCTGCGAGGCCCATGAATTGACGGACAGCACCCGCGCGTCCCGCATGGCCTCCTCGCGGTTGTCCGTCTCGGTGACGGCGCCGCCGCTGGCCCTGGCCGCATCGCGCGCGCGAGCCATGACGCTGTCCGGCAGCGAGTAGCCCTCCGGCCGCAGCACCGTGACATCCATTCCGCGCAGTGCCGCCATGTGCACCGTGGCCGCCGGTACCGCCAGCGGCATGGGCTGCGGGTGCCAGCTCCAGGACAAGACGAACCGGGTGCCATTTTCCCCGATCCCCAGGTCATCCATGGTCTTCCAGTCGGCCAGGCTCTGGCAGGGGTGGTTCATGGCCGACTCCATGTTGATATAGGGGATGTCCACCAGGGATGTCATGGACCGAAACTCGGCGTCTTCCAGGTCATGGTCGAGGTTCTCGCGCTTGGCGAAGGCGCGGATGCCGATCGCGTCGCTATAGCTGGCGATAACCGGGATCGCCTCGCTGATGTGCTCCGCCGCGACCCCGTCCATGACGATGCCCGATCGGGCCTCGATATTGTGGATCGACATGTCCGGGGAGATGACGAAAACGCCGCCGCCCAGCCGGATCATGGCGGACTGGAATGAGGCGAGGGTGCGCAGTGAGGGGCTGAGGAACAGCAGCGCGAGCACCTTGCCTTCCAGTGCCCGTGGCTGTGGATGCCTGTCCAGGTCGGCGGCGAAGGCCACCAGATCCTTTATGTCAGCGGCATCGAAGTCGGCCAGGTCATTGAAGTTATTCATCGCTCAGTCCCGCCGCGTTTGCCCTGCAACCGCCGCGCGTCTAGAACAGCGTATAAATGAAGGGCGCGACAGCAGAGCCCTGGGCCAGCACCAGCAAACCTCCGAGAAGCAGGAGGATGATAATGACGGGCGCGAGCCAGAACTTCTTGCGCTCGCGCATGAATCCCCAGAGATCTTTCAGCAGGTCAAACATCAGAAGGGTTTCTCCATGTTCTCGTGTTTCACGGCATTGGATTGAACCCGGTAGCTGTCGGCGGAGTCGTCAAACTTGCGACGCATGGGGTCATTGAACAGGCGCATCACCAGCCCGATCGGGACAAACATCAGGTAAAAGACCAGGCCCAGGATAATCCGGGTATTGACCCAGCCCAGAGCCTCGGCAAAGCGCATCCAGACCTTGTATACCGGGCGCAGGGAAACGGGCAGGATCACGCCCATCCCGGCCAGTACGCCCGCGGCGATCAGCGGCCAGTCGGGCCGGGTCTCGAAGTCCCAGATCCAGGGGATCAGCAGGTAGAAAAACAGGATCAGCATCACGCCGGTCACCAGACCGAACTTGCGGAGATCCTTGTTGCTCATTTCGATATTTGCTGCGGACATTGCCGTATCAATCCAGTTCGAACTCGTTCATCCAGCTCTCGTCTTTCTCGATCTCGGGCTGCCGGGTCTTCTCGAGCAGGAAGTTCTCGACGACGAGGTAATCCATCTCGGTGCGCATAAAGCAGCGATAGGCATCCTCGGGCGTACACACGATGGGTTCGCCGCGCACGTTGAACGAGGTGTTGATCAGCACGCTGCAGCCCGTCTTTTCCTTGAAGGAGGAGATCAGGCCGTGATACCTCGGGTTCGTCTCCTCGTGCACGGTCTGCAGGCGGGCTGAGTAGTCGACGTGTGTAATGGCAGGCAGCTGTGAGCGCGGGACATTGAGTTTCTCGATCCCGAACAATTGTTCCTGCTCGTCGGTCATCGGGATGCGGATGTCCTCGGTGATCGGCGCCACCATCAGCATGTAGGGACTCGGCGTGCTGTGCTCGAAATACTTGCTGACGTCCTCGTTGAGCACCGAGGGGGCGAAGGGACGGAACGATTCGCGGTACTTGATCTTGAGATTCATGACCGATTGCATCTTGGGTGAGCGCGGGTCGCCGATGATGGAGCGGCCGCCGAGGGCGCGTGGCCCGAATTCCATTCTCCCCTGGAACCAGCCCACCACGTTCTCGCTGGCGAGAATGTCCGCGAGCCGGGGAAGCAATTCGTCATCGCCCAGTTCCGTGTAGACGGCGCCGGCCTTGTCGAGTTGCTCGCGAATGCTCTCTGGCTTGTAACGCGGGCCCAGGTAGGAACCCGCCATGCTGTCCGAACCGTTGACGGTGCGGCTGCCCTCGTGCAGTTCGTGCCAGGCCGCCAGTGCGGCACCCAGTGCGCCGCCGGCGTCGCCCGCGGCGGGCTGTACCCAGATGTCATCGAACACCCCCGCCCGCAGCAGTTCGCCGTTGGCCACGCAGTTCAGGGCGACACCGCCGGCGAGGCACAGGTTCCTGCACCCGGTTTCCTTCTGTAAGGTTTTGGCCAGTCGCAGTACCACTTCCTCGGTGACTTTCTGGATGGAGGCCGCGATGTCCATCTCCCGTTGCGTCAGTTCGCCCTCGGGTGTGCGCGGCGGCGCCCCGAACAGCTTGTCGAACTTCTTGTTGGTCATGGTCAGGCCGGTACAGTAGTTGAAGTACGTCATGTCCAGCCGGAAGGTACCATCATCCTTGAGGTCCAACAGGTTGTCGAGGATGAGGTCGACGTACGTCGGTTCGCCGTAGGGCGCGAGCCCCATCAGCTTGTATTCGCCGGAGTTGACCTTGAAGCCGGTGTAATAGGTGAAGGCGGAATAGAGCAGGCCGAGAGAATGGGGGAAGTCGATTTCCCACAGCGGGGTGAGGCTGTTTCCCTCGCCCAGCCAGGCCGTGGTCGTGGCCCACTCCCCGACACCGTCTAGGCACAGGACCGCCGCTTTCTCGAAGGGGCTGGGGAAAAAGGCAGACGCCGCATGCGACTGGTGATGCGCGGCGAACAAGAGGGCAGGCAACTCGTTTTTCTTCAACTCTCCCAGCGTGGAAAGTTCCGTTTTCAGCGTGCTCTTGAGGTAGAGCTTCTCCTTGAGCCAGACCGGCATGGCGGCGATGAACGAACGCAGGCCGTTGGGCGCATAGGACAGGTAGGTTTCCAGCAGGCGCTCGAACTTGACCAGCGGTTTGTCGTAGAACACGACCTCGTCGACATCGGACAGGCTCAGGCCGCTCTCCTCCAGGCAGTAGCGAACGGCATTTTCCGGGAAGCCGGCGTCATGCTTTTTGCGCGTGAACCGCTCCTCCTGGGCAGCCGCGACAATGGCGCCATTCTGCACGAGTGCAGCGGCGCTGTCGTGATAGTAGGCGGACAGTCCAAGAATGGTTTTAGCAGGGTCCATGTGTGGCTTCCCCCGGGCAAGCCTGGGTTATATTTTCGGCGAAGATACTTGATCTAGCGGCAAATAACGACATCTTGTTGCCTATTGCGCCAACTCGGTCACGAAGTGCTCTTATAGAAGTTACAGCAGGGCATGAAACATCGATGGAGGCTGCGTGCTTATTATCTTATCGTCCCAATTCGGCAGGGGAATTCTCCCAGACTTTGAAACCCGCGTCCATAGCGGCCCCGGCGCCGGATGCGGGGGGCTGTAAGGTGGCGCGCCCGGAGAGATTCGAACTCCCGACCAACTGGTTCGAAGCCAGTTACTCTATCCAGCTGAGCTACGGGCGCGTGGCAGCGGAAGTATATCGGTTTCTGCCGGCCGCGGGTAAACCGGATTCGTTCAGCGGCTTGAACGCTCGTCCGGCTGCGCTAGAGTGCGGTGGATGGGTAATTTCCGGCCTCACTATTTGCAGCGCAATCAGGTATACTGGCACCTTGTTCGGGGGCAGGCAGGAAGAGTGTCGGGGAACGAAACCAATTCTGAGGTCGGGACGGGTACCCAGGGTCCAGCGGACCAGGGTGAGTCTCCCTCCCCGCAGAGTCCCTCCGCCGAAGCCGTCGAGGTTCAGCCACAGCAGGGTGAAATGCCTTTCGCCGTGGTGATGGGCAAGGCCCTCACCGAATTTCCCAAGGATCTTTACATACCACCCCAGGCGCTGGAGGTGTTTCTCGAGGCGTTCGAGGGCCCGCTGGACCTGCTGCTCTACCTGATCAAGCGGCAGAACCTGGACATCCTCGACATCGACGTGTCCCGCATCACCGAGCAGTACATGGAGTACGTGGAGTTGATGGACGCCATGCAGTTCGAGCTGGCGGCCGAGTACCTGCTCATGGCGGCCATGCTGGCCGAGATCAAGTCGCGCATGCTGCTGCCCCGGTCCAGTGAAGTCGAAGACGACGAGGAAGACCCGCGCGCGCAGCTGATTCGCCGCCTGCAGGAGTACGAGCGGTTCAAGAAAGCGGCGGAGGATATCGAGGAGCTGCCCAGGGTCGAGCGGGACACCTGGGTCGGCAGTGCGAAGGCGCCCGAGCTGGAGCGCGAAAGGCCCGAGCCGGAAATCGATATGCGTGAACTGCTGGTCGCGCTGTCGGAGGTGATGCGCAGGGCCGATATGTTCGCGCACCATCACGTGCAGAGAGAGGCCCTGTCCACCAGGGAACGTATGAGCGAGGTGCTCGAGCGGCTCGACGGCCAGCAGTTCGTGCCATTCGTTTCCCTGTTCAGCGTGACCGAGGGGCGACTCGGGGTCGTGGTGACGTTCCTGGCGATCATGGAACTCATCAAGGAATCGCTGGTGGAAATCGTGCAGTCAGAAAATTTTGGTCCCATCCACGTCAAGGCAAGGTCGGAATAAGATGGCAGAGACTGAAACAGGGTTGGTGCAGATCATCGAGGGCGCATTGCTGGCCGCGGGGAAGCCGCTCTCCGTGGCGCAGCTCGCGGACCTGTTCGAGGCGCAGGAAAAGCCGGACAAGGCCGAGATTCGCGAGGCGCTCAAGGAGGTGGCGGAGCGCTGCGAGGGCAGGGGCTATGAACTGCTCGAGGTCGCCAGCGGTTTCCGCTTCCAGGTCCGCCAGTCACTCAGCCCCTGGGTCAGCCGCCTGTGGCACGAACGGCCCCAGAAGTATTCCCGCGCCCTGCTCGAAACGCTGGCGCTCATGGCCTATCGGCAGCCCATTACACGGGGCGAGATCGAGGAAATCCGGGGTGTCGCGGTCAGCTCCAGCATCATCAAGACGCTCCACGAGCGGGAGTGGATTCGGGTCGTGGGGCACCGGGATGTGCCCGGTCGGCCGGCCATGTACGCGACGACACGGCAATTCCTGGACTACTTCAACCTGAAGAGCCTGGAGCAGCTGCCGGCGCTTGCCGAAATACGCGACCTCGATACCCTGAACGCGGAGCTCGGCTTCAGTGACCTGCCCGGGGCAGACGGCGACGCGGGCGATCGACCCTCGCTGACTGTGGTCGGCGGCACGGACCACGAGACGGAAGAAGGAGAGGACAGCGAGGAGGCCGTCGCGCTGGCGGAGGCCGCGGACGACCTCGAGGACCGCGCCGATGCCGTGCACACGGATTCCCCGGAGGAAGCCCCCGGTGATGACGAACTCGACACGGAATCTTTCTAGCCAGATCCCCTTACCTGATTCCCATGGCCCCTAAGCCCCGCGGACGGTCGTCCGGGCCGCCCGACGGGCAAGCCGGGGGCGGCACGGGCAAACCCCCTGCGGGAGAAAAGCTGCAGAAGGTCCTGGCGCGGGCCGGCCTTGGGTCGCGGCGGGAAATGGAGCGCTGGATCGAGCAAGGCCGCATCAGCGTCAACGGCAAGGTCGCCGGGCTTGGCGACCGCGTCGACAGCCGCGACCGTCTCGCGGTCGACGGCAGGCCGCTCGCCCCGCAGGCCCCCCAGGACGTTCGCTGCATTCTCTACCACAAGCCGCCCGGCGAGGTCTGTTCCCGCGATGACCCGGAGGGTCGGCGCACCGTGTTCGAGCGCCTGCCCAGGCTGAAGTCGGGCCGCTGGATCTCCATCGGCCGGCTGGACTTCAATACTTCCGGCCTGCTGCTCTTTACGACGGACGGCGAACTGGCCAACGCGCTGATGCATCCTTCCTCCGCCATCGAGCGTGAGTACATGGTGCGTGTGATGGGAGACGTGCAGGAGGACATGTTGCAGCGCATGCGGGAAGGGGTGATGCTGGACGATGGCCCGGCACGCTTTACCGATATCCAGGATGGCGGCGGAGAAGGCATCAACCGTTGGTTCTACGTCGTGCTGATGGAGGGCCGCAACCGCGAGGTGAGGCGTCTCTGGGAGTCACAGGGGCTGACCGTCTCACGCCTCAAGCGGGTGCGGTTCGGCGAGGTATTCATCCCGCCCAGGGTCAAGCAGGGCCAGTGGGTGGAGATGGCCGCGGCCGAGGTGAAATCCCTGTACCGCATGGCAGGATTGCCGCCGAAGACCATCAGGACCGGTACGGCCAGGGAGCGCGAGGCCATGGAGCGCCAGTTTGGCAAGCGGCGCGGCCCCGGCACACCCCGCAAGCGAGACCGTTAACGGGCGTCGAAGGCCCTGCCGGTGATCCCGGCACTGTCTTCCCCCATGAGGTACAGGTAGGCGGGCATGATGTCCTCCGGCGAGGGATTGTTCGCCGGGTTCTCCGCGGGGTACGCGGCGCGCCGCATCGCCGTATTGGTGCCCTTGGGGTTGAGGCTGTTGACGCGAATGTTCGAGGTGTTTTCCAACTCGTCTGCAAGGACCTGCATAAAACCCTCGGCCGCGAATTTGGAGACGGCATAGGCGCCCCAGTAGGCGCGCCCGGTGCGTCCCACCCCGGACGAGGTCAACACGATGGACGCGCGCGGCGCCTGTTGCAGCAGAGGCAGCAGGTAGCGCGTCAGGGCGAACTGGGCGTTGACGTTGACCTGCATTACGTCACACCAGGTCGTATAGCTGGCGCTCTGTACGGGGTGTCTGTCACCAAGCAGCGCCGCGTTGTGCAGCAGGCCGTCCAGCTGCGGGAATTCACCGGACAATGCCGAGGCGAGATTGGCGTAGCTGTCCTCGGTGGCGCTTGCGAGGTCCATTTCCACGATCGCGGGTCGGGGGCCGCCCGCCGCCTCGATGTCGTCGTATACGGCCTCCAGTTTCTTGCCGGTGCGGCCCAGCAGGAGGACCGTCGCGCCGTAGCGGGCGTAGGTGAGCGCCGCACAGCGGCCGATGCCGTCGCCGGCGCCCGTGACCAGGATGTTTTTGCCCGACAGCAGACCTGCCCTGGGCTGGTAGTTGGCGGGAATATTCATTGATTGCATGATGCGCCCTGTTGCATGGGTCCCAGAATAAGTCGCGCGAGTTGGTCGCTGCTCTCGGCCAGCGCGTCGGCGCCCCAGCGTCTCGAGTCATCGCCCGGCTCAATGTAGCCGTATGCGGCGGCGATGGTATACATACCCGCGCTTCGGCCGGCCTCGATATCGCGCCGGTGGTCGCCGACGTAGATCGCCTCGTGCGGTGCACAGCCGAGTTCGCGGCAGTTGAGGTACAGCGACTCCGGATGGGGCTTGCGGTTCGTCACATCGTCCGGGCATACCACGCTGCCGGGCGGCGGCCGAATGTCGAGGCGCGCCAGCAGCGGCTCCGTGTACGCCCGGGGCTTGTTGGTCGATATCCCCCAGCCAATGCCGATTCCTGTCAACTTCACCAGCAGGTCGCCGATACCCGGGTAGACCGAGGCCATCGTGCCCAGCACCTCGCTGTAAAGCTCGAGCAGGCGCAGCCGCTTGGACTCGAAGCCCTCCGCGTCCTCCTGAAGGTCCAGGCCCAGGCTGACCAGGGCGCGGGCGCCATTCGAGACGGAGGCGCGGATGCGCTCCGGATTCATGGGGCCGCGGCCGTGCTCCGCGCGCAGGCTCTGCACGACCGGGATGAATTCATCCGCCGTATCGACCAGCGTGCCATCCAGGTCGAAGATAACGGCGCGAAGGCGCGCGGGAAAGGTGGCGTTCGTATCGCGCATCACGCGGGCTTTGCGGCGTGCACCATGTAATTCACGCTGACATCCGATTGCTCGAGCCGGTACTGTTTTGTGATGGGGTTATAGGTGAGTCCTGTCATCCCCTTCAGCACCAGTCCCGCATCACGCAGCCAGCCCGCGAGCTCCGAGGGCTTGATGAAGCGGGCGTAATCATGCGTGCCGGCCGGCAGCAGCTTGAGAATGTGCTCGGCGCCCACGATGGCGAAGGCGAAGGACTTGGGATTGCGGTTGATCGTCGAGAAATACAGGTTGCCCCCCGGCTTCGCCAGCGACGCGCAGGCCGCGATGACCGCACCCGGATCCGGGACGTGCTCCAGCATTTCCAGGCAGCAGACGATGTCGAAGTGTTCACCCTTGTCGGTCGCCAGCTGCTCCGCGGTCGACTGGAAATAGTCCACCTCAACGCCCGATTCGAGCTGGTGCATGCGGGCCACCGCTAGGGGGGCCTCGCCCATGTCAATGCCCGTCACCTCGGCGCCGCGTTGTGCCATGGCCTCTGCCAGTATCCCGCCGCCGCAGCCGACATCCACCAGTCGCTGCCCTGCCACCGGGGAATGCTGGTCGATGTAGTTCGCCCGCAGCGGGTTGATCTCGTGCAGGGGGCGGAACTCGCCGTTACGGTCCCACCACCGGGAGGCCAGGGCCTCGAACTTCGCGATCTCCTGCGGATCGACATTGCTTGCGCTCGTCATGGCGCGCTGCTCGCCGTGTTGCTGATTTTCCGCCGCCATTCGTCGATACGCGCCGCCAGTGCGGGCAGGTCAATGCCTCTCAGTTCGCGTTGCCACAGGACCGGTTCACCGGCGATCCAGCTATGGCTGACCTGGCTCCCGTTGCAGGCATACACCAGCAGCGACAGCGGATTGTAGACCGGCTGCGTCTCCGGTCCCCTGAGGTCGACGGCAATAAGGTCCGCCTGCTTGCCGACCTCGAGACTGCCGAGGCTGTCCTCCAGGCCCATTGCCCGGGCGCCGTTGATGGTCGCGAGCGCCAGCGCATCCGCGGCCGGCAGCGCGGTCGCATCGCGCGATTGCAGTTTGGCCAGCAATGCCGCGGCCTGCATTTCACCGAACATGTTCAGGTCGTTGTTGCTGGCGGCGCTGTCCGTACCCAGCGCGACATTCACGCCCTTCGCCAGCAGGGCGCTGACCCGGCAGGCGCCCGAGGCCAATTTCATGTTGGATTGGGGGCAGTGTACGACGTGTGCGCCCGATGCCGCGACCAGGTCGATGTCCTGGTCGCCCAGGTCCGTCATGTGCACGCACTGGGTACGCGGACCGAGCAGGCCAAGCCTGTGCAGCGTGTCCACGGGCCGTTCGCCATTCTCTTCCACGGCCTGCAGCACCTCGCCCGTCGTTTCATGCAGGTGGATATGGATGACCGTGTCCAGTTCCGATGCCAGCGTGGCGATTCTCGCCAGGTCCTCCGCGGCGACCGTGTAGGGCGCGTGGGGGCCGAATACGACCGAGACCAGGTCGCTGTGCTTGAACTGGTCGCGCACCGCCAGGCCCTTGCTGATGTACTCGTCCGTGTCGGCCGCCCAGGGAGTGGCGAAATTCCAGATGGGGAAGGCGACCTGGCACCGCATGCCAAGCCGCTGGGCCGTCGCTGCGCCGATGTCGGGAAACAGGAACTGGTCGCTGAAGGTCGTGGTGCCAGAGCGCAGCATCTCGGCGATGGCCAGCTCCATGCCGTCCGCGGCGAACTGTTCGCTGGTGTGGGCCTTCTCGGCCGGCCAGATGTGCTGCTCCAGCCAGGGCATGAGGGGCAGGTCGTCGGCGTAACCGCGCAGCAGGCTCATACCCGCGTGACCGTGGCTGTTGATCAGCCCGGGCAGTACGACATGGCCGGGCAGGTCCACCACCTCACGGGCTTCCACGCCGGCAGCGCCGGAGCGTGGCAGGATGCCGGTGATACGGTCCCCGGACAGCGTGATACTGTGGTTATCCAGCACCTCGCCGTGGGGTACGACCGGCACAATCCACTCGGGATTGACCAGGTAATCTGCCTCGTTAACTTGCGGATTCATGCCGCTCTTCCCCGTCGCCCGATGTGCCCGGGAGCGCCTGCTTGTTGCCCCTGTCTGCCTGCCCTGGGTCGGGCCGGCTCGTCGGCGAGAGAGTATAACCGTAAATCCGCTGATGCGGCCTTCCACGCCCGGATTTTCTGCATAAAACATGGCGGGGAGGGCGCAGTTTCCCGTATAATTCGGGCTTCGATTTTTGGTCCGTCAAGCGTGCGTACCGCCGTGAAGAGTCCGGCGAAGAGACTCTCAGACTGTCCATAAAAAAAGCGTCCGCAGCCAGTCAAGGAACTCGCAGTAAATGGGTGAGATAGCCAAAGAAATATTCCCCGTCAATATCGAGGACGAGATGAAGAAGTCCTACCTCGATTACGCCATGAGCGTGATCGTGGGCAGGGCTTTGCCGGACGTGCGTGACGGGTTGAAACCGGTTCACCGGCGCGTGCTGTTCGCGATGAACGAGCTCAACAATGACTGGAACAAGGCCTACAAAAAGTCGGCCCGCGTGGTGGGGGACGTGATCGGTAAATACCATCCCCATGGCGACTCCGCGGTGTACGACACCATTGTGCGCATGGCACAGCCATTCTCGCTGCGTTACATGCTGGTGGACGGGCAGGGCAACTTCGGCTCGGTCGACGGCGATTCGGCAGCGGCCATGCGCTACACCGAGATCCGCATGCGCAAGATCGCCCACGCGCTGCTGGCGGACCTCGACAAGGAAACGGTCGACTTCGTCGAGAACTACGACGGCACGGAACTCATCCCCGATGTCCTGCCGACGCGGGTGCCCAACCTGCTGGTCAACGGTTCGTCCGGCATCGCGGTGGGCATGGCGACGAATATCCCGCCGCATAACCTCTGCGAGGTGGTCAGCGGCTGCCTGGCATTGATTCGCGACCCGGACCTGACCGTGGACGAGTTGATGGAGCACATACCCGGTCCCGACTTCCCCACTGCTGGCATCATCAATGGCCGTGCCGGGATCATACAGGCCTACCGGAGCGGTCGCGGCCGCATCTATGTGCGGGCGAAGGCGGAAGTCGTGACGGACGAGAAGCGCGGCAGGGACACCATCGTCATCCACGAATTGCCCTACCAGCTGAACAAGGCGCGCCTGATCGAGCGCATTGCCGAACTGGTCAAGGAAAAGAATATCGACGGCATCACCGAGCTGCGCGACGAATCCGACAAGGACGGCCTGCGCGTGGTGATCGAACTGCGCCGCGGCGAGGTCGGCGACGTGGTGCTGAACAACCTCTACGCCCAGACCGGACTGCAGTCCGTCTTCGGGATCAACATGGTCGCCCTGGTCGACGGCCAGCCGAAGGTGCTGAACCTCAAGCAGATACTCGAGGCCTTCATCCGCCACCGCCGCGAGGTGGTGACACGGCGCACGATCTTCCTGCTGCGCAAGGCGCGTGAACGGGGCCACCTCCTCGAGGGCCTGGCGGTTGCACTGAGCAATATCGACCCGGTCATCGAACTGATCAAGGCCTCGCCCAGTGCGTCCGAGGCGAAGGAGAAGCTGCTGGCGCAGCCCTGGGAGCCGGGTGATGTCGCAGGCATGCTCGAGCGTGCCGGCAGCGATGCCTGCCGGCCGGATGACCTTGAACCCCGGTACGGCATGCACGACGGCAAGTACCTGCTGTCCCCGGCACAGGCGCAGGCCATACTCGAACTGCGCCTGCACCGGTTGACGGGCCTGGAGCACGAAAAGCTGCTCAACGAGTACCAGGAGAGGCTGCAGGAGATCGCCGACTACCTGGATATCCTCGCGGATGACCAGCTTGAGCCGCTCGGGGTCGCCGAG